>JACKZZ010014293.1_pt1 | contig 28598 bp, 11 predicted proteins | sample 8027871 | NCBI WGS metagenome assembly JACKZZ01 (sample SAMN15724774, study PRJNA655200) | protist metagenome | isolation source: fluorescence activated cell sorting (FACS) single amplified genomes of... | place: USA: West Boothbay Harbor, Gulf of Maine | collected 2000-07-19
TAAGACCTGGTTATAGGATGTCTCTTAAGAGTAGTACTGGTCTTGAAAGGTCACTTACTGTGACCACAGTTCTATCTGAGTCTGAGTTCAATGCTGTTCTTTCTGAAAATATTCAGACATCAGAATATTCCTTTACTTGGACTCTAGAGAATCAGATTCTTAAAGGATCTTCTTCAAAGTATCCAGAACTAAACAATATCTATGCCAATGTTCTCAACACATATGAGAAGTTCAATGGTGAGTTTATTGTAGCATCCAACTCTATTCCAAACTACAATTCAATAACAACCAATCCATATAACAAAGAAGTAATCTTCAGTGGTAGTGCTGTTGGTGATAATCTAATTATTACTCCAACATCTGATCATGGTTTCTATACAGGAGATGCTGTATATTATCAACCAAAAGTAACTATTGTTACTACAACTACCTCTAGTGGCATTTCTTTTACAACAGAGACTATTGACGATTTTGATAATGTAAAGGCTGGTGTTTATTATGTTAAGAGAGTAAGTTCTACTACTATTAAACTTGCTAGAAGTACATCAGACATCTACAATAATAGATATATTTTACCTGTAGGAACTGTAACTGACAGTGAGTTCTTATATTATAACTTCTATCAAAAAGAACTCTCCCCACAAAAGATTTACAGAGAGGTCAATGAACCATCTACAAAGGTTGGAGAATACAGTACTGAACCAGGTTATAACGGAGTTCTAATTAATGGTGTTGAACTTCTCAACTATAAGTCATTTGACACCATTTACTATGGTGGCGTCAAAGGATTAGATATTGATAACAGAGGTCAAGGATATGATGTAATCAATCCTCCAATCATGAAGATCAGTGATATCACTGGGGTTGGTGCTACTGGCATAGTTGCTGTTGAGGGATCCCTAGAAGGGATCAGAGTGGTTGATAACGGGTTTGACTATGTAGATGACCCTATTGTTATTATTAGTGGTGGACAGGGGACTGGTGCATCTGCAAAGGTCAATCTTGCTTCTGTTGATCATCTAGTCCAGTTTAATTCTGGTCCTGGTTCGCAGAGTGGGTTAAACCTTGCAACAAATACTATTGGGTTTACAACATATCATAAGTTTAGAGAGAATGAGAGAGTTGTATATGTAACTAAAGGTGTAGATAGTATTGTTGGTATTAAAACAGATGCTGACTACTATGTCAATGTAGTTGATGCATTGACTATTACACTTCATGATAACTTCAATGATGCCAAGGCAGGAATTAATACTGTAGACCTTACAGGTTATGGAGTTGGTAGACAGGAGTTTAAGTCATATGATAGAAAGAAGATTGTTTCTAATATTGTTGTAGACCAAGCAGGTTCAGGATATAAGAATAAAGAGAGACTCATTGTTGGAGTTAATACAGCATCTAATCAGATCACTATCAATGATCATGGATATGGTGAGAAAGAGATTGTTAGATATACAGCAGGAGCAACTGCTATTGCTGGTCTTGGATCTACCATTGAATATTATGTGGTCAAGATTAATGACAGCACATTCTCCCTTTCAGAGGTAGGAACTGGGCAAACTCAGTCTGACTATTTCTATGATAATAATATCCTCACAAACATTAAATCTGAGGGTAATGGAACTTTCAACTATAACCCAATTACAGTCACTGTTAGAGGAACTATTGGAGTTAATACATTAACCAATCAAGACTTCTCCTGTAAGGTTCAACCAATCTTTAGAGGTTCTATTGATTCTGTTGATATTACAGATGAAGGAATTGGTTATGGTGCTTCTGAAGTCCTAAACTTCAATAGACAACCAGTCATCACATTCAATAGTGGAAGTGATGCTCAACTAACTCCTATTATTTCTAATGGAAGAATTGTAGAAGTCCTGGTTAATGAAGGTGGTAAAGATTATAACTCACCACCAGATCTTGCTATTAGTGGAATAGGTTCCTTTGCAAGACTGACACCTATTATTTCAAATGGTGCTATCACTGAGATTAAAGTTATTAGTGGTGGTGCAGGATACTCTAGTGATACCACTATTCTAGTTAAACCTGCAGGTATTGATGCTACTACAACTACAAATATTAATCAGTGGACTGTTAACCTCTTTGCTAGGAATTTATCTAATATCGGAGCAGATGATGGTATTGTTGAAAACTCAATAAGTGGAAAGACACTTGAGTATTCACATTTATATCCATCCAGATATTTGAGAGAGAGTACATATGTAATTGATGCTAATGGTAATACAATTTACTCAGAGAGTGATCTGAAGAAACAGAATGACACTGAAGTCAGTTCTGAAAGACACTCACCAATTATTGGTTGGTCATATGATGGACATCCAATCTATGGACCATATGGTTATAGTTCTGCTTCTGGTGGAAATATTAAGAGAATGATCTCTGGTTACGAGATTACACAGAACCCAACTAATAGACCACCTATTTCCCAATATTCGGAGGGTTTCTTTGTTGAAGACTTTTCATTCAGAGAAACTGGAGACTTAGATAAGAATAATGGTAGATATTGTGTTACTCCTGATTATCCAGAAGGAACATATGCGTACTTTGCTACTATTAGTGAAACCACAGATACTTCTGGATCTTTCAACAGGTATAGAAGACCAGTATTTCCATATGTAATTGGAAATACATTTAACTCAGAACCAAATACATTTAACTTTAGCACTTCTTCCAATCATGTAGATTATGATATTGAAAATTATGGTTGGTTTAGAAATACTACACCATACCATATGAATGCTGCATTGAGTGGTTATGATTATATCTACAACTCAAACACATATAAAAAACAAAAAATTGATATCACATCTGCATCTTCTGGTGGAATTCAAGGTGTTGGTATTCTCACAGGTGGTAAAGATTATAGAGTCAATGATCAACTTATATTTGACAACTCTTTCACTGGTGGTAGTAATGCTGCAGGTAAAGTTGAAAGAGTATTTGGTAAGAAAGTAAGTGAGGTTAGTTTAGGATCAACAATTGTTTCTGATATTGAGTTCATCCCTTATGCATCAAGAGGTCAGTTTGTTGGTTATAGTTCTGTTCCTCATGGATTGTCAGATGGCGATATTGTTACCATATCTGGTCTATCAAGATATTATGATGGATTAGATGGCAATTATGCAATTGGTATAAACACTGGTTCATTTGTTCTTCTTGCTGGTGTAGGTGATACATCTGTAACAGGAATGACAACCTATTTTAATATTGGTGGTGCTATTCAGTATCCATTTGTGAGACCTGATGACATTATGCAAGTTGATGGTGAGAAGGTTAAAGTTCTCACTCTTGATAGAAGAAATCAGAGACTTCAAGTTCTAAGAGAGCAATCTGGCACTATTGGAACTTCTCATATTGCATTGACTAAGATCTTCAAAGATCCAAGAAGTTTCTCTATTAATTCTGGAACTGCAAGAACTACACAAACATTAAAAATTAATAATGTATTGTATTTCAATCCTGCTGAGGCATTAGGTCTTGGAACTGCATTAGGAACAGGAACTGGAACAGCAGTTACATTCTCCAATCCAGGAGCAGGTGCCTCAGTTGTTGTAATCCCACCTCAATCAATCTACTATCCAAATCATGGTCTTTTGATTAATGAAGTTGTTGAGTATTCAACCAATGGTGGTGATTCTATTGAGACCTGGAATGGTCTTACTGGAGCAGCAAGCACTGTTGTTCTCTCAGGTCTTGGAACATTCTATGCTGTTCCTCTCACAAATAGATTTGTAGGTCTTTCAACCAATAGAGTTGGTATCTCTACTGTAACTGGACAATATGTTGGTGTGAATACTACTGCTGGTCTTCTTTACTTTACTGGTGTTGGTTCAGGTGTTTATCATAACCTGAGAACAAAACGCACTGATGTAGTTACTGGAGAATTGCAAAAGAATATAGTTACAGTATCTACTGCATCAACACACGGTCTTTTTGTTGGGGATTCTGTTAATATTGATCTCAAACCAAGAGATGAAGTAGTTGTAACTGTAAAATATAATGAATTCAACAGAAGGATGGTATTTGATCCCAAGACATTTGCGTCTGGAGATGTCACAACTTCTGATAATTCTATCTCTTTGAGCAACAATCCATTTAAGACTGGTGATAAGGTCATCTATACTTCAACCACTCCATCAGGTGGTCTTGTAAATGAAGGAATGTATTATGTTGTTCTTTACACACCAATAAAGATCAAACTTGTTAGAGAAAGATCAGAGATTACTCAAGTTGAACCCAATTTTGTCAATATCACTAGTGCTTCTGCTGGAACACTTTCTAAGGTTAATCCTTTGGTCAATGTCAGTAAGAACAATACTTTAAAGTTTGATCTTTCAGACTCATCACTTTCTTTTGTATCAAACAATAATCAGTATTCTGCTTTTGAACTCAATATCTATTCTGATTCTTCATACAGAACACTTTATCTGACATCAGGTAAGAGTAGTGAATTTGAAGTAACAAAGAGTGGTAGACCTGGTATTGATTCCACAGCAAACTTGTCTGTATTTGTTTCTGACCATATACCTTCAGTTCTATGGTATTCATTTGGTAATGTAAACACCACATTTTCGCCTATAGTTCAAAGAGAGATGATTATTGATGAAGAAGTATCTTCATATAATCAAATCAATCTAGTTCCTACTGATTATGATGGTACACAAAAAGTTTCTGGAATTGGAACAACAACATTCACATTTAATATCAGTACAGTCCCTGAGGTTGTTTCATATGGAACAACCAATGCAGCACCAGAATATGATACTAATTCTCTGACTGCTTATGGATCTATCACTGAAGTACAAATCTCTAATCCAGGTATAGGTTATAGGAGTCTACCTGGTATTAACACAGTAAGAAGTGGTTTTGGAACTGATGCCATTCTTTATCCTGAAAGTACGAACATTGGTCAAATCTTAAATTACACACATTCATCTAACAATATTGGTTTTGACTATCCTTCTGATAGCACATTAAGAACAGTAGCAAACCTTCCTGAAATCCTTGAAATTGAACCACTCAATTCATTTGAAAGAATTGGTATTTCATCCAATGGAGTTAATTATCTTCTAGCACCAAACCTGGTAGTGGTTGATGGGTATACAAATGAGATTAAATCAAATGTTGAACTCTCATATGCTCTTGGTGAAAATCAGGTTTCTATTATCAAAAATACAACTGAACTTTATGAAACATTGCCTAGAATTGTACCAACCAACAATACTAATGGAGTTGGCATCAACTCAGTGGTTTATACCAATTCAACTAAGAATGTAAGAATATTCTTTAATACAATATTCAGTGATGAAGAAGACTTCCCGTTCGTTATTGGTGAAAGTGTTCTAGTTGAGGGCATCAATGTTGGTCTTGGCACAACAGGAACTGGTTATAACTCTTCACAGTACAATTATGCATACTTCCCTGTAACTGGTGTCCAGACCAATCTAGGTGGATCTGGTGCTTTCATTGATTATGATATGTCTGAGGTCATTAGTGGTACTCAAGAACCTGGAAATGTAACTACACCCATTAGGGGTAGAATTATTCCAGTCTCACACTTCCCAATCTTTGATATTGTTCTTAAGAAGAATGATTTCTTCTTAGATGAGCAAGTAACCAATGGTGAGCGTAATGGCAATGTAGAAAGTTGGAATAGGAATACAGAAATTCTCAAAGTATCTACACCATTTGAATTTAATGTTGGAGATACAGTTAGAGGTCTTACTTCAAATACTCAAGGTTTTATTAAGACCAAGTATGATTTTAAAGCAGAGATTGAAACTGGTGCTGGTACAACTATCATTAATGGTTGGAGTCAAAATACTGGATTCCTGAATGATAGCTTGCAAAGGATTCCTAATAATGAGTATTATCAAAACTTCTCATATTCATTGAAGTCTAATGTTGACTTTGATACTTGGAATAACTCTGTTGGAGCATTAAATCATACTGCTGGATTTAAGAGGTTTGCTGATCTTGAGATTGAGAGTGCTGCAGCACCTGTTGGTGAGGCATCTGTTCCTGTCACTGCAATTGACTCTAATATTGAGACAGTTGTGGATATTATTGGAAATGGAGATCTTAATTGCTTCTATGATTATGATAATGTAACAGAGACTAGTTTTGTTGTAAATGGTCAAGAGTTCTCAAATGAAATTATCTTTGATAATAGAATTCTATCTGATTACTTCCAGTCTGTTGGCAATAGAGTTCTGAGTATTGATGATATTTCTTCTCAGTTCAATAGTAATGAAAGAGCAGAACCATATGAATCAATTGCTTCTTTTGAATCAAACTATATCTACAATAAAATTCTAACTCATGCAAGAGATAGAGTATTTACTGATGAGAGACAGTTCTCTATTATCACAATGATTCAGGATGATAGTGTTGCTTATATGAATCAATATGCAACTATTGAAACATATCCATATCTTGGTTATTATGATTACATTGCTACTGCTGGTGGATGGGATCTTACATTCTTCCCAGTCAAGTTTGAAACAAACATATATGACGTGTCATCTTTTGCTTTCAGTATCTTAGATGATAAGACTACTACTGGGACTAGAAGTTATGGTGATGTATCTAGTGTATTCAGTCAAAGATCTACTATACCTGCAAGTTCCACAGGCACACTTGTTTCTGTAGGAACCACATATAGAGCACTTAAGGTACTCTCAATGGTTGAAGAGGTCTCTACAGATACTTTCTACTCAACTGAACTTAACATCCTGCATGATGGCACAGATGTCTCACTTCTTGAGTATGGAAGCATCAATGAGTCAAAAAATACTTATAATTTAGGAATAGGCACATTTGGTGCAAGAATTAGTGGTGGAAATATTATTGTTGAATTCCATAGCAGTACTGCAACACCAGTTACAACCAACTCTGCTGTTATAGCAATTTCTGATAATGGAACATCTACTGGTTCTTTTGACTTAGATATTACTAGAGTAGGTTCTTCTTATTCATCAATCTCTGCCTCAGCTTCGCCAACAACAAATGTAATTTCATCTTATACAACACCTTATGAGTCAACATATTGTGTTGTTGTTGTGGAGAATACAACTGATAGTGAGTATGAGATGTTTGAATTTGCCGCTATCAATTCTTCATCTAATGAATTCTGTGTTGAGTATGCTAATACATCAACAGGTTTAGGTATTGGAACTATTGGCATAAGTTCAATCACTGGCGGTCTTGATATTCTCTACACACCAGTTGCCAACAAGGCAGTTCAGGTCAGAACTTATTTTAATCAACTACAGATTACTACTGAAAATGCAAATCCAACTGATATTGATCTCAATAATGTTGTTGTTAATACTGATTCTGGGATTTATGAAGGTACAAAACTAAGTCTTAAAGACTCCTTCGAACTCAAGCATAGAGGGAACCCAATTTTCAGAAGAATATTTGATGGTTCAAGTTCAATTGTTGTTGATTTGGCAAATGACTATATTCAAATCCCCAATCACTTCTTTGTAAGTGGTGAGAGTGTTACATATGGAGCACCAGGTGTAGGTCATACTGCTGGTATTGGCATTGTTACTGCTGTTATACCTGGTATTGGTTCAACTGATTTACTTCCAGAAGATGTCTTTGTGGTCAAGGTTGATGAAGGTAAATTGAGATTTGCTGCTACTGCAGAAGATGCTCTTTCAGTTCCTCCATCTATTCTGACTCTTAATTCTGTTGGTATAGGTGCATCACACACAATCACTGCTAAGAAAGCAAATTCAAAAGGATTGATTGCTATTGATAATATGATCCAGGCTCCAATTGCAATAACTCCTGTCAATTCTACACTTACTGGAACTATTAATTTCCAATTAACCTTTGAAACCACAGGTGTTACATCTTTTGTTACTGGTGATATCATTAAGATTGATGATGAATTTATGACTGTTTCTGCAGTTGGAACTTATGGTATTAGCAACAACATTTCAGTAAATAGACCTGTACTGGGTTCTGTACTAACAAAGCACTTAGCTGGAGCAACAATCACCAAGTATTCTGGTAATTACAACATTGTAGGAAATACATTATTCTTCTCTTCTGCTCCTTATGGAAATATTCCATTAAGTTCAACAACTAATCCTCCAGACTCTAGAGATTGGACTGGTATTACATCCAGTTCTACATTCCAGGGAAGAACTTTCATGAAGCGTGCTGGAGCAGGCACAACACTTGAAGCTTATCATCTTAACAATGTCTTTGATGACTTCTCTGGTGGATTTACTGGAGTATCTAGTGTCTTCACACTTCAAACTTCTGGCAATAATGTCACTGGCATTACATCAGATACAGTTATTTTAACCAATAACATTTATCAGTCACCACAAGGAATTCAGGCAACTCAAGGTGATTATCAGATTATTGAAGATAGTGGAATTAGTTCAATTAGATACAATGGATCTGGAGTTCCAGAAGGATATGATTTCAACAAGACTAATTTCCCTATAGGTGGTCTGATTGTTTCTGTTGGTTCTACTGGAGGGTTTGCTTATCAACCATTAGTATCTGCAGGTGCAACAGCAATTATATCTGGTGTTGGAACTGTTTCTTCTATTAGTATTGGCAATAGTGGTTCTGGTTATAGACCAGGATCTCAAATTGTTAATGTTGGTGTTCAGACATTTAATGGTGTTATTCCTTCAATTGAAAATATTGGAACTGCAACTATTCAAGGTGGTCATATTGTAAGCATCAACATCACCAATCCTGGTTCTGGATATACAGCATCCAATGCACCTGTTGTAGTATTTGATTCTCCTTTAAGTTACTCTGATATTCCACTTGAGTATTCTTCTTCTAGTCCTGCAGGTATTGGGCAGAGTGCAACAGTTGATATTGTTGTAGGACAAGGTTCAAGTGTTATTGATTTTGAATTTAGAAATTCAGGTCACTCCTTTGGACCTCAACAGATTTTGACTGTCCCTGTTGGCGGTCTCACTGGAATTCCAACTGACCCTGGAGCAACATTTAATGAGTTCCAGATTACAATTGAGGATACTTACAGTGATCAATTCAATGGTTGGACTGTTGGAGAGTTTGAAGTATTTGATGCATTAGATAGTCAGTTTGATGGTACTCAGAAGTCATTTAAACTGTCAATTAATGACCAACCAATCTCAATCAGATCCCAAGCTGGTTCAAACATTGAAGTAGATAAGACCCTGTTGGTATTCCTCAATGATATCCTCCAGGAACCTGGTGTTGCATACCAGTTTGAAGGTGGTAGTGTGATTACATTTGCTGAAGCACCTGCAGCAGGACTAGATGGGGTTGAAAATAGTGGTGATACTTCTAAGGTTATCTTCTATAAGGGTGCTGGTAGTGTTGATGTTGTCTTTACAGACATTTTAGAGACTATTAAGATTGGTGATATATTGGATATTGATAATAATCCTGATCTGGGTCAACCAATTACATTAGATCAAACCCAAAGAACAGTTACAGGCATCAATACCCTTGATTCTGTTGAAACCAATAATTATCCTGGTCCTGGAATCACTAGTGACCAATCTATTCTTAGACCTGTTACTTGGTGTAAGCAATCTGTTGATAAGTTTATCAATGGAAAATATGTTGGCAAGGATAGAGTTGAATATGAATCGCAAATCTATCCTGCTTCATACCTTATCCAACCACTCAGTGTAAGCACAACAACTGCTTATGTTGATAGTGTAAGACCATTATTCAACTCTAATAATGAATCTGCCAATAGAACATTCCAGAACAGTATTCTGGTTGTTTCACAAGATAGTAAAGTTGGTTCAATTGCAACTGCTACAGTTTCTGTTGGTGGATCAATCACAGCATTGAATATCACAAATCCTGGTGCTGGATATACAACTTCTTCTGCAAATGTAATTATTTCTGACCCTGATGTTGGCACAACAGCAACTGCAACAGCAAATATAACTAATGATATTGTGACATCATTTACTATTTCAGAAGCAGGAACAGGATACACATCAACAAGTTTGCCATTAGTCATTATTGAATCTCCTACTTTTGTTAGAGAAGAAATGGGAGTTTCTTCTTATGAAGGAGATTATGGTGAGATTGTTGGATTCAATACAACAAATTCAGGGACACAAAACAAACTTATCTTTGACCTCTTCATTCCAAAAGGTTCATTTATGAGAGATCCAACTTATATTGGAACAGGTATCACAATCAGTGGAATTTCTACTGGTGATTATTTGACAATATTTGATACTAACATCAATGTAAGTGTTGGTGGAACTCTTGAGACTCAGGATACCAGTGGCAATCTTGTTTCAATTGCTACAACGTACTCTGATGCTGTATATCAAGTTGAGAGTGTTACTACTGAGTTGGCTAATGTTACTGGTTATGGGATGACAGCAGTCAGAAGAATTGTAACTAATGTTGGTACAATTGGTGATGTAAGTTATGGATCCACAAGTACAGGTGAATTTAGCTGGGGCAAAATTGATATTCAAAACAGAACACTTGCAAATTCTTTCAATTCATACACTCAAAATGGTTATGCAGGAATCTCAACTGGAAGTCTTGTTACTAGGGATGTATCTTTAAAATATAACAATTATACTTGATAAATAAAAAAAAGTCAGAACAAAATGGCAGCGATAATTACTGACCAACTTAGAATATTGAATGCTAAGAATTTTGTCGCTGGTGTTCAGTCCAGCACAAATTCTTATTATGCATTCATTGGTCTTCCTAATGCATCTGATTATCAGGCAGACTGGGATACAAATCCACCATCTCCTAAAGATAATCTAGATCAATCTAATGATTATTGGGATACTATGATTGCATTGAGAAAGATCAATGCAAGTGATATTAGTCAAGTTGTCAGAAAAATCAACTGGCAGTCTGGCATCACATATGATATGTGGAGAAATGATATATCAAGAAGTAATGCTTCTCAACCATCTGGTTCTTTTGATATCTATTCTGCAAATTACTTTGTAATGAATAGTGATTATAGAGTATATGTTTGTCTCTATAATAATGCAACTCCTGAGAATAACTTTCAAGGTGGTCCATCTCTTGATGAACCAACTTTTACTGATTTAGAACCAAGATCTGCTGGTTCAAGTGGTGATGGATATATTTGGAAATATCTTTATACTATCAAACCAAGTCAAGCAATCAAGTTTGACTCAACAAACTATATTCCTGTCCCTAATGACTGGTATACTAGCACTGATAATGCTGCAGTCAGACAGAATGCTTCATCAAGTGGACAATTAAAGATTGTAACCATCAGAAATCGTGGTGCAGGACTTGGCACTTCTAGAACTTATACACAAGTTCCTATTACAGGTGATGGAGCAGATGCAGAAGCAACTGTTGTAGTTAATGCTGATGCTAAAATTGAGTCAGTAACAGTCTCAAAAGGTGGGTCTGGTTATACATTTGGTACAGTCAACCTTGCTGCTGGTGGTGTTCCCACTGGAACTACAACACCGACTTTCAATGTAATTATTCCACCCTCTGGTGGTCATGGTGCTGATGTTTATAAAGAACTTGGTGCGTATAATGTCCTAACTTATGCAAGATTTGAGAATGATACTGAAAATCCTGATTTTATCACAGGAAATCAGTTTGCAAGAGTGGGTCTAGTTGAGAATCCACAAGCATACAATTCATCTGCTGTCCTCAATACTGATAAGGCAAGTGCAGTATACGCTTTAAGACTTATTGGTGCTGGATATAGTTCAGCAACATTTACCGCTGATGTTGATATCACTCAAACTGTTGGTCTTGGTTCAACTGCTATTGGCAGAGTTGTTTCATATGATCAAACAACTGGAGTTTTGAAGTATTGGCAGGATAGAACCAATTGTGGTTTTAATTCTGATGGAACACAAAACACAAGTCCTACTTATGGATTTGAAGAACTGAGATTTACTGCTACTCCATCTGTAAATGGAAGTTTAGACATTATTGGTGGCAGTGCAACTCTAGGAATTGACACTGGATTTACAGGTCTGACAACTGTAATAAATAATAGGACATATAACCTGGGTCAGGACTTTACTAAAGGTGTTGCTCAACCAGAATCTAAAAAGTATTCTGGAAACATTGTATATGTGGACAACAGACCATCAGTCACAAGGTCGTCATCCCAGAAAGAAGACGTAAAGATTATCTTGCAGTTCTAAAGAATTATGCCACAGGAAACAAACCTCAACGTTGCTCCTTATTTTGATGACTTTGATCCCGAGAGTAACTATAATAAAGTATTATTCAAACCTGCATATCCAATTCAGGCTAGAGAATTAAATAATCTTCAATCCATTCTTCAGAACCAGATTGAAGATATGGGAGATAACCTCTTTAAAGAGGGTTCTGTAATTATTCCAGGACAATTGACCTACAATGATAGGTTCTTTTGTGTTCAGATTCAAGCAGAATACCTAGGCATTCCTGTTTCTCTGTATCTTGACCAACTTATTGGTAAGAAAATTACAGGAAGAACATCAGGAGTAACTGCAACCGTAGTAACATATATCACAAATCAACAATCTGTAAGAGGATTGTACACTCTTTACTTGAATTATGAGGAGTCAGGTGAAGATAATGCAACTGATGTCTTCCAGGATGATGAAGTTCTGGTAACTGAGACCACTATTTCATATGCAACAACATTTATTGCTGCTGGAGAAGGATTTGCTAACACAATCTCCACTAATGCATCAGCAATTGGGTCTGCATTTACTCTAAATCAAGGAGTTTATTACCTTAGGGGATATTTTGTCAATGTAGACAGCCAAATTCTAATTCTTGACCAATATAGCACAAATTCTAGTTATAGAATTGGTCTTACAGTCAATGAAGAGGTTGTTTCTTCAGATGTTGACCCAACTCTGAACGATAATGCTCAAGGATACAATAATTATACAGCACCAGGTGCTGATAGACTCAAAATCACAGCAACTTTGAGCAAAAAACTCTCTGATGACTATGTTGACCAGGGATTTATTCAACTTGCTGAGGTTTCTAATGGTATTTTGAGAGATATTCTCAATACCACAAAATATAATGTCCTTGGAGATGAATTAGCAAAGAGAACCTTTGACGAATCAGGTCATTATTATGTAAAAGAGTTTGTAACCACTGTTAGAGAGAGTTTAGATAACCAAGAAGGAAATAGAGGCATTTATTTGCCTGGTCAAATCACAGCACAGGGTCAAATTCCAACAGATGACCTGATGGTCTACAAAATGACCCCTGGTAAGGCATATGTGAGGGGATATGAGGTAGAAAAGATTTCATCTTCTCTTATTGATGTTCCAAAACCAAGATCTACTAGACTTGTTAAGAATCAAGGCATTAATTTTGGATTTGGACCAACTTTTGGTGTTAATAGAGTATATGGATCTCCAATTATTGGATTCAACACTACAAATACCCTTAGTTTGAGGAGTGAGAGAGTTGGATTATCATCTGAAACTGCTCCTGGTAAAGAAATTGGTCAAGCAAGACTATATGATTTCTCCTTAGAGTCTGGTTCATACAATACTACAAATTCTGCTACTAATCAGTGGGATCTTTCTTTGTTTGATGTTGATACATATCAAGATCTTGATATCAATGTAGCAGCAACTCTATCTACACCTCTTCATATTGAAGGAGAGTCCAGTGGTGCTACTGGTTTCCTAAAGTATAATGTAACCTCAGGAACTGCTCTTACAGCGTATAGTGTTCAGGGTGAGTTCTTCCAGGGAGAAAGACTCAAGTTCAATGGTGTCCTGGATAATGCTAGATTCTTGATAGATGCTAAGAATTTCAAAATTGATGATATTAAGTCTGTATATGGTATTGTAGGAACAGCAAATACATTCACAGCAGATATCATTCAAAGTCCCACATTCTCGTTTGAGGTTGCTCAAATTACAGCAGAGAGTTTGGGAGTATCTACTATTACTAGTCCTGCTCTTGGAGGCAGATCATTTACTGGTATTGCTACTGTTAACAATCTTGTAAGGTATTCAAGACCAGGTTTGAATGATTTCTCTTTTGCAAGAATTACTGATGTTAAAACATCTTCACTAACTATTGCAAGTGTTACTAGTGTTGCTGGTATTTGTGATGGAACTCTTCCTAGTGCTGATTTTACATCTAGTGATCTTAAAATCATTAGCAGTACCCTCCAAAAATCAAATGGTTCTGGAAACTTTGCCAATAATGAATCACTTTACAGTACTCTTCCTAGAAAGAATGTTGAATCTGTAGACCTTAGTGATTCTGATATAGTCTTCAGACAGAAGTTTACTACTGTTATTGATTCTGCTGGTTCTTCTGCTGCTATTAATGTATCTGATCCAAATAATGAAGTATTCCTACCATTTGATGAGGAAAGATATTCACTGATAACATCTGATGGAAAAACAGAAGTTCTTACTGCTGATAAGTTCAACTTTGCTGCTGGATCTACAATTCTGACTATTGATGGTTTGAGTGGTGCTGATCCCAACTCAACATTGATTGCTACTATTCGTAAGCAGAATGTTACATCCAAAACCAAGTTAAAGAATGTTTCAAACAGCATAATTGTTGAGAAATCAACTCTTGCTGGGTCAGGTGTTGGTGGCACCACATTAAATGATGGTCTAGTCTATGGAGACTTCCCATTTGGAACAAGAGTTCAGGACCAAATCATTTCACTGAATATTCCTGATGTTGTATCAGTATATGGTGTATTTGAAGCAACTGATGTGAATGATCCTGAGTCACCATTTATGACTCTTGCATCAATGAATGGACCATCTGCTTCTACTAATGACTTAATCATTGGTGAAACTGTTACAGGTACAATTAGTGGTGCAAAAGCAATCTACCTGACTAGAAAGACTGATAATACTATTGGTTTTGTTTATAAGAATGAGAGTGTATTTGAGAACAATGAAACATTAGTATTCTCTGATTCAGGTGTTCAGGCACAGGCAAATCAAATCCAAGTTGGTTCAATCAATGTAACAGGTGACTACCTCTTCTATAATGGCCAAAGAGAAAGTTTCTATGACTATGGAAGAATTTTAAGAAGAGGTGGAAGAGCATTACCAACTAAAAAACTGATTATTTACTTCTCAAGTGCTTACTATGATGCAGCAGATACTGGTGATATCACAACTGTAAACTCATATAATGATCTGGACTATTCTACTGAAATTGCTTCAGTTGGTGGCGTAAGAGTAACTGATATTATTGATGCCAGACCAAGAGTAAGTCCCTATGTTGTGACAGATGGTGCAGATTCTCCACTAGAATTTGCAGGTAGAAAGTTTGATGGTGGTCAACATAGTTCAAGTAGAATCATCTCATCTGATGAATCAGTAACACTTGATTACAACTATTATCTTGCTAGAGCAGACAGAATCTATCTGAATAAAGATGGTGGAATTAATGTAAAATATGGTGCCCCTGATGACATTCCATCTCTACCAGATGAAGAGAGTGGAGCACTTAATCTTTGTAATGTCTTTATGCCTGCATACCTCTACAATGTAGAGGATGTAAGAGTTAAGACTGTTGAGCATAAGAGATATCAGATGAATGATATTTCTAGACTTGAGCAAAGGATTAAGAACCTTGAGTATTATACTTCTCTTAATCTTCTTGAGCAGACAACACTGAATACATTTGTTTCTGATATCAATGGTCTGAACAGATTTAAGTCTGGCATTTTTGTTGATAACTTTACAACAACTCAACCTCAAGACACTAGTATTGGTATTAAGAATAGTATTGATACTAAGAGAAAGGTTTTGAGACCTTCTCACTATTCAACAGCATTTAACCTGCAGTTAAATTCAACTTCCACCAATAATGATTCCAGATTTGAAGGACTGAGTGGAACAGGCATCAGAAGATCTGGTCAGATGGTCACTCTTGACTATGAAGAGGTTCCTTGGTTAACTCAACCATTCTCCACAAGAGTACAGAATGTAACTGGATTCCTTGTAACCTATTATCAAGGTTCTATTGCTCTTGAACCAACTGTTGATGTCTGGATTGATACTAACAGGCAGGAGATGCGCAATGTCACACTGGAGGGTTCCTTTGAGGGTGTTGCAGAAGCACTTGGTGCAGAAATCTCTGATAATGCTGATGGATCTAGAATTGGAGTTACTCCTGTTATCTGGGATTCCTGGGAAACCACAGGAGTCACATTAGATGCTACTTCATCAGGAAACAGAACTGAATCTCTTAATGCTGCAGCAAATCGTTTAGGTGGTAGAAATGTAATTGGTAATGTTCCTGGTTGGGCAAATGGCAATCTGAGTACAGTTCAGTCAACAACTATTGATGGTTCCATTTCACTGGAACAGAATAGAACTGGTGTTCAACAGACAATCAATGAAGTAATTAACACTGAATCACTGGGTGATAGGATTGTTAATAGAGAAATCCAACACTTCATGAGATCTCGCAATCTCCAGTTTACAGGAACTAAATTAAAACCTTTCACACAATTATATACATTCTTTGATGGTGTTGATGTTACAAGATTTAGTGTTCCTAAACTGATTCAGATCAGTATGAGTACTGGAACATTTGTTGTTGGAGAAACAGTAACTGGTGTAATGCCTTCTTCTGAGAGTTCACAACTCAATTCAGCATCATCCAATGCTTCTATAACATTCAGAGTTGCAAATTCAAACCATAAGTATGGCCCATATAATGCTCCAACTGACACTTATAGTGCTAATCCATATTCAAGATCAAATGCAGTCTCAACTGGATATACACAGTCTTCATCACTGGTCAATGTAGATACATTCAGTCTACAATCTGAAGAATTCCCACAGTTTAGTGGTTATATTCAGCAAGGTATGATCCTAAGAGGTACAAATGGTGGAGAGGCTACTGTAACTAGTGTAAGACTGGTTACAGATAATGTAGGAACACTTATTGGTTCTTACTTTGTGCCAGATAGTGCTAATGTTTCTAATCCTCTGTTTGAGACAGGTAGAAATGTTTTTAGATTGTCTAGCAGTCCAATCAATAGCACTCTTAGAGGCACAACAACAACCTCTGCTGAAGAAATCTTCTACTCACAGGGAGATATTGACAATACTCAAGAGGTCACACTCTCACTGAGAAATGCTAGAGTTGACACCAATGCAGACTTTCAGGATAATAGGCAGTTAACAGATGACTTTGAATTTGATGTAGTTACTGACACTACCTTTAGACCAACACCTCCACCACCTCCACCACCAGCACCACCAAGAAGAGGTGACCCTCTTGCGCAAACCTTCAAGGTTGATGATGAGACTGGTGTATTTGTCACTAAGGTTGATGTATTCTTCAGAACTAAGGCAGAGAATCTTCCCATAACATGTCAACTTCGTGAAACTACACTTGGTGTACCTAATGACAAGATTCTTCCATATTCAGAAGTAGATCTCACACCTGATCAGGTTGTAGTATCAACTGATTCTACAGCAAAAACAACATTCACATTTGATGCACCTGTTTATCTGGCAGGAAACAGAGAGTATGCTCTTTGTCTTCTTACTAATACAACTGAGTATAGTGTTTATATCTCTAGATTAGGTGAAGCAGATGTTACAACTCTGGGAACAGAATCAGGTCAGGTCTTAGTAACCTCTCAGCCTATTCTGGGTTCATTGTTCAAGTCACAGAATGCTTCTGTATGGACACCTAGTCAGTATGAAGATTTGAAATTCAACTTATATCGTTCTGATTTTATTGGAAATGGCAATGTTGAATTCTTCAACCCTCAACTTCCTACTCAACTCGAAAGAATTAGCAGAAATGGTATCACAGCAGTTCCAAGAAACCTGAGTATTGGTATTGGAACAACAGTTGCTGATGGTGAGCTGAAACTTGGTAATACTATTATACAGGTTGATTCTGATGGAACTGGTGAACTAGTAGGATTTGCTGGATCAATCACCGGTACTCTTGCACTTACTAATGTTGGTGCAGGGTATACACCATCAAATGGACAATTCTCCTTTACTGGAGTTGCTCTGACATCTGTGACTGGAAGAGGAATCAATGCAACTGCTGATATCACTGTAACTAATGGTGTTGCTATTGCTGCAACAGTCAATGCTGGAGGTAAAGGATATCAGATTGGTGATGTTCTAACTCCTTTGAGTATTGGAACTGATGAACTTGGTTCTGGAATGCAACTTTCTGTTCCTCAACTAAAAGGATTTAATGAACTAATTGTTGATAAGGTTCAGGGCACATTTGGTCCTAACAATAGACTCCAATATATGGACACATCAGGCATTGCTACTGATATCAATGCTGGTATTGGTGGAAGTGTATTCCCACTACAACCTTATAGAGTGAATAGTGATGGATTACATCTCAAAATCTTCCAGAGAAATCATGGAATGTATTCTGAGATTAACAGGGTTAGCATTCAAAATATTGAAACTGATGTTCCTGCAACACAACTTACATCAGATTATCAGAAGACTGAAACTGGCGTTATCTCAATTGGAAACACTGCTAACTTTGGTACATTTGAAGGTGTTGGAGTTGGTGCTACAAACCCAGGTTATGTAAGAATTGGTGCAGAGATCATTTCTTATACTGGTGTAAGTGACACCAATACTTTGACTGGTATTTCTAGTAGAGGAGTTGATAATACACTCTCAGCTAAGCATAGTGTAAATGACTTGGTTACTAAGTATGAGTTCTCAGGAGTATCACTGAGAAGAATCAATAAGACTCATGTCCTTGCTGATGCAACAGTTCAAGATCCTATTGGAATTGACTACTATCACATTAAAATTGATATGTCTAAAGATGGCACTGATAAGAGTGCATCTTCTACAGACTTTGGAGCAAGATACCTCACTGAAGTTAAACTTGGTGGTGGTATCAATGCAAGAGGTACATATAACCTCCCCTATAGTTTGATTGTTCCAAATATCAACAATACATCTCCTTCTGGAACAAATGTATTTGGTTCTGTGAGATCTGTTTCTGAAACTAGTGTTTCTGGTACTGAAGTATCATACATTGATCAAGGTTATCAAGAGATTGCTTTGAAAGAAAAGAATTACTTTGAAACTCAGAGAATGGTGGTTTCTAAAACAAATGAAGATGCTTATCTAACTACATTACCTGGCAATAAGTCATTCACAATGGCTCTGAGTATGAACTCTTATGATAAGAGACTTTCGCCTACTATTGACTTAGATAACTCATCTGTTATTTTTGTTTCTAATAGAGTCAATTCCCCTATTCTGAACTATGCAACTGATTCAAGAATCAATGGAATTGGAAATGATCCCAACAGTCTGATGTATGTGACTAAACTTATCACACTTGAGAATCCTGCAACTTCACTAAGAGTTTACATTGATGGTTATGTTTCTAACTACAATGATATAAGAATGCTTTATTCTTTGAATCAAGAGGCAACTGCTGTAGACACAGTGTACACTGCATTCCCTGGATACAGGAACATTGATGAGTTTGGCAATGTAATCAATCCTACTGTAAGTGATGGAACTTCTGATATTGAGATCAGAAAATCTGATTCCTATACCCAAGAACCTGGCGTTGATCAGTTTAAGGAGTATACATTTACTATTGACAAACTGCAACCATTCAGTAACTTTAGAATCAAATTGATTGGAACATCAACCAATCAGTCTATTGTTCCACAGTTTAGAAACCTTAGAGTTATTGCCTTGGCATAATGAATTTATTACCAGTTGAAGGAAAAGATGACTTTGCTAGAGACCTCAAGTCTCGTGCAGTCATCAATACTGATCATTCTCAATTTGAAGCATATATGAACACTAGGAATAGACTCTCTTCTCAAAAGGAGAGAGTTGATAAACTTGAGGAAAAGGTTGATGACCTTTCTGATAATATAAATGATATTAAATCAATGCTCCAAACTATCATAAAGCAAAATGGCCAATAATACTATTACATTTGACCCTGCTGCTGGTGTAGCATATGGAGTCAACTTAACTATTTTTAGTGGTGCTGATTTTAGATCAACATTCCACGTAAAGAATAATGACTCCACTAATTTTGATTTTACTGGTTATAGTGGATCATCACAGATGACCAAATCAGTTTCTGTTGGTTCTTCATCAGTTTCTATAGCTACATTTAATGTAGGATTTACTAGTGCAACTTCTGGTAGATTTGAAATTTCCCTTGGGTCTACACAAACTGATCCCATTTCACCAGGAAGATATGTTTATGATATCCTTGTGAGCTCAGGATCAAGTCTCTATAGACTAGCAGAAGGATATATACTGGTACAAGGTGGCATTTCCTCTGCACCCTAAATAGTTAAAAATATAGTGTATAATGGCTCAACCTTCTACACGACAAGAACTAATAGATTATTGCCTAAGACAGTTGGGAGCACCTGTCTTAGAAATCAATGTTGCTGAAGAGCAAGTTGAGGACTTAGTAGATGATGCTATTCAGTTTTTTCAAGAAAGACACTTTGATGGTGTTCAACAGGTATATCTTAAATATAGAATTAGTCAAGATGATGTAGATAGAGGCAAAGCACGTCCTCCTGGTGCTCCTTCAAATAGTGCAGGTCAAACAGGAATTACATCCACCAGTGCTACAACAAACATTGTTGGAACTGCTACAACATTTACTTATTATGAGAACAGTAATTATATACAGTTAACTCCAGATATCATTGGAGTCAATAAGGCATTTCAGTTTGATGGTTCCTACAGTGGAAGTGGGATGTGGAATGTAAAATATCAATTGATGCTTAGTGATTATTTTGGAACCTGGGGAGGATCAGGTGGTTTTGATCTCCTATCTTATGATATGACTATGAGTTATTTGGAGACAATGAATTTTGTCCTGAATACTCATAAGCAGATTAGATTTAATCAAAGATCAGATAGGATGTATCTTGATATTGATTGGAGTACTCTTAAAGAGGGCGAATTTATTGTTCTTGATTGTTGGAGATCAATGGATCCCAATGATTATGCAAGAGTTTGGAATGATTCTTTCTTGAAACCATATCTGACTGCTCTTATTAAGAGACAGTGGGGTCAGAATCTCATCAAGTTCCAAGGTGTTAAACTGCCTGGTGGTCTTGAGTTTAATGGTAGAGCAATCTTTGACGATGGACAAAGAGAACTTGATGAAATTAAACAGAAGATGATGAGTACTTATGAACTTCCACCATTAGATCTTATAGGTTGATGTTATGCTCAATCCATTTTTTCTAAACGGCAGTAAAGGTGAACAGGGTCTGATTCAGAGTCTGGTCAATGAACAATTGAAGATGTATGGCGTTGAAGTATACTATATTCCCAGAAAATATTTAAAAAAGAATACTGTAATTAAAGAGGTCATTCAATCTGAATTTACTAGCGCTTATCCAATTGAAGCATATGTAGATAACTATGAAGGTTATGGTGGTCAAGGGACTTTGTTATCAAAGTTTGGCATTCAGAATAATGATGACCTGACTCTTATTATATCAAGAGAAAGATATGAAACATATATCACTCCACTGATTAGAGATTTACCTAATATTGAATTAGCAGAGAGACCTAAAGAAGGCGATTTGGTATATTTCCCTCTTGGGGATAGGTTGATGGAGATTAAATACGTAGAGCATGAATTGCCCTTCTATCAACTACAGAAGAACTATGTTTATCAGTTGAGATGTGAACTCTTCAGATATGAGGATGAAGTTCTTGATACTGGTATTGCTGAGATTGATAATGAAATTGAACAACTTGGATATATCCAAACTCTTGGTCTTATAGGAGTTGGAGCAACTGCTACTGGAACTGCTGGTATATGCACAAGTGGTTCTGTTCAGAAAATCAATATCACAAATATGGGAAGGGGATATACAAGTGCTCCTCAAGTGGCATTTAGTTCTGCCCCATCTGGTGGTGTAACAGCAGAAGGTATTGTAACAATTACAGACCAATACATTGGATGTAAAGGTGTTGGTACTGGTAAGGTATTCTCAGTCTGTATGACCAATACTGGTTGTGGGTATACAGTTGAACCTATGGTCACCTTTGATGGTGGTGGAGGGGTTGGTGCTGCCGCTACAGCAGGCATATGTACCAATGGTTCAGTACAGTTCATCAATGTTACTAATGTTGGATCTGGATATACAGGTAATGTAGATATCTCAATTGGGTATACAGGAGCAATTAATCCTGGATTTATAACTGCTACTGGAACTGGTGTAGTTAATAGTGCTGGAATAGTTACGTATGCCTGCATAACTAATGCTGGTTGTGGATATACAATTGTGCCTGATGTCACATTCCCCTCTGCTCCAGGTATTGGATCAGCATTTGGTGGTTCTTTCATATTCAATGAAGTTGTTATTGGTCAGACATCTCTTACAGAATCTAGAGTTAAGCAATATGATGCTGTTGCTAACACATTGGAGATATCCATTGTTTCTGGAACCTATGGCATAGGAGAAACCATTATTGGTCAAGAATCAGGTGCTACACATGTCATCAGAACTGCGACAACAGATGATCTTGTTACACCTTATGCAGACAATGATAACATTGAACTACTAGCAGATAATATAATTGATTTTGATTCTAAGAATCCATTTGGAATGCCTTAGATATGGAAGAACAAATAGTGGTATAATTAAGTAGTAGAGAACGTCTTAGTAAATGAAAAATATTGTTATTATTAAACGTGACCTTGATATTGAACCAATCCTAAAACAAGTTTATGACAATTGGATTGATTGGAAATGGGTTTCTAAATTAAATGAAGAGTCGATTGGTGGCGAGAAAGATCCATATGGATTTTTGCCTCTTGTCTGGGCAAAGGTGAAACCAGAAGAAGACCCAAAAAATGCAGAGGGTAGAGAACCTACTCCTTTATTTTCACATTATGATGAGGTACATAGATTTTGGAAAGAGAATAAGATATATAAGACTGGTAGAGCAGCGTTCTTCAAACTACAACCTGATGGTAGAGTTTTAGAACATATTGACCTGGGAAATTACTATCACACTAAAGATAGGTATCATTTGTCCCTACAATCTAGATATCACTATACTGTTGGTGATGAGGAAATGATTGTAGAACCAGGAACTTTCTTTTGGTTCAATAATAAACTTCCACATAGTGCTCACAATATAGGAGATGTAGATAGAGTTTCTTTAGTATTTGATGTTCCTCACAATAAAAGAAACCCCCATCATAGAAGTGATACATCAGGAAGAGGTTTTGGGTGAAACTAAATAGAAGTATAGTCAAGTTGTAACAATGTTTGAATATTTCTATAATGAGATTTTCAGATCCGTAATTATTGGATTTGGTTCTCTCTTCAATGGCATTGAGATCAAGCACAAAGATGCTAGCGAAGATGTTTATAGTGTAATTAAGGTTCCACTTGCCTATGGTCCTACACAAAAGTTTCTGGCTAGATTAGAACAAGAAAGAGATCTGAACAAACCCATTCAGATTACTCTACCTAGAATGTCTTTTGAGTTTACTGATCTTCAGTATGACCCTTCCAGAAAGGCTACTCAAACTCAAGCATTTTATGTTGTAACTGATAATGGTGAGAAGGTCAAAAAAGTCTTCATGCCTGTACCCTACAATATGACTATTGAGTTGTCTATTATGACAAAACTCAATGATGATATGCTTCAGATTGTGGAGCAAATTCTGCCATATTTTCAACCTGCATATACTCTTCCTATCAAGTTTTTAGGTGAACTGAAAGAGGTACAGAATGTTCCTGTTCAACTTGAATCCATCTCTATGGAGGATGATTATGAAGGTAACTTTGATACAAGAAGATCACTTGTATATACAATAAGATTTACAGCAAAGACTATGCTTTATGGTCCTGTATCTGATGTTACTGGTGATGTTATCAAGAAGGTTCAGGTTGGTTATATTGCTGGTACAAGAGTAACTGCATCTGGAACTACATATTCAAGAGATGTTAGTTACAAGGTTGAACCAAGAGCAACTAAAGATTATGATGATTCATTGTTGACTCAACTTGCTGTTAATGTAGAAAAAGATGAGACTGTAATCACAGTTGATGATGGGACACTAGTTCCTGTTGGTTCTTATGTCTATATTGGTGATGAGAATATGTACATCAAAGAGATCAGTGGCAATAGAATCACTGTCAGAAGAGCTCAAGACAAGACAAAACCACAGATCCATGCATCAGGTGCTGCAATCTATAGCATCACCAAAGCAGATGCAACATACATTGAATCAGGAGATGACTTTGGATTTGATGGTGATACCTTTTGATGGAGATTGAATCATGACTGACAAGTTTAGTAAGTTGAATGAAACATTTGATGTTACACCAACAGCAGTAGAAGTAAAAAAAGAGGATCCTGATGCCAGAATCCAAAAAATCAAAAGCACCTCAGAAGATATTCGTAAAGACTATGAATATACTAGGGGTAATTTATATTCAATCATTGAAAAGGGACAAGAAGCAATAAATGGCATTCTTGAACTTGCCCAAGAGAGTGAAATGCCTAGAGCATATGAGGTTGCTGGACAATTGATCAAGAATGTGTCAGATGCAACAGACAAATTGATGGATCTTCAGAAGAAACTGAAGGATGTTAGTGAAGAAAAGGATCAAAAAGGACCAACTACAGTCAACAATGCCTTGTTTGTTGGTTCCACTGCTGACCTTCAGAAAATGTTGAAGCAAGCAAGTCAGACAGATAAATAGTATTTCAGGGAGAGAAATCCCAAAGTACTGCACTAATAGAATGTCTAACGAAGACCTACCGTCAATAAATGATATAGTAGAGGAAAATAATTTACCCTCATATAAAGATTTTATAGAGGAAAAGGAACTTCCATCAATAGAAGATTACATTTCAGAATCTCCCAAAGAAGAAACTTTATTTGAAGAAACAGAAAATATTAACCCTGTTTTATCAGAGACTGCACCAGAATGGTCAGAACTGATACGTCTTGTCAACGATTTAAGGAAAGAGATACCAGAAATACCAGAAATAAAATATTATGATGAAGAGTTAAGTGATTTAAGTAGTAAACTAACTCATATTGAGGAATATTTTACACAGTTTGATCAAAAAAGTAATAAAATTGATGACTTAGATGTAAAAAATGAACATCTTGAGGTAAAATTAACTGAAATTGAATCAAAAATACCTGAAATACCAACAATAAGGTATTATGATCATGATATTGAACATATTAATGATAAGATAACACAATTAAAGGAAGATATAACATCTTTACCTGAGATCAAACACTATGATAGTGATATATCATATCTTATAGAAGAACTTAATAAGGCAAAATCTAGAGATATACCTGATTTTAGGTGGATTGGGAATACTTTTAATACTATTGATGAAGATTTTACTAGAGTTCAAGGTCATCTTGAAGTAATTAAAGAGAAGATATCTTTTGAGGTATCAGAACTCAATGAGACCATTCAAGTAAAGGATTTTGAACAAAATATAAATGTAAAAAACCTTAAAGATAATGTTAGTGAGAAGATTGATCAGACTAATACTCGATTAACAGAAACTAAAGATAAAATATATTCCGAACTAAGTAAGTCATCATTAAAAGTTTGGGAATATCACAGAGAATTTAAAGATGATGATAGAAAACTAAAGAAAGCAGTTCTGAGTGAGCAGAATAAAATAAAACAGAAGTTAGAAAAAGAAATTACTTCTATCAATGAGCAGAGCATTAAGACAGATGAAACACTTTTAAAGTTTTTTAATGAACTTAAAGAGCAAGTAAATTTACTTCCAGAAGTAAAATATTATGATAATGAAATATCTACTATCACAAAAGACGTTGATTCTTTAAAATCAACTGTCAGAGAACTTAAAGATATTGCCTCATTAATCAAAAAAGATCAAAATCAATTACAAGAAAATTATCTTCTTAATGAACCACCATCTGAAAAACAAAAGGCAGGTGGACAAACTGATCCATTAGCACCACTTGATCAGAAGTTTGCAACTCTTGATGATCTATCAAATCATTATAGATTATTCATCAATAGAGTCACAACTCAACTTTCTACCATAGGAGGTGGAGGAGAAACAAGACTTCAATATCTTGATGATGTAGCAGGTATTGCTACAAACATCAATGCCTACGACGGAATGGTTCTTCAAATTGACTTAAGTCAAACAGGAGAGGATAAGCATAAGAAATTTAAATTTGCTCCGGGTGGTGGTGTTGGTGCTGGTGGCACCTGGCATACAGATAGCATTGGCATTTCTACTAATAAATCTGTTGGAATTAATACGTCATCTGCTATAACAGGAAAGTCACTTTATGTTGTAGGTGATGTTCAGTTTACTGGCAATCTAAATGTTGGTGGTACTATCACCAAGGAAGATATTCAAAACTTAGACTCAATTGGAGTCATTACAGCAAGATCTGGAATTGATGTCCTAGCAGGTGGCATCGATGCAGTTGGAGTTGTAACTTCCACTAAAGTACACGTTGGAGTTGATAGTGGTTTCTTTAATGAGGATTTAGTTGTAAATGGTGACGCCAGAGTAACTGGTATTCTTACGATTGGTCAGGGATCTATTACTTTAGATCCAAATGAAAGAAAAATTACTGGCATTGATGAGATAATTATTGGCACAGGGACCACTGTTAGATTACATCAAGATACTTCAGGTGAAATTGCTTTTAGTGATAGGGAAGGAAATCAAGCATCTGTTGGGATTGGCACAACAGTTTCTATTAATACAACTGGTATTATTACAGCATCAAGTTTTAGAGGAGATGGTAGTCAATTAACTAACATCATTTCTGGTGTTGGGATTCAATCTGGTTCTGTTCGTGTTGGCACTGGATTTACTGACCTCAAATTTACTGGAGTAGGTGTAACAATTGTAGGATCTGGAACAACTGTAACTATTGATGTTCCAAGTTCAGCAATCACTAGACAGGTAGAAACATCTTCTGGAGTTACAACAAATTTTACAATTACCGGCGGATATACAGTTGGATTGATTGATGTGTTTCTTAACGGCACCAAGCAGGTAGGTGGAGTTGACTTCACAGCCACTAATGGGTCTGTTGTGACTATGACACCCTTTATTAATGATGGAGACGTTGTTGAATTTCAAAAGATAGATCAACTAAGAATTGCTGGAATTACATCAGTAACCAATGCTACTAATGCCTTTACTCTAAACAGTCAAGCAGCATCTTATTACCTTAATTATAATAACTTTTCAAATACACCAACAGTTCCAACAAATAATAATCAACTGACTAATGGTGCTGGATTTATTACCACATCATTTACTAACACTAATCAACTGACTAATGGTGCTGGATTTATTACTGCGACATCATCTGGTACAGGATTGACTGGAATTGTAACTTCTATTGTTGCTGGAACTAATGTAACTATCTCTGGATCAACTGGAGCAGTAACTATCAATTCTTCTGGTGGAGGAGGATCATCAGGTATTGAGATTGAAAATAATGGAACTTCTGTTGGAACAGGAATTACTGCTATCAACTTCAGCACCAATGTAACTGTAACTGCTAGTGGTGGTATTGCAACTGTTACTGCTTCTGGTGGAGGTGGTGGATCATCATCAGTTGCTATTATTGATGAAGTTGAAACTTTTTCAACTGGTGGAGGATCTTTCACCTCTGGAGCATGGCAGGATAGGGACTTAAATACTGTTACTTCTGATGATGATGATATTATTGATTTAAATAGTAGTACAGGAGAAGTGACTTTAAAAGCAGCTGGTACATATAAAATTGATTTTAGAGCACCAGGTTTTAGATGCGATAATCATGTTACAAGGATTTTAGATACATCTATAACTTTTGTGAGAGGTCTGGGGTCTTCTGAATATAGTCAAGATGCTGGTTTTTATGCACAAACTCATAGTATGGGATCTACCATATATACAACAACTGATGTAAATCAAAAATTTAAACTACAACATAGATGTACTACAACCCAATCTGCAGCATATGGTATGGGTAATCCAAATAATGTAAGTGCTATTGGAAATAATTACTATTCTCAAGTCATAGTTACGAAGTTATCATAAATATTCATAAAGACTCTCATGAGCAAGACTAGACAAATTGCAAATATGGTTTCTAGTGGTACTGATGCTCGCATTAACATCCCCACCTTTACAACCGCACAAAGAGATGCTGGGTCAGTAGTATATAATTCTACTTCAACTAAATTAGAATTTTATAACGGAACTTCTTGGCAGCAGTTGCCTGGTATGACTCTTGGTCTTACTGTAGCACTTGACAGATAAATTTACATAAATAATAAAAACTCCCATACTAATGCAAAATAAATCTGCATTATCAGATCTTGAGAAAAGTTTGATCAAACTGAGGAGTATTGACTATGATTCAGTTGACAAACTGATGAAAGATATTTCAAAAAGTCATATGATTTCTACAAAAGAACTTCATAATAGATTTAAAGAAAAGCATAGCATGATTCCAGATGATTGGGCAAGGAAGATGATGAAAGAAGACCTTAGAGATTGGTTTGGCAAATCCAAATCTAAAGATGGAAA
>JACKZZ010001137.1_pt1 | contig 28584 bp, 24 predicted proteins | sample 8027871 | NCBI WGS metagenome assembly JACKZZ01 (sample SAMN15724774, study PRJNA655200) | protist metagenome | isolation source: fluorescence activated cell sorting (FACS) single amplified genomes of... | place: USA: West Boothbay Harbor, Gulf of Maine | collected 2000-07-19
TATTACATTATATACTAATATGGGAGGAGGACTTATGCAATTAGTCGCCTACGGTGCCCAAGATGTTTATCTTACCGGCCAACCACAAATTACCTTTTTCAAGGTTGTATACAGAAGACACACCAACTTCTCAGTAGAACCAATCCAACAAACTTTCCAAGGTGCTGCCGAATTCGGTAGAACCGTTACCTGCAACGTTAACAGAAACGGTGATTTAATCACCAACATGTACTTAGTTGCTACCCTTAAATCTGGAGCCAGAACTGGATGGGGATATGTATCCAGACTTGGTCATGCTATGATTGAATCATGCAAGATCGAAGTTGGTGGATCCAAGATTGACGAACAATACGGTGACTGGCTTAACGTATGGTACGAATTAACCAGAAACGATGCTCATGACAGAGGATACTCTCAAATGATCGGTGATGTTGATTCCCTTAAATCTATTGGTCATGCCAATGCCCCAGAATACACCATGTATGTTCCATTACAATTCTGGTTCAACAGAAACAACGGTTTAGCTTTACCACTTATCGCTTTACAATACCACGATGTCAGAGTTACCATGAAATTAAGAGAATCCACTGAATTAGTTAACTACACCGGAACCACTGTTTCCAGCCAAGTTAACAACGATTTAATGAAGGATGCTTACTTATTGATTGACTACGTATACCTTGACTCCGAAGAAAGAAAGAGATTCGCTCAAGCTGCTCACGAATACTTAATTGAACAAGTCCAATTCACTGGTGACGAAACTTACAACGCTTCTAACTTGAAATACAGACTTAACTTCAACCATCCATCCAAATACCTTGTATGGAATGTATTAAAGAGCAGATTCTCTGGAAAGAACTCATGGTTAGCATGGGCCTTCAACGGTGACTGGGCTGCCGCCAAGGAAAGATTTGCCAAATACTTATGGCTTGCTACCAGAGGTGATTTTGCCGTAAATGGTGCTGGTGTTTACTCCATCGCCATGACTGATGGTACCTTCGAAGTCGGAGATGTTCCATCTGTTGCTGCTGGATTATCCTCAAGCGTTACTGCTTTATTAGCCAAGGTTGATGCTCAACTTTTATTCTCTCAAGCTGCTGGTGGTTCCACTAACTCTGCCGCTGCTTCTGCTGAAAACGTTGTTATCTTAAGAAACGAATTAACCAACGAAGACTTGAACATGACCTTATCTGAATTAACCTCAGGTATGGGTGCTGCTCCAACTGCTTTCTTAACTGCCAACGCTTACTCCGTAAGAGATTACCACAACTACTCTGATACCCCAACCGGTACCGGTAACCCAGTCAAAACCGCTAAGTTACAACTTAACGGTCACGATAGATTTACCACCAGAGACGGTAACTACTTCAACTACGTACAACCATACCAACACTTCAGCAACACCCCAGCTGATGGTATCAACGTATACTCATTTGCTCTTAAACCAGAAGATCACCAACCATCTGGTACTTGCAATTTCTCAAGAATTGATAACACTACTCTTAACATTGAATCCACCTACAGTAACACCGCCGATGATGGTGTCACCAAGGTATACGCTGTAAATTACAACGTATTCAGAGTTATGAGTGGTATGGGTGGCTTAAGCTTTCAGAATTAATTTGAAGAACTGAGCCGAAAAGCAACGTGCTATAACAAAAACGACCTCTTGTTATAGGAAAATCACTTGTGCCGTCGTAACAATACCCAGGCCAGTTGCTAGTGTTTTTGAAACTATTTTTGTTTCAATTATGCGACATATCTTGTTGTTCGGGAAACCCCTTATAGCCTTTTCTACCAAGCACAATTCCGAAAGGTTTGTGTGGCCGAGAGTAATGTACTCGGGTATGGTAATAACGAAAAGGATTGGGCAATCCGCATGCTAACTACCTAAAGGCGATTATGCTAGCCAATGGTAGGGCGTCAGAGACTGAACGGATATGGGTCAACAATGAAGGTTTAAGCAACCTGAGTTGGCTTAAGATACAGTCCACCCCTTAGGGAAACTTAAGGGATAAAAGTGAGCTTACTCAAATTAAGCTGCTAGTTTCAATCTAAGAATTTTTTATTTATGATATTAATGATATAAACGAATAATTTATTAAAAATAGATCTTATGGTCTATTTTTATTTCAAATCTTTTTTCACACTCACACATCAACTACATTTTTTTGATCCAATAATATGATCAATTTCTTTGCTTCATTTAATTTTTCAATTATTGTTTTCTTTGCTGATTTAGTGGTTGATATAGATTTTCTATCTAAATTAGGATGCTTTTCTACTCTAAAGAATTCTCTTTTACATTCACTTTCTTTTCCACTATTCATAACTTCTGAACAATAGTATACATATTTTGGAAAGATAATACCTTCTAGTTCAGCCGGCAATGCTTGTGCATTATGTTTTCTAGAAACCTTACCTCTATTTTTATTTTGTTCACTTTGAGTTGTTATTCTCAAGTTAGAATATCTATTATCTAATTTATCTTGATTGATATGATCTACTGACAATTGTCCTTTACCATGCCCCTTATGATCCGTAATTAGTTGATGTAAATACAATCCTGAATTATGATGACATGCAATATAACCATTTTTCATAAAATACCACGAAGGATATTCATCTACTTCCTTTAATTTATTGTAATCAAAGATAGTAATTTTACTAGGTTCACAATACATAACTATTAGCTTGTTACCATCTTTATCTTTCACTTTTGCTTTTATATTTTTTTCAATGTTTGCAGTTTTACCTCTTGATTGAGTATTACCTTTTAGCATTTTAATTATATCCAAATTATTTTCTATACAATATCTTTTTATTAGTTCATTTTGAGATAAATTTTCACAATTTATATCATTATTCATACTTTTGTTTTCGTAGCAATTTAATGCTATTACTGTTTTTTGCTTGCAAATTACAATCTGATTTTCAATCAATATGTTGCTGTGCAACATCTTTTCATCTTGGTGAATTTGATCTAACTTTTCTTTTATTAATAACCTTTTCGCTGGTCCATTATTCCGGCGCTGACGGTCTTTATCACGTTCTTTTTCCAAACATTCGGGACATTTACTGTAACCATATTCTAGACTTAATACTGAATAGCATCCTCGAACCACATTGTAGCAACATTTATTATTTTTTTCTTTTACTTCATCTTCAAACAATTGTCGTTGGTGTAGGTTACAGTATTTGTTTTCTATACTACGTTTATACTTACAACCATCTTTTGCACATAAAACTTTTACTTCATTTTCTTTTTTCTTTTCACGGTTAATTCTCGATCGTTCTTTACATTTGCTACATTGTTTGATTTTTGAATCAGGAAAATAATAATGTTTTTTGCAACAGCTACAAAGCCGTGTATTATTTAATTGTTCATTTGTATAATCATTCATATACTGATGATTATTACAGAACCTTGAATTGGTTCCATCTTCTAGTTTTATAGAATAGTTTCTACATTTGGTGTTATTACGATCTTTAGCAAGACATTGGGACATTTTAAGACATAGGAATATTTCTTATGTCTTAAAATAATAGATTTCAGTTTTTCTTATATATCTAATGATTTTAATGATTCTTTTAATTTTTTATTATATTGAGTAAAACATTTCCTACAATAGTTTTTTTATATTTATCGTATGTACATCCGTTTTTCCAATTTTCACAAACATTGATATTTTCATATAATTAGTAACTCCTTTTTTTAATATATTTGTTTATTTCTAATTTTAAGGCAATTTTGTCTTTTTTACATAAATCACAACAATCGGAATAAATATGATTATCATTAAATTTACCACAATTTTCACAACTGTCCCATCCATTTTTATTTTTTTGTTGTATTTTATTATCTAACCATCTTGAAAACTTTTCCTCTTCATAAATAGAAGCATACCATTTTTTCTTTTCTTTATCCCATTTAGCACCAAGTTTTTTAGCATAATTTCTTTCATTATATGGCACATTTAAATAAATTACATAATTATTGTGTATAGTCTCTTTTTTTTTCTTTTGGAATTTTAATAATTTATTCCGACAGTTACTATATATACAATCATTACATACTTTAATTGGATGATCTGTTCCATTTAAAAGATAAAAATCATTATTTTTATTACAAATTAAACATAATCCTTTTTCTTTTGAATTTCTTGGTTTTGGTATATCATATTTTACCCATTTTTCATTATAGCAGTATGAATAGAAACAATATTGTCCAAAATTTGATTTATCACATCTTGGACAAAAATATTCATCATTTTTTAGCTCTTTATATTGTTCAATAAATTTTTCTGGTTCAAAATAAAAATATTCATCATTTTTTAGCTCTTTATATTGTTCAATAAATTTTTCTGGTTCAAAATAAAACCATTTTATATTTTCTTGTAATTTATCTATTATATTTTCATTAAATAAAATAAAAAATTTTATTTTCTCTTCATTAAATACAGCAATATCTACATTTAAATTTTTAAATTTATAGTTATAAATTATGTTATAATTAGGTAATATGTCTTCACAAATAGAACCAGGTTCTTTTCCACAAAGTATGCATTCCCATCTAATTTCTAAATCAACGTTATCCTTGATACAATTCTTGAATATATTTTTACACTCTTCAATAATATCTTTTTCTGGAATACATTTATCACAAAATATATTACAGTCATTTCTAATACATAATAATTTTGATTTATTTTTATTAAAATCCATATCATTAATTATATCTATTGCATTAAAATCAAACCATGGTTCTGGTCTAGCTTTAGCAGCTTCATCTATTGTCTTATGCGTATTTGTTACTTCTAATACGTACCTAACTTTACCATTATTAATAATTGCTACATCAGCAATATATTTTTTACATGGGCTATTATATTCAATAATCACTTCGTCTCCATCTTTGTGCTTTATCTTTTTATTAATAAAATGTTCATTACAAGAAAAACATGTTCCAATAATTTTTAATTTCTTTTTTTCTTCTAGCCATTGTGCTAATTTATTTTTAGCGTATATGTGTATCTCGCTTTCACTAGGACTATTAGAATAATATGTACAGTTTGAATTTGCTTTATGAGAAAAATGAGGAATAACTATTTCACCTTTCTTAAATATAATATCTTCATTACATTCAGGACATTTGTATTTTTCTTTTTTAATTCCATTGTGTGGGAAAATATAATTATTATCTTTATCTAAAGCTCCTTTAATTTTTAATTTCATTACTACCTAAAAATTAAATTATTTTTTTAAATAAAATTATATCCAAATTATGTTCTATACAATAGTCATGTATGAGGGCTCTCTGATTAGCTTTATTTTCGTCATTGTCCATTGTATGGTATGGGTTTTAGATATACATTGATTCACAAATGTGAATCATTTCAGTTTTTATACAAAAATTTTCTTTTATGGGTATATATTTGATTTTGCATAGGAAATACAAAATGATTCAACCAGAAAACACTTTTGAATCACGAAGTGATTCTGCAGAGACTTTATAAATAAAAAAATCAATTGCTTTCAGTTAGCCACCCATGGCTCCATAACTATTTAAACATCAGCCTGGTAATTTTTTCCTATTCTTGGTTTTTTATTGGGACTTTTTATTATTTAAATTTATATCTATTTTTATTGTTTTCAAAATCAAATTCACAAGAATCATTAATATTTTTACAATAATGTTTTGTTCTAATAAGTTTAGTATAAGGATTTGAAAGATCGCCAATTTTAAGTTTAGAAGATGACTTGTGTATAAACCGAATATTTACAGCACGTCGTTTAGATTTGACATTATAGGGATCACTGCAATGAAAAAGAGAAGGGTTCATAATAAAAACGTCACCAATCCTAGGATTTAAATATCTAATAACTGGATTTATTTCAGATAATGAATTATACGATTTAATAATTTGGTCATTCGAACTATTATTATTTAAAACATTAACTTGTTTATCTTTAATCTGTAGTGATAATCCTGGCCTAACAATATGAGATTCCATAATAAACATATTACCTCTAGGCTTAATATCAGGGTCTTCTTCAAGCAAAATCCATATTTGAAAACCATTATTATTATAAAATGAACGCCATTCGACATCAGTATGAAAACTAGGGAAATAACTTCCATTAGTAGATAAAACGTCAACAACTATAAAATCATTAAAAGACACTGGTTTCCCATCAATATTTATAAAAGGAATTAAACGTTTTAATAAAATATCAAGAGTATCATTAGACGGATTAATAAGGTCTAGGTCTTTTGTAGTAATTTTATTATTAAGAGCATATTGATTTTTAGCGTTCCGATTAATATTTACAGAATTATTATTAATCGGAATATCACCATTATAAAAAGGTGATACAATAGAACTAAAATTATCAATAAAGTATTTATTTTGTTGAACAGATTTGGGTGTGATAAAATTTTTTAATGCGAATACATAAAGTTCTTTATGAAAATTACAATAAAGAAAATAAATAATTAACATAAAAATTAAAAAATATAATATATTTTTATATAATTTCAACTTTGCCATATATTAAATACACTTATAAAAATAATACCATACATGTAAAAAATCCATTTTTTATTCTTTAAAAATGAATTTAAACATTTTTTATTCTTTAAAAATGAATTTAAAGATTTTTTCGTAGCAAAATACTAATGTTGCCTAGTAACATATATAGAAAGATTTTCTAAATCTTTCTATATATGTTTAGTGATAATGATGCTGAATTAACAAAAATGTTGTTAGAAAAATTAGAGAGAAATGAAAAATTAGGTTTTAGTTGGAGATCAAGATTAAATTGGTTAAAAGAAAATGGATCTATTAATGAAGAAGATTTTAAAAAATACACTAAGATACATGAAAAATCAATTAATGAAGGTAATTTAGTGCTAGCAGGAAGACAAGCTGAACAAATAGCTGCATCTAGACCTGTACCATGTAGTGTTTGTGGTGATGTAATCAATGCAGGTACATATGGTTACATTTATAATTCGCTAAATTCACCATATAATGTAATTAAAGGAAGTATTCTTGGACATTCTAGAACAACTGGATGTCCTCCTGATTTTCTTCGTGAAACCGATATGTATAGCAAAATATTTCCAATTTTAAAAGATATTGAACCTTCAATTTTAAAAATTGAGCCTTCATTTTTAATTAGATTATTGGAAGTCAAGAATATTTTTGTAGAAAATAGAAAGTGTTACTATGAAATGAATAAAATATTTCCTTACGTAATTGATGAAACATTAAAACAAAAAATACAAGAACAAATTGGTTTATTAAATAAAAATGATAAATATTTTTTACAAACTTTTTTAAATATGAATACTTTAATTATGTTAACTCCAGGTCTTGACAAAGATTATATTAGTACTGGTGGAAATGCAAATTCTTCATGGTTAGAATTAGGAGAAAATAAAATAAAAATGTTATTCTCTTTGTTAGATATAAGCTATGATGATTATTGTAACTCTCTGACATTATTGTTACAATCAACTTTAAGAAATAATATAATTTTGACTGATGTTGAATTTATCTTAGGATCTGTTAATACAGGTGAAGGTTTTAAAAATAGTATTTTTATGATTGATTTTGATAAAGTTCAAGAAACAATAACTCCTGTAACAGGCACTGAAATAAAAAATTTATTAGATCAAGATATGTTTCCAGATGTTGTTAGATCTTGGTTTAGTAGTTATTATCAAAAGAAATACTTAAAATATAAAAAAAAATATGAAAACTTAAAAAATAAAATTAATCTTAATTGATTAGCTTTCAATTAGCAACATTTAGTCCATAAAAAAATTTTAAATTTAATATGGATTTTCAATCTAAACTAAGCGCTGACGTTTTTGATGAAGTTGGGGCTAGAGATGGTTGCGTTGGTCGATTGGTCAGAATGGAATCTCGAATATCTAACACTCCTTTAACAGCCTTATAATAAACTATTATTGGAGACCGTTTCTTTTCTCCTCCAATGTTTACTTCTATTACATCACCAGACTGAATAGAATCATCGTGCTTTAAATCTCTTATTAATTCATATTCTAGATCTAAAAGAGAGTTTATTTCTTTTGGGTTATACACACGATGATAATTTTGATTAGAATAATCAACTTGTGGTTTCGGTTTTTTTCGTTTTAGGTATTGATTATATTCTTTTTTAGTAATCGGATAAAAATTTTTGAAAATATTATAATAGTATATTCTATTACCAGGAACAAGAATACAAAAAACATCTCCTATTAATATATCAGATTTGCGATTTAATATCATAAGTAAACTTGTAATAATATCTTCTTCCTCTTCATCAGGGTTGTCGTATTCATCATTAATAATACCTTTTAAGTTTACTCGTACTATTTTTTTATTAATGGAGTTTTCCATATTATAATCTCTAAATAGGTGATTTACTAAGAAATTTTCAATTTTTATAAAACATATATTATCTAGAAATATATATATGAATCAAAAAATTGATTATAAGAATAAATATTTAAAATATAAGAGTAAATTATTTAATTTAAAAAAATCAATTGGCGGAAGTGAAAAATCAAATGATTCTACAGTTAGTTGGATGAATAAACCAAACATTAATCCTGAAAGTTATTGGATTCCTGAAAAAAATGACTTAGCAGTTATTCAAGCTTTCCCACATAAATACAAAGATGGTACAGTAAAAGAAAAAGAAGAATATGGATATACATGGTTTAATAATAAAACCAAACCTGTTAAAAAATTAAGAAGAGGTATAAAAAATAAATCTCCAAAAGAAGTTATAGATAGTTTATTTAAAGAATTCATCGGACAAATATTTAATATTGAATATGTAGATGATACATCTCTTACTAAGGACCAGATAAGAGCTATTAATCTCTTCAGAGTTGATGTCGGCGAAGATAAAAAAAATAAGCTGTATTTTAGATTAATCTTTGGAGAACCAGAAAGTAATCTTGAAAAGAATAAAGGTTTTCCATACGAATTAGGTTTTAACCCTAGTAAAAGTGGTGGTATTGGTAAAAAAATAAAACCTTTTTTTAACTTTAAAACAGAATTAATACATGATGGATCGGAGGTGGAATTCCAAAAATTTTTTATTGGAAAATCTAAAGGATATATTGATGGTAAAAGTGTAAATGGAAAAAAAGTGAGTGAGAAGAGTATAAAATTTCTTGTTAAGATAGAAGATTTCATGAATAAGTTATTACAATCTTATGTAACATTTATTCTTGTCAAACCTGATCTTCTAGTACCACAATATAGTATTGAACCATTCATTGAAAAAATTAAGAAGTTATGGGAAAAAAGTTATGAATTTTTTAAAAAAATAAAGATTGATAGTTAAGCGGAAGATAATCGAAATTAGAATAAAGAAAGAGAGAAAAGGAAAATAAAAAACTTTTGAAAGCATTTCATGATCTGTAATGCAAAAACACATCTAAGATTAATCGATTTGTTATGCAATTTCATTTATCTTTTTCTCTGCATCCATTTTTTCTTTAACAAGTTTTTCAAATACGTCTCCTCTAATGGTTACTGACGGAGAGTATTCACCGGTCAAGATTTCTAATAAACCTTTTTGCATTTCTTCTTTATTTTTATTAAAACATGAAGAATTGTAACACCATTTTCCATCTAAACCTATTTCTTTAAATATATCTTTTATAATTTTAGCGGTAAGTGTCACCTTTCCAGAGGTTATCATATCTCTTATTTCGGATTCATCCTTTTTTGATATCATTGAAACCACTTCAATAACACCATCTAAATCTGGACTTTGGGCACAATGTGGAAGTTTAGGAATTAAGTCTGTTGTCTGTATATTGTTATCAGTATTTTGCATTAATAAAATGAATTAATAAAATTAATTCTAAACAAAATCAATTTTTCTAAATAAAATGACCTTTAACATGTTTAGTCGCATAACATTTGCTTGCCCAATGACCATTTCTTCCGCAACGATAACACTTAGTTACTTTTTCTTTTTCATCATTTTTAGGTAAGTAATTTGAAATATTATTTAATAAACATTTTCCTCTTGTATGTGTAGAAAAGTATGATGAAACGCAATCACATTTTTCATTCATATAAGTATCATTTGAAATTTTACTATCAGATTCTTTTTTAACCTTACAATGTATATTTTCATGAAAAGTAGTTCCATTTTTTGTATCAAATAATTTTTCACAATAAGAACATTTCCACTTCATTTCATTTTGATTTTCAGACTTTTGTTTACAATCTTTTGTATAGTGACCAGTTTTACCACAATTAAAACATTTGTCTGTAGAACTTTTTATCATTTTATTAATAGTTTTCTGATTATCATCTGATAATTGATCTTGACAAAAAGATCCTCCTCGAACATTATTAATACCATATTTTTCCATATATTTAATTGTGTATTTATCTTCATCGAAATCATCACAATCAGGTATTATTTGTTCTATTTGAATTGGTTTATTTTTTTTGGTCCAATTAGAACCAGAAAAATTAAAATGATTATCTACTCTTATCTTAGGATTATTAGTTTTCCCAACATAATATTTATTATTTTGAAGCTTTAGAATATATATGTAGACCATTAAATTTACTATATAGACGTAAATAAATGTATTTCAATTTTTCTAAATAAAACTAACCACAGATTAGTTGATTACTAATATTAATAATATTAATAACATTTCCTTCTTTTGATTTAATTAATAACTCATCTTGGTATGATTTTTTGTTTTTATTGAAACTTATATTTTCTATATCTGAACTAATTCTTTTATATTTATTTCTTGTTTCAACTGTATCTTCCGATTTCATTATTTTTGGTTTATCAATAGTAGGTATAGTTAGTTTATTACATTTACTACAACTTAGATAGCATATTGGATTTTTTTCTTCAATATCAAATAGATCATATTGAATATCTAGTATTTTATTTAGACCACAATGGCATTTAGTGCAGTTACACTGGTTTAATCTTAGCGGATATTTATCTAAAAAGTCATCCCAATCCTTCATATTAATATAATCTAATTCCTTATTAGATATTGACTTATCTAATAATACTTTGAGGCAACTTTGACAAAATCCAATTTTAGATAGTAAATTTGTATCCTTCTTTTCAAGTTTTAATTTGTTAAAACTACATAATATATAATAAATTGGTTCACTATCAGCATATAAATATCTATTCATTTTTTAATTATAACATATCTATATCTTATAGGTTTTAAATGATCAATTTTTATTGTTAAGAATGCAAAGTATGTAAGTATATGATGATTTGCATTAAAAAACCTAATTAATTTATATTTTTTAGTTATAAATTAAAATTTGATTGATATAATTTTTAATTAGAAAAATTGAAATATATTGAAATAAACCTTAAGCTATTTATATTATAAATGATTTCAATTATGATTTTTGTATTGGTGATATTGGTTACAATTTCAATTTCGCAAAGTAAGGAATATAAAGCAGTTGATGAACTGGATTTAAATAAATATGTTGGAAGTTGGTATCAGGTTTATGGAAACAATTTCGATAAAACATTTCAAGGTAATGGTAAATGTGTGCAAGCTTTTTACAAATTTAATGATTATAATGTTAGTGTGTTAAATACACAATTAGATAAGAACGATAATTTAGATTCTATAACTGGATTTGCATATTATAAAGACGGAAACACTGGAGGATATTTGACAGTTGAGTTAAAAGATTTACCAGAAGCACCATATTGGGTAATTGAGTTAGGTCCAATTTATGATAATATGTATGACTATTCAATAGTATCAGATAATGCTAAAGTATCATTATTTGTATTAACAAGAAATATTAGTAGGTTTTATAAGGAGTATGATGAAAAAGTACTAGTTTCTCTTGATGATTTTGGTTTCAATAAAATATATAATAAACCAATTGAAATAGATCAAGATTGTTAGTAGTAGGTAAAAATTTATTTATGAGAATTTCTTTATAAAAAAAATTGATATTTATTATTAAAGATTTAATATAAATTAATTAATAATGAATGTAATAGTAAATAAACTAAATATACCATGTGATATGAAAATGGAGATAGCTAAATATTGTTATGATGATTCAGGATATACTCATTCACAACGTGAATTTATAAATAAATTAAAAGAAAATAGGAGAAATAAGTTTATGAAGCTAAGACATAAGTTAGAATTAACTGAATGGTATTCAATGGATGTAAGTGTGAGTTGGCTAAAATATGGCGGTGTTTATGGAGAGAAAGATCCTGGAAAGGTTTATGGCGGTGGAACATTAGCTGAAACACAATATTTTCGATTTTACAACGGAATAACTTCTTATTGTAAGACAATAAATGATCCAGATAATGATTACATAGAAAAGCTAATAGAAAAGGGAGACAGTCGGAGAGGTAGAAGAGATTCATCTTTCTATTCAGAAAAAATAAATGTAATCTAATAAAATCTAAAAATATATATTATGAAGTTTATCTCCATATATAAACCATCCTTTTCTTTCTCTTTTTTTATCTCTAACTATAGCATATATTTGAGCAGTTTTTCAAGATCAGTTGCAAAAACAGCTTTTAATTTCTAAAATTCATCGTTTCCTCTAGGAGCCGATGGTTTTATTTTATTCTCAATATCATGTGGAGAACCATGAAATAATGTTATTATAGATTGACAGTTCATATAATTTTATAGATATATTTTTTTTATCTAGTTCCATATAATAATGAAAATATTTGCGCATATAGCAGGACCATCAGGAAGTGGAAAAACTACATTAGGTGAAAAGATAAATAAAAAATTTCCATTTGTTGTTATTAAAGATTTAGATGAGTTTTACAGGCCGTATTTAGACAAAGGAAATAATTTATCTGTAATTAATTTAAAGGATAGGTTAAAAAAAGATATTGTAAAATTTTTAAAAGAAAATCATAATTCAACAATAATATTTACTGGTTCAAATACAATTACACAAAGTAATGACTTTTCTGATGCTATATATTATAACATTGAAGCAGATCATAAGTTTTTTATTGATATTGATTTAGAAGTAGTATTAAAAAGAAGATTTGATAGACATATTAAATATATGTTGGATAATCTTGATCATTATTTTGAAAAAGGTAAAAGAAAAGGAAAGCTAATAATTGATTTTGAATTATGGAAAAAGAAGATTGAGGCACCATATAAATCTAGATACTATGAAAAACATAATTATGTATTACTAGATAATAAAGAAATTTATAAAAGAATTAATAAGGTTTTATCAACTTATACATTATAATACCACCTAAAACTATTAAGTAAAAATAATTCAAAAGGATCTAAATTATCATATGATTTCTTTAAATTTATTTCTTCTTTATATTTTTTTAAAATATTATCATGATCAAGTTTGTAATCATACAATACTTTGTAATTTCCAAATATCCAGTACAAAGTTTTTTCCTTATAATTTTGCGATTGGTCGCTTATTTTGATAATTTTATCTGCCAAAATTAGCATATTTTTAATATCTTCGAAAATATTAATAAAATACCAAACTATATACGATGGCAAAAATACATACAAAATTCTTAATAATTTACAATATTGTTCATATAAAAATGGATAATATACAATGCAAATAGATACTATTAACCAACAAATAGGATATGTATATTTAATTAAGTATGTATACAAATCATTGTAATAATAATATTGAACATTATTACTATAATTTTCAAAAAAATTATTATATCCATCTAGAAAATTTATTTTTTCTCCTCTTCTTCTTCTCCTTACTTTATCAATTTGTAAATTACTCATTGTAATTGATCTTAAAAACTTATCTATATGATAATTTATTTTATCTATAAATTTCTGTATTTCATTATTCAAACTGTAATATATTTTTTGGTACCATAGTTTTTTAGTTAAATCAGAATTATCAATATCATGTTTCCTTTTAGGAGGTTCTTCTATATCATTTGATTTTGCATAAATTTCAGCTTTACCAAAAACCATTTCTCCTAATAATTCACTTTTATCTATTTTAGGATTAACTATATTTTCTATTAATTTAGGATCATTCATATTTACATACATATTTACTAGTAATTTGGCTAACATTTAATATACTTTAGATTCCTAACAAAGTAACAATTTCAATTTTTTAAATGGAATAACTTCCTGGCATTAGAATAAATAAATTCATTTTTGATTCAACAAAGTTATCTTCGTGTTTGTATTGTTAATCTTCTTTGATTAATTTATTTCTGTAGGAAAAATTGTAACAAATCTTACAATATCATTCTATTCAATAAATAAAAATTGTTTCAATTCTTGGATTATCAGTTACATCATCTAGTTGATGTATTCTAGAATATTCTTTGTAATCATCAAATTTAACACTTAATTCATTATTCATTGCATATACTTTTACTTTAATTCCAATTATATTACTGAAATAATTTGGAAATGATGTAACATTTTCCAAACTATTACTTTCTTTTTTTGCTTTAATTGAATATAAATGACTTCTTCCTATAGAAATTATATTTAATCCTTCACTTCTATTTTTTAAGATTATTTCTGACCATTTATCATTTGCCTGATGATTTCTTTTTAATTCATCATATGTATTTATATTTAATTTAGTATCGTCATCCAATCCTATGAAACACTTTCCGTAATTTTTTCTTTTAATTTCAACCATTTGATAACTATTTTCTGAAAAATAGTTTGCATTTTTAATAATTTTTTTGATATTTTCATTTAATTTTGGATATATTCTTATTATAAAATCAAAAACTAAATCGCCATGATGTGAATCACCAAAGATAATAAAACCACTATTTCTATTCATATCTATTGCTTTTTCAATTTTGTTAATATCATTTGAATTCCTTGAATTCATTTTAGGCATTATTCATTTATCCTAAAGGAAATTATATTTAAATTAATTGATTTCAGTTTTTTTAGTTCAGTATATGTCATCATATTCATAACATTCGTAATATTCTTCATAATAGTCATTCTCTGCAATACTTGGATACATCATAATTTTGGTATATTGAGGATTATCTATGATACATTCTCTATAACTAGGAGATGTATATGCTCCACTATGTTCCTTACACTCAAATTCAAAACAAGCATTACAGTCTTTACCAATTCTTCTAAACCACTTATCTAGGCCATTATCAGGATTATTACTACACCTACATTTAGGATATATATATTTTTCATATGCTTCATCATCGCATAATTCCTTTTTATGATTTAAATGATCAAAGTGTTTTTGTAATGCTTTGTATACAATATCATTTCTCATATATTTTTGTATATGAAAAGCTACTTCTTTTGGCAACTGATATTTATCATTTATATTCATTATTATATTAATCGGTGTAATAGACATTATTATTAATATAATTTATAAGTTAAAAAATAATTTTCAATTTTTATGATTCTATTGATAATCATAAAAATTGAAAATTATTTAGATACCTACAATTAACTAAAATGTAAATGGTTAAAGTTGTAAATAATGAAAGTGAAAGTTTTACTAATTTAGTAAGAAATATTTGTTGGAACTTTTTGGGTGAACCACCTATTTTACCTGAATATGAAGGTAGAAGATTAAAGTTTGGGTGCAATAGGGATAAAGAAATAATTTTAAGAGACATATCATGTAATGAGTGTAGATTATACTGGAATAATTTTTTAAAAGTTAAAAGGACATTAAATAAAAAAAGTTTTGATTATATTGAAGATAATAATAGATTTGGTCTAGGCCTAGAAGCAATAGAACATGATGCACCTCATGATATAAGGTTAAAAAATGGACTAGTTCTTGAGATATCAGATAGTCATCAAGATTTATATCCAGAAGAAGATGTGCATGGAATTCTTTTTGTATCAGCAACGCAGTTGGCATATTATCATTTTCAATCCTATATTAATTCTGACAATGATTTAAAAACTAAAGTCAAATACAGAAAACGTCTGAAAGCATTTCTTAAAAAAGAAGACTTTAAAGATGAATGGATTGTTACTCCTGCCCACCTATATATGTTTCATGAAAAATATATAGTTACTATGGAATTAAATATAATTCTATTTCTTACAGGGCTAACAATGCTTGAACTTGAAAAGGAATTTCAATGTAATAAGAGAAAAAATAAGTTGAATCAGGATATTATTATGGAAAGTGAAAGTGAAAGTGATGATGAAGAGCTTCCTGATTTGGAATTTGTAGGATAATGGAATTCATTTCGTGAAGCGAATAAATTAATTAATTTATTTTAAGACAAAGGAATAATTCCTATGTCTTAAAATTATAAAAAATTGATTTTGTATTTATTTAGTGTAAGTATTATTCTCTAATGAATTTAGATAACCAAAATATACAAAATATGCCAATTCCAGAAAGAATTGCTCATAGAACTCAATTTGGAAACGTCGATAACACCAGAGGTGAAAATACGATGGATACATTAGTTGAGCTAGAAGATCATTATCATTGGATGAGAGATGATAATAGAAAAGATAAAAAAGTAATTGACCATCTAACATTAGAGAATTCATATACAGAATATGTAATGAGTGATAAAAATACAACAAAAGAAGAATTATATAAAGAACTATTATCTCATATTCAAGAAACTTATGACTCATATCCACTTCCCAATTGTGATAATGGTTGGGAATCAGAATATTACTATTTTACTAGGACAGTAGAAGGTAAAAGTTATCCCATTCATTGTCGTACTCATATCGATACACAAGTTATTACTGAACTATTAGATGAGAGTAAAATTGCTGATGGAAAAACTTGTTGTGATATTTCATCTTTTTCAGTCACTAAGGACCATAAATATATGAGTTATGGGTTAGATTTAACAGGAAATGAAAAGTATGATTTAAAAATTTATAGAATAGAAACTGGAGAAGAATTTGAACATTCTATTCCAGAGCTACCATATTGTGATTATAAATGGCATTATGAATGGATCTATTATACACTAGGTGATAAACAAAATCGTATGTATCAAGTTTGGAGATATAATACATTAACCAAAGAAAATTTAATGATTTATGAGAATATGGATGAATTAGTTAGTGTAGGTTTTTCAATGTCTAACGATAATAAATATTTTTTCATTTCTGCTGATAGTTATGAAACAAGTGATACATACTATTTTACACATGAAGACACTACACCAATTCAATTTACACCTAAAATTACTAATCATAAATACAGTGTAGATTATCATGAGGGTATCTTTTTAATTACAACTAATAAAGATGATTCTACTAATTTTAAGGTTATGATGTGTAAAGAAAATAATACTAATATTAATAAGTGGGAACAATTTATTGAATATAATGAAAGTATCTATATTAAATATATTATTGAATTAAAAGAATTCATTTTAGTTGGATACAAGGAAAATGGTAATAATCAAGTTAGAATTATTCCTTATGTTAATTCTAAATATATGTTTAATGACAGTTGGAATATAGAAGTTGAAGATTCAATTAAGAATATTTCAATTTATTGTGCACCTAAATACGATTGCTATAAAATTATGTATTCTCATAATTCTTTGAAACAACCTCATTCTATATATAATTTAGATTTATCATCTAGAGAATCTAATTTTGTGAGACAAAAACCAGTGCCAAATTATGATTCTTCTTTATATACAACCGAGAGACAATATGCACCAAGTCATGATGGAACTATGGTTCCGATGTCAATCGTATACAGAAATGATATGTTTAATAAAGATGGGACTAATAAACTATATTTATATGGTTATGGTTCATATGGTCATACTGTAAATCCTACTTTTATGAGTACAATTATTCCATTATTAGACAGAGGATTTGTATATGTTATTAGTCATGTAAGGGGTGGTTCATTTTTAGGCTTCAAATGGTACGAAGATGGAAAAATGGAAAAAAAGATTAATACCTTTCATGATTTTAATTCGTGTGCAGTGTATTTAATTCAAGAAAAATATACTTTTGATAAAGGAATTACAATTGAAGGTAGAAGTGCTGGAGGACTATTAATTGGTGCAGCAATGACAATGAGACCAGATCTATATAATACAGTTGTAGCAGGAGTACCATTTGTAGATGTGATGAATACTATGTGTGACCCTACAATTCCATTAACTATTCCTGAATGGGAACAGTGGGGTAATCCTAATCAAAAAAAGTATTTTGATCTAATGATTCAATATTCACCTTATGATAATATTATGGATAATAGTTACCCTAATATTTTAGCTTTAGGTGGACTCAATGATCCTAGAGTTGCATATTGGGAACCTGCTAAGTTTGTTGCTAAACTTAGACATCATAATAAATCCAATGATAATATGATATTGCTAAAAACAGAACTAGAACAAGGACATTTTGGTGGAATGGATAGATATAAACATTTGAAAGAAACCGCTTTTTCATATGCATTTGTCTTAAAATCATATGAATAATTCTTTTACTAATTTAATAATAAAACTTGATAAAATCTTTAATATTGATAGACTTAGATTCATATAATTAATCAAGAAACAATATTCAAAGAGATATTAGGAGATTATTTTTACTGTGAAAATGTTTATTCATGTGTACTTGTAGGTAATTTATGATGGATTAGAGATATGTAATTATTTATTTTAATTATTTATCTATAAATAATAATTAGTAAAATAATTAATATTACAAGTCCAATCTCAATGTATCTGTTTGGTGAACATTCTTCTTCAATTACATCTTCATTTCCAAATGCTTCTGTAGTTTGTCCTGGTATTTTACAATTAGTATCATTAACACGATTACAATCATTTTCTGGTGATTCTGATTCTTTATTTTTGGTACAACATGCTTTTGTTACTTTATCATTAGTTTTCTTTTTATTTTTTTTCTTTCCTTTATAATTTAAATTATTTGAATTTTTAGCGCAACCCTTGCCACCACATTTTTTACATTTAATTTCTTTTGAGTTTTCACATATTTTATTATCATTTGTTACCATTACATCTTTTGGAAAACAATATTTACCATCATTTGATATTTGACCATCTCTACACCAATTTGGACATTCGTCTTCTCCTGCTGAACATGAAACATACTTTTCATCGACTGTCATAACCTTATTTTTACAATAATAACTATTTCTAGAATCAATTGTTTTATATTTAAAACACATATTAGGGTTAAGAGAATTATCCATGGATCTTTTATTGGTTTGACATTGAGAATATTTATATGCACATTGATCTCCTTCTACAGCTTCTTTTGCTTGGGGACAATCTGACTTTTCTGGATCAGAATTATCTGGACACATTATTTTTTTCATATCTTGATAATAACCCCCATTTCTAAAATCATACAATAATTTACAAGAACCTTCATCGAAACCTTGTGCTTCTAACTCATCATTTGGTTTTACTCCCTTGTATACATCTTTTAAGTTTTTATTATAATTTATTACACATTTATATTTATTATCTTTTCTATTTGTTTCATTTCCATTTTCATCAATACTATCCATCGAACTCCAATAACATGTATTAACTATTTTATCATTATGTTCAATTCTATCTTCAAAAAATTTAATAAAATTTTTTATAGGCTCTTTATCACATATATCATTTGTTCTTCCACAATATTGTGATACATTTTTAACTTCGTTCTCTTCATATTTCTTAGCTATATATCTTAATTCAACAATATCTTCTACTATCTTTCTACCAAGAGTTTGGATTTTGTCTCTAGCTTGATAGTTAATTCTAGGTACATATTCACCATTCAATCTACCATTTATTAATTTATCTAATGCTACATATTTATTATCTATATAGTAATCGAAATCAAGTTTTTTCAATACAGCATAATCATTAGCTGTAAATAAATTAATTAGTCCTTTTTCGTATAAATCAACAATTATATTTTGTTCATCATTTCTATATATGTATAATGCTGCTAATAATTCTGTTAATTGTGAATCATTTAATATTCCTTTATTTACACTTAGATTAGAAATTAACTTTTGATAATCAAGTTCAACTTCAGATTCATTATCATATTCACATTTTTTTCCATTTCTAATACTTTGATTTTTAATCTTATAAGTTGCTTTAAATTTTTGTGGCCAATCCTTCCCTTTCACTCTTTTACTACCATAAGATTTAATATTTATAAATTCTGATTCACAATCTTTATCAAAACAATTTCCTTCATTATTACAATCAATTTCTTCATTATTTTTATATTGACATTCTTCTCCCCCGTGTTTTGCTTCTCTTCTAATCATAAATGTTTTCTTGCAATTGTTTCCACATAGACTGAATCTACCATCACAATGAATAGGACTTGGATCATTACTTGTGTCATCATTACTGGTATCATCATTACTACTTTCATTATAATTAACATCACCTTTAATTACAGCTTTACCATTTTCACATTTAAATTTTTGATAATTTTTTACAAGATATTCAGTATCATTTGTATCTACAAATGAAACATTATTATCTGTTTTTCTAATTTTACATCCATTTCCTCCATTTCTTTCAAATTTTTTAACTTGATAATATACCTCTTCACCGTCTTCTTTATCTTGGCAAGATTCTAATTCACCTTCACAATCTAAAGGACAAGATCCAGCTCCTGGTGAACACATTTTTAAATCAGATCCTTCAAGTTCTGTACCAGCATTATCATTTATATTTCTATTTTTTAGCTTACATTCTTCTCCACCATCAGCAGGTTCAGTATTTATTAAAACGGATGATGCACAAAAACTTTTTCCATTATATTCATGTGTTTTACATTTGTTTTCTGATTCGATACATCCTTGAGGACAATTACCTCCAGAACATGGTGCAGAAGTTAAAGTACACTTATTAGAATCAGATGATTTACTAGATTCTACTTTTTGTATACAGTCTTCATTACACATACCATAAGTATATTGACATTCATTTTCCCATTTAAAATTACTTAGATTTCCTGATTGTTCTAATCTTGATTTTAATTCAGATTTTTTTGTATTTAGATCGTTTATTTTATTTTCATCAGTTTCTTTACATAATTGTTGTTCTACTTTATCTAATTTTTTAATAATATTCAATGTAAACTTACCATCTTCAACATGTTTATTCCAATTATTTGTTAGTGTAGATCCTTCGTCACTAAGATCACAATTTTTATCATCACATTTAAATCTTACAGCAGATATTTTAGGAACAAATAAATGTTGTGTGTCAGTTCCTGATCCCAAGTTCCAATCATCACCTTTTGCTTTACACTCTACTACCCTATTTTCGCTATTAGTAATCATTACTATTGCACCAATATTGCTATTGATCATACCTCTATTATTTATTCTATTTAAAAAATCATTAATTGTTGGATATTCTCCTCTTGTAGATAATCCAATTGCTTCTCTATGACTAGGAGTATTTAATTTTAATACGTCTGTTTCTATTGTATTACTCCAATTTTGTTTAGAACCTGCAGATCCAACTCCATTAAAAAGAAATCCAAATTGTGTATCATCAATTACATTCTGAATTTCTTGATTTGTCATTTTTGTAAATCTAGTATTATACTTTTTACTTCCTTGTACAAGACTAACTCCACTTGCATTCGTATCATTATTTTCATGATAAGTCCTTACACATTTATTTGTCTTATCGTTATTTCCTTCACTACTGAAGCTTTCAATAAAACTTTTTGTATAAATTCCTTCTGCAGAATAAAAATTATTCATATATATTTTTATAGATAATATTTATTTTATTAAAAATACATATATTTACATTAAAATTAAACTATTACTAGTAAATATAACTATTAGATAAATATTCTGTTAGTAACTTCTTTCTCCTATCATATATCTTATTATTAGTTGGTGATAAAAGAGTATCAATTTTAATCCATTGGATTGTAAGATTTTTCATCTTTATCATTACAAAAAACTTTTTTGATTTTAATTATATAAAAAGAATTTAAATTTATTTGGGATATCCAACTATAAGTTATTAATAAATTAATTATAACAATTAAGTAAACTACCTACGAAATTAATCCTATAATTTGTATATAAAATTAAAATATATCAATATTATTATTTACTATTGATTTATCTTCTTGTAATTTAACATTTGATTTAAATTTTTCAATTAAATAAGAACATCCTAAACATAATAATATACAAGCATTAATAGAAGTAATTGCTACATATAATATATCAAATGTTTTAATTGCCATATATAATGATCCAATTGATATTATTCCATAAGTAAAAAATATAACAATGGATAATCCTTTTGATACTTCTTTTTCTGTCATTTTCTAGTATGGATTATAATGATAATGAATAAAATATATCAATTTTTATTAATAACTTGTCAATAGTTAAACTTAATCATTTATGATTATTCTATTTAACTATACATGTACAAATTTTCTGGAATTAATAAATTGTCCAAATTAAATTTATTTCCTTTATCTTCCGTAAAATTATTCAAAATATAGTCATAATACTCAGTAATTTTTTCTATAGATCCATATCGATCAATTATTTGTTTTGTAGTTTGTTGAATTCTATTAAACATATATTTATATACTACATTTGAATCAGGTCCAGCCCTTATAAATTTTGATTCTTTAATATCTACAATTTTATTAAAAGTATCTTTAATTTTATTTTGATTTCGTTGAATTATATATTGATTTTGTTGATTATCAAAATTCAACTCTCTTTTTAAAAATGTATCACAATCATCATTAATTAGATATTCTAAAAATTTATCTTCTTCTAACTCATTCATTTTTTCTCCAGTCCATCTTTCTCTATGATTATTAAATTCATTTCTTTTAGAAATAAATGCTGTTATAAATTTTCCATATTTATAATCAGTAGTTACTATTGATAACTTTTCTTCAAAGTTTTTTCCATCAAACTTTTTCTCAATAGATTTAAAACTGAACACTATTTGTTGTTTTTTTTGTGATATTAGTTTAGATAGTTCATCATTAAGAGCTTTTTTTTGATAGTCTTCTAATTGATGATTAGAATAAGATCCTCCTCGAACATTATCAATTCCATATTCAACCATATATTCTTTTGTTTTTATATCAATTTCAAGTTCATTCTTAAATTCAATTATTTCGATTATTTTAGTTGGCAAATCAATAGAAATCCAATTAAAATTATTTGTTAGATTTTTAATAAATGGTTTGTTTAGAACTATTTCATTAGAATTCATAAATGATCCAATGAAAAATTTTCCGGATGTTAACATTAGTATAAACAGATACATGATGATTAATAATTTAGTATTCTTAGTTAAATTCAATTTTTATATAAAATATAATATTTCAAATAGTATAATTAAAAATTGAAATTTATTTGGGACACCTTTTTTCAAGTTATTTGTATTAAATGCCAGTAAAATTAGTTGAACTACCTATGGATATAATCGTAGAAATTGTATTTATGGCAATTATTAGTGAATTAAACAGTAAGAATTGTAAATAAGAACAATCTATATTATCATCACATCCTATATTTTTAAGTTCATTATAATATTTTACTGATGATAAGTGGCAAGTAATATGTAATATAATTACTATTACTAATAGTCCTGAAAATTTTGGTGAATGTTCGTGGAGAAAAACATTTTTTAAATTACAAAATACTGATTTAGAATTATTAAATTTTACACTAAATGGGAATTTTGGTAAAGTTAGAAGAATTGATTTGAAAAAAAAATTAAAAAGAGGAATTATACCAAAAACTATTGTGGATGGTCTATTTAAATTTAGAAATAATTTGGAATATTTAGAATCTGAAGAAGAGAAAGGTTGTCTTTTACAGCTATTACGCGAATTTTCATCTGTTCTAATAGAAAGAAAATCTTTTGATTATTTTTCAAAATTAATTGACGATATATTAAAAGATAAATTAAATAGTCAGATTAAATATGGAAGTTTTGGAATTCATATTTTAAGAGAACTAGTAAATATAAGAGATGAATTTAATATTAGTTTTATTGTACCTAATTAAATTATCCATTTTTCCATCTTTAATCCATCTTTTGAATAAATGGTAACTTTAATAATAATTGTTTTAAAAAATTATTAATATTTTATTTTAATGAGTGATATTCCAAAAGAAATTTCATTTAAAAGTGATAAAAATAAAGATGATAATATTGATATCAATGTAAATAGTAGTGATGAAGAAGCATTAAGTGAAGATTTTAATGATTTTATGGATGATAATGTATCATTGGTTATTTCTGAAGATGGATATTCAAATAATATAGTTTGGAACGATGATATTAGTTTAAAAAGCGAAGATAATAGCATTAATGTTATATTCAATAATTTTGATTTTAAGTTTTCTCTTCTTAGTTGTGATAATAGTATTTTGAATAGAGCAATAAAGTATTCTGATGATTATAAATCAATAAGTAATGATGATATGAATCCACTTGATTCTAATTATAACAATGAAGATAATAATAAATTAACTAATAATTTTGAAAATTTTTGTAAAAATATAAAAAAATGGTTATGTTGTGATAATTTTGATGATAGAGAAATATTATCAGAAATTGATTATAAAATAAATGAGGCTAATACATGGTACCAGTTTTTATATTATTATTGGGTTGGATTATTTGATAATATAAAACATAAAAGAAAATTTTTAGAATATTGTAATCAAGTAACAAATTTAAAAAAAAAAGTACATTTCTTTAGCGAAAAAATTGGTAATAATATTAGTATTACAGAAAATGATGAAAAGGAAAATTATTTTAGAATTTATAATTTTAATACAGAAAATATAGATAAATATGACCTATTTTCTGAAATGAAAAGTGATATGGCATTATTAGAAATTAAGGAAATATTTAAATTTTTGGATAATTTATTAATTGATAATATAATTTTTATGAAAAATGCAAAAGCACCAATTGGAGATTTTTTTACTAATTATTTAAAAATAAAAGACGATTGTTTAAAATTATCTAAAATTGAAGATAATAAACTTTTTAATAATTCTAGATGTAAAACTGAAATAAAAATATATGAAAAAAATACTAATTCAAAAAAAATAAAAGAAGAATTTTATAAAAATACAAAAGATGAAATTAAAACTTTTGAAAATATGTTCAAAGAAAGTTTTAATAAGGATGAAGAATATATTAAAAAAGATAAATTTTTATTTTATTTCAAAGAATATCTTAATACAGAGATATTTGAAAAGAAAATTAATGATAGAGAAACTGACTTTCATTTTTATCATATGAGACAAATTATTTATTTTAATTTACTACAAATGGTTTATACAATTATAGGTATTACAGATGTTAATGATTTAGAAAACTATGATATGAAATTAATCTTGTTAAAATATATTTCTTTATCAACAGTTAGTAAAAATAGGAATATAGAAAATTTAACTAAAAGTAATTTAATAAGTAATAATGATAATGATTTTATTAATTCTACTTTAATTTTTAAAGAATCAGTAATATCAAATAATGAGTATTTTATGGATCAAACAGGAGGAATTCTAGTTAATAAATGTTATTGGAAAAATAGAAATATTGATCTAATTAATGATATTTTGAGGATTATTGAATTATTAAAAAATTATAAATTATATTCAGATTGCATAGAATCTAAAGATTTAATCAATAATTCTGAAGAAGAAATTATCTCTGAATTTATTAACTCAATAAATGACAGTCTTAGATCAGCACTAAGTATAGAAATTTTATTTGAAAATAAAATATTAGAATTACCTAAAAATCCTATGGTATATTACAAGACAGACAAATTTTCTGAAAAAGAAATTTGGTGGTTTTATTTTGTATATAATATTGAATCTTATAATACATTTAAAATCAATAATGTTTGTTCATGTTGTTTTCCATATAAAGTAAATGAAGGAATAATTGTTAATGACAGAAATTATTCCGATATTGAAACTGGAGATTTAGAAAATAATATTAATTCAATAAATAATCAGATAAATAATTTATTAGAATCTAAAAAATATTTATATCATGAAAATAGAAAAAAAAGACCAGATCATATTTTAAACAAAGATTTTAATTGGGATAGTTTAGAATATAATCCTGATAAATTTGAATATAGCAAAAGACAAATTAGTTATAGAAATTATTTTATTAATGAATTAAATAATAAAGATATTAATAAAGAATTAAAAAACATAAAAAAATATAATGAAAGTTTAATCAGAAAACAATTTATAATTGATTGTATTCAAAATATTGAAGAAGTTTTAAATGAATTAGATAATATGGGTAATTTTATAAATGAAGGTGTAATCCTAAATGACCAATTATTTTTTAAGCTAATATTATTTGGTATAAACTTTCTGATATTTATAGGACAATACTTTTGGAGTAACCATATTGAACAATTGTTTTTAAATTAATTATAAATTTTAAGACATAGAAATAATACTTATGTCTTAAAATAAAAATATTTATTTAGCACCCCTACCTGGAATCGAACCAGGGTCCCGAGTTTCGTAATCTCATATGCTATCCACTACACCATAAGGGCCTTATATTAGTTTAGAAATTAATTTTTCCATCACCCCAATCTGGAATCGAACCAGAATCCCGAGTTTCGAAATCTCAGATGCTATCCATTACACCATTGGGGCCTACAGTAATATATAGAAAATATATTTTTAAATATTTTTTGATTCACAATGTGAATCAAAATATAAATGATAAATATTATTATTTGAGTATGGTTCATATTTAAAAAATAATGTATTCTTTTTAATTAGATCTAATTTCTTAAAACCATACTTAATATAAAATTGTTTACTATCACTAATAGAATTTATATAAATAGTTATACTCTTTTTAGTTTTATTTTTAATATGATCTATAAAATCATCAAGTAATAATTTACCATAACCACAGTTTCTTATTTTTTTGTTAGTACCAAGTAATAATATATAATATTTTATCGTTTCTTCGCAGTATACTGTATGATAAACTAGAAAAGAGGTATTATTATAATTATTTATTGAATTATCAATATTATGAAAAACAATTTTATTATTAGTATCCTCAAAAATAAGATCAATAAATTTATCATTTATATTTTCCAAAAAATTAAATTTAATATAATTTTTTATTTTATTGCAATTAATTTGTTTGTTTTTAACAAAGTGTAACATTAATACCTTATATTATAATAAATATTGAAATTTTTTTAATTTTAAACTTTAAAACAAAAAACTTAATTATATATATATGAACAAAGAAGATTATGATTTTGTAACAGTTGAAGTTGAAACAAATGGATTGAAAAATAGATACAATTTATATGTTGAAAAAAGAATTAGAGAATATTATAAATCAAAAGGTTTTACCACAGCTGGGATAATTTACTTTTTAATAAATTATGGTCAGATTAATGAAAGATTTGACGTGGCCGGATTAAGAACTTTAAGAAAAGATACAGTAATTCAATATGATGGTATATCATATGCCCCTTTAACATCATATGATGTAGCTTTAGCAATGGGTAAAAAGAAGCTATAATTTATTGAGTGGAAAGTATTCTAAAGTTGATTTAATTAGATTCTAGTTTTCTTTTCTTAGAATTAACTTTTTCAAATAGATTTGTTTCTCTACACATTGGACAAGTTTCATTATTTTGGAGCCATGTAAATACACATTCGCTATGGAATGTGTGTCCACATTTATTTAATTTTGTTATTAGTTCATTTTTTTTAAAGTTACATTGACAAATTGAACATATTTCATTAGTTGTTTCTTTAATTTTTTCAGAAACGATATTTTTACCAACATAATAACTAATATTAATTTTTAAATCATTATTAGTTATTACTGATTTTCCAAATTTTTTGTCAAATTTAAATGTTGATAATTCATTTAAATTATCTTTTATTACCCAACCTCTTCCATGTTTTGTTCCTTTATAAAAATCTCCATCATAAACTATGTCTCCAGAGCTATCATATAATTTACCTTCGCCATGATAATGATTTAGAATAAAACCACCGCTATATTTTTTGATTCCATTGTCATAATATTCATTACCATTACCCTCCTTTCTACCATTAACAAACTTTCCTACATATATATCTATACCTTCATTATTTGTTAAAACTCCAAGTCCATAAGGTAAAATATATAATTGAGACAGATGATTGATTGCTGTTTTAATATCACCTTTATAATTATATGACATATTCTTACATTGTATTTCACCTTTGCCATTTAGAACATCTCTATGCCAATCTTTACTATAAATTCTTACTCTTATATTATTCTCGAATATACAGATATATTTTCCTTCACCGCTCTTAAATCCATTTTTAAAATTACCTTCATAATAGGAACCATTATAATATTTATATATTCCTAATCCATTAATTAAATTTTCAGTTATTAAACCTTTATAAGATGTTCCATTACACCATCTAATATTTCCATAACCATTTGCATATCCTTCATAAA
>JACKZZ010003167.1_pt1 | contig 28580 bp, 18 predicted proteins | sample 8027871 | NCBI WGS metagenome assembly JACKZZ01 (sample SAMN15724774, study PRJNA655200) | protist metagenome | isolation source: fluorescence activated cell sorting (FACS) single amplified genomes of... | place: USA: West Boothbay Harbor, Gulf of Maine | collected 2000-07-19
AACATTCATCTTCACCAAAAAATGGATCATTGAAAGTACCACATGCATGACATATCCAACTAGTATTATCAATAACACGCAATGACGTTGTGTTTGATGATGAATTGTTATTGGTTTCGGTTTCGATTTCGATTTCGGTTGTTGTTTTGGTTTTTTTAATTGGTTGGGTTGTTTTTGTTTTTGTTGTTTTTGTTGGTTTTTCAAAGTCATCACTATCACTATCACTCAAAGTTGATCGCTTCTTCGTTAGTGATGTACCTACAGATGGAATTGAATGTGCAGTTCCAGTTGTTCCAGTTGTTCCACTTGTTTTTGTTGTTGTTGTTGTATTCAATTCTATAATTTTTCTTTTTTTAGTCGGTTCAAATGACGCAACAGAACATTTCTTTATCTTTTTATGTCTATATAATCCCTGTCTGAATTTATATATGTTACCACATTCGCATTCAAATTGGGTGGCATTTTCCGGCATTTTTTGTAGCTCCATTGTAGCTCCATTGTAACTCTGTTGGTGCTCATCATCATCATCATCATCATCATCATCATCACCACCACCAGCACTAACACTAATTTCAACAGGAACATCAACAATATCAATTGCTTTGGTAGATTGAGGACCAACACCATTTTCGTCCATTCCATAAACCATGTAATCATCATTAGATATATTTTTATGCATAATAATTAATTGATTCCTATCCAATTGATCATTGCATTTAGCAGCATTCTCTTCCCATTTTATTTTCAATTCTTCGGCATCAAGTGATTTCAAATCATGATAATTGTATTTCATGAATTTTTCTTGAATGTTATTTCCTTCTACTGATTTACCTTGGAGTGTATCACACCAATCCCTTACCTTTACATATAGAGGCATTCTTGATGGTGATTTGCCTTCTTGTTTTTTAATTAATAAACGATGTATCGTTGGTAAATAAAAGTTTCTATAATCTTCAGTTAATTCATAGTAAGCATATCTCAAGATATCCTGGACAATCGTCCAATCAAATCTGTCTTTTTTATTCTTATTCTTCAAATGTATATTGATGCATTTTGCTACAACATACTTCTCATATTCAGTTAAAGGAGGACTTTTTGTAAGTTTTACTTTAGGTTTAAGAATAGTTGTCATCTTAATTAATGATAATGATGTATGATCGTTTTTTTCTTTTCTTTATCATGCCACGAATCAGTCTTAGACATTTTCTCAAAAGTATCTTGTAATTGATGTGGACTCAATGATGCCAATGTTGAAATATCATTGGGATTTAAATTTAAAACACCTGGATCGATATATTTTGATTTGATGATGATACACCAGTTTGGATTTTTTGGTTTGTTTGTATTACTAAAAAAAGGTTCAATAAATCTTGCCAAGTGATAACACTCATATGGTGTCATAACTTGGATACTATGCATTGACTTTGTTAATCTGGTATACTGAGTAAGTTCAAGTATTTCAGCAGCTATCATTGATATACTACAAGTAATATTGTCATCTTCATCATTTACAACTTTTAGAAGAACTTCTTCTAAATGAAGGTATTCAATGCTTCTGTGAGGTCTTTCAAGTATAGTATACAATTTCTGACCACGGCTTTTATCATCAACGTGAGTTAGTCAAAACGTGATTACGCTCCATCGATAATGTAGAGGATATGGTTTAGTGGTATAATACTCGCTTAGGGATATATTAATAATATTCTTAAGCTAAAATGCGAGTGGATGTGTGCATGCAAATGCACGTAATATAACAGCTCATTCCCTGCGTTAATGTAACAATGCATGGCAAATGTATTGCAGTTAACGTGTATGTTCGATCTGGCGTCCTTAAAGACACCACGACACTCCTGGTATCTTCACTTCACTTCTCCCTTTCTTGTAATGATGGGCTTGTGTTCATTTGTTATAGGACAATAAAGAAACATCCTCAACATGGAATTAGTATTACTAACATCCCACTTACTAATATCATGATCAAATTGTGTTTCTCTAAACATACCATTCATATCAATAACATTGCTTACATTCCATTCACTAATATTACTATTAAATGATGATCTTTTGAACATACAACACATATCAATAACATTACTGACATTCCATTTGGAGATATCCCCATTAAAGGGTGTCTCATAGAACATGGAATGCATATCAATAACACTACTTACATTCCACTTACTAATATCATCATTAAAATCTCTCTTGTATTTAAATAATTTATTCATATTAGTGACTCTAAAGGTATTCCATTTACTGATGTGTCCATACATCACTGTAGCTGTTACAGGATTATCACACCACTCATTTACAGCTATCTTGATATCAGCATCAGTTCTATGGTATTTACTTGGCATTAATGATCTAAATATAACATAGATGAAATCAGGCTGAAAAAGACCCATTCGTGGGTATTGTTTTCGAATAAGGTACAGCATGAGTATAAATTGATATCTCATTTCGTTCATCGCAGTCTCTCTGTTGGTCTTTGTTGTCTCTGTGTCTCTATATTATACTCTATACCCACTCGAGGGGGGACATTCAATTTTTACCTTCAAACCTTCCAATTCCTTCCACTGCTTTGCACTAAGATGGAGTTCAAGTTGGTTGGATCCCATGGAGATGTCGTAAATGACATCAGTTTTGACTTTTATGGTCGAAGATTTGCAACTTGTTCATCAGACAAGCATATTCGTATCTGGGATATGAAGGTACGCCTATTCTCTTTTATTCTATTCAAACTTGCATATCTTATCTTATAGTAACTTTAAGTTTAACTTTAACTGATTACCTAACCCCAAAACCAACACCAACACCAACTATGCTTACCCCAACAGAACTCATCATCATCAGGTCGTAGAGGGAATGGATCCACTATAGGTGGTGGTTATAATTTTTATGGATCAGGTAAACCAAATAATGAAAATGATGATGATAATAATAGCGATATGAAATGGACATGTTTTGATATACCAGGTGCACATCAAAATGCAATATGGCGTTTATCATGGGCACATCCAGAATTTGGTCAATTAATAGGAACATGTTCTGATGATCATACAGTTTGTGTATGGGAAGAATTGGAAAGTATTACACCAATTAATTCAACTAATGTCAATAGTAGTAGTAGTAGTGGTGGTGGTGGTGCAAATACGAATCAAGGTCAAAGACAAAGATGGACACGTCAAGTACAATTATCAGATAGTAAAAAAACGATAAGAGATATCAAATTTGCTCCACGTCATCTTGGTCTTATGTTAGCATGTGCTGGTGCTGATGGATGTGTAAGAATATATGAAGCACAAGACGTGTTTACATTATCATCATGGCAATTACAACATACTATACAAGTAGAACAAACAATAGATAAATTATTTGAAGCACGTGCTGCTGAAAGGGCAGCTGCTAAAGAACTCATGGAAGCAAAAGAGGCACAAGATGTTGCACTTGAAGAAGAAGCAGAAGAAGCTGCTGCTATTGAAGCAGCAAAAGTTGCAAAAGCTGCCGCAAAAGCTACTACCAAAGCAGCTGAAATTAATAATACTACTGAAGATGTTGCAAGCGCAAGTGGTGCAGCTACTGCTACTGCTACAAATCCTGATGGTAGTACTATGAATACACAAATATCAGCAGTAAGCACTGCTGATGATACAACTACTAGCAACAGCAACAACAACAATAACAACAACAACAATAATAATAATGATAATAATAATAGTAGTAATGATGGAAATACAGTGGAAGGCAAGACTGGTGCTGGTGCTGGTGAAGCGGTCAGTGCACGAGTAGTAGACTCCTCCTCTGCAGTTCCTGTTGCTACTGTACCTGCATCTCTTGGTACTGTGGACTCTACAACTATGGGTAATGATAACGGCAGTGGTGTTGATAACATTACTAATACTAATCCTGTGACATCGATAGCTGCAACATCTACTGCTGCTTCAGATTCCAGTGGAAGTGGTACAAGTGCTGCAGAACAAGAAAACTATGCATCTGCATCTACTACTAATGCCAATACTAATATTAATACTAGTGTTGCTTCTGCATCTACTAATATTGGTACTGTAAGTACCAATGATGACAGTAATAGTAACAATACCAATACCGATACCAATACCAATACCAATACTAAAGATGCTACTGTCTCCACTAACACTAATACTAACAAGCAATCAACACCTGCTTCCATCAATGATGTCAAAAATACAACTGCTGCTACAATTGCAGCTGCTGCTACGACAGATCCGGATGAAGAAGGAGCTTTTTTCAGAGATAGAGATGATGAAATTGCCGAAGTTGCGGACGTAAAAGTAGCAACATCAACTTCAACTTCAACAACAGCTACATCGGCAGCTACATCAACATTAGCAGCAGGTGCTACTACATCAAACGCAGACGTTACTCAAGGTCCAGGTCAAGAAACGATGAAAAATGATTCTACTGTTGCTACATCAACATCAGCAGAATCAACAATTGCAGTAGCCACAGAAGAAGCAACAACAGAAGCAGCAGCAGCAGTAGCAGCAACATCTGCTACACCAACAGTGACAACGACCGCAGCAACATTAGACACAACAGTAGCAACATCACTATCAACAACAACAACAGAAGCTGCAGCCGTAGCCGAAGAAACAACAGTAGCATCAGCATCAGCTGCTCCCTCGACTGTTGATGTGACCGGTAATGATGGAACTACAGGAGCAGCATCAGGTGCAAGTGTTACTAACACTTCCAATGCCACTAACGGTGAAATTGATGCAAGTGTAGCTGACTCTACTGCTGCAGCTACTGGAGGTACTGGAGAAGGAGTTGAAGGTGCATCATCCAACATCGCATCTACATCTACTGATAGCAACGATGCAAATAATGCTGGTGACAATTCTAGTAATGTCAACAGAAAGAATGAGGGTGAAGGTTCAACTTCCACTTCTACCGTTACTGGAGAAGTTACAATTGAAAATACTGCAAATGCACAATCAAAAATAAATACAACTAAAAAAGTAAAAGTAACAGTAACAGAAGCAATGGATGCAATTACAGCTAACGTTTTGGAACAATTAGAAAGAGAAGGTATCACATTAGCAAGTCCATTGAAATTAATGGGTAAAAGTGAACATGGATTGACTTGCCTATCATGGAATAGTTGCCCATTTGAACCAGCAAAATTAGCTGTAGGTGGTTATAGTACCCGTGCTGTAGTTTTAACTTTAATTGATGGTAATAAATGGAAAGAAGAATGCCAATTAGGTGATCATGAAGGTGTTATACATGATATAGCATGGGCACCTGCTATGGGTAAAGCTTATCATCAAATTGCTACAGCAACACGTGAGGCATTGTTTAAAGTACATACATTGAATAGAGATACTAGTGGTAGTAGTAATAGTGGGAAGTTAGTTTATACATCAACACAAACTGTAGAATGTAGTAGTGATGTATGGCGTGTAGCATGGAATGCAACTGGGACAGTACTTGCTACTAGTAGTGAGGATGGAACTTTAACATTGTGGAGAAAAGATAGTGAAGGATTTTGGAAAAGTGCCCAAACTTTACCGGTTAATAGCAATCAAGAAACTAGAGCATTATACAAAATATAAATGTAAATACATAAATATATAAATATATAAATATATAAATATATAACTTATAGTGACAGAAACATATCTCAATATAACAACATTTGTTTGAAGATTGAAGATGAAGATATATGAAGATGAAATGAATACTGCGTTGTCTAATTTATTTTTATTACTCTTTTATTATCATCTTATCTTTATTATCTCTCTTTAGAAGACATCTATATTCAAAAAACATATTGTATTAGAAAGTTGACTGAAAGAAATTGAAAGGGAACCTGTTGCATCTTTTTGCACAGTTTTTACCTCAAGGTAACAGCCAATTGCATTTTTCTTTTGATTTTTGCAAACCATGGCCGCTGCAAAGTTGGCAGGCACCACTCTTGCTGCTATGTATAGCGCAAGGTCTATAGCAGATTGTAGAAGAGAGCAAGAGCAAAGGTCTGATACATTTTTACTCGATACATTAAGAGGACGTGATAATGCTGTTTTCAGTCTTCGTACAGAACAGCTTACAGAATCTAGCGAAACAAAAACAGCAACTAGTAGTAGTAGCAGTAGTAGCAGTAGCAGAAAGAGTACTAAAAATATTGCAACTTTAACAAACAAAAAGAAGAGAAGTGGAGTTTGGATCAGCCCTTTCAAGCTTGGAGAAGCTGCACCTCAGGGACCATATGAAGTATCGCAAGCACAAACTGAACAATTGCAATCTCAATCTCAATCTCAATCTTCTTCACCTTTATTAACTGCAGCAACACTTTCACTTGCAAATCAGCAACATCAGCTACAGGAGGCTTCACTAGCTGCTAATAGCAATGAATGTGATGCTGCTATTACTTCGCTTATCTCCCGACCTGATCTTATGGAAAGGATTCTTACAGAAGGGTTGAAAGCATCAAACGGTGCCTCTGCTGGTGCCTTTGCCCGTGACTCTGACTCTGTCTCTGGGACTGAGACTGACATTGAGCTTGTGGCTCGTATTTTAAATGGAGTAGGAAGAAGAACAAACACTAGAAACGAAAGTGAAAGTGGAGATGATTCTAATTACATTCATGAAAGTGAGTCTGAGTCTGGGCTATCAACACCTGGCACCACATCTACTACTACTATGAGTTCCATTACAAACACTACTGGTACAGGTACAGGTACAGGTACTGTTACTGATGATGACATTGATGTTTACTTCTCCGCAGATGATGAAATTGCAGGAAATCAAGAACAAGATCTTCAACATCAACATCAACATCCTGCCATGTCACCTGTTCTAGCGTCTCTGTTAGATACAGTCAGTGAAGTTGTACAAGACGAAGGTTTGATTCAAGAAACTAGACGAATCCTTGCGTCAACATCAACAGCATCAGCACCAGCATCAGCATCAACAATTGGCTTGACTACTCATAGTCATCTGAATATTTCAAATGAGATACCAGACGGTGAGGAGGAAGGATCTACGCTTCAATCTCAACCTCAATTGAAAAAATCTTCTTTGGTACAATTACAACCAACAACTTTACCTGCATCCGCATCTGTAAACACAGCATTATTACCAGAATCTGTACCAGTGCTTGCTTGTCATGAGGAATTACTTGAAAAGTGGGAGGAATTGCGTGAATCCTACCAATGTGGTATTTGTTTAGACTTGCTTTCAGCACCGAAACTTGCTGATTGTACGCATTCATATTGTGGTTTCTGTTATGACGCTTATATTGCATCAATCAAAGGAGAACCTGTAAGTATTTTTGAACCAGTTGAACCTAGAAATATCAATGATATTGTGAATATGGCTGCTATTAGTGCAGCTAATGCTACAGTTACTGGTGCTAGTGCTAGTGCTAGTGCTAGTGCAGGTGCTGGTATCCCTGGTATTATTGGTGCTAGTGGATGCAATATTCCAAATACAACAGGTAGAAGTAAAACTAATGAATCAGCAATGATATGCCCAGAGTTATGCATAAAATGTCCTACTTGTAGAGATATTATATCAACTTGCACCTTTGAACGTGTACTTGATAGAGATCTTGCATATAAAGTTGATAATTTCCATTTATTATATCCAAATGAATGGAAAAAATCAACATTAACAACAAAAAAGAAATTAAATATATTACAAAATGAATGGCATACACGTCGTAAGAAATACCAGGCAAATGAATGGTCACGTCAATGTTCAGGGAAATCATTAAAAGATAGAGTAAGAGTAGCAAGAGCACGTGCAGCTGTGAATGATAATTACAGTGCATACCAAGGACGTGAAAGTAGATTTTTAGATAGTTATTATTCGGGTGCTACTTATAATAACAATAACAATCACAATAACAATGCCAACATTGATAGTGGTACTGGTAACGACGACGATGATGATATTTATGATGTCGCGTCTAAGCTGGTTGTACCTTTGGCAATGGCTGTATTGATGCTCATCGTGATTGCTCGCGGAGATAGGAGATGAAAGGAAGGCTTATAACAAGGAGTGGAACAGGTGGATTAAGAATAAAAGAAAGACAAGGTGAGATTGAATTTCAATTAAACTATACTTTACTATACTTTCCTTAAAACAAAAAGTAACATGAACATTGCTTTCAAATAATTTACATTTCATTCAAATAACTCATTTCTACACTATCGCATCTGCATCTGCATCTGCATCTGCATCTGCATCTGTGTTTAGCTCCGCTTTGCTATTTGGTTCTACTCATTTCCTTTCCTTTCTTTTCCTTTGTGACTGACTTGACTGATCACAACTCACGACAAATCACATACCATACAAAACCACATCACATTACACTACATGACGGACAACTCTATACATAAAAGAATGCTTATAAATCTTATCATGTTTTCTTAAATATACATTACTTGGACGATTAAAAGATCCCGGTAAAAATCTTAATAATAATGATAAACTAAAAATACATAAAAACTTTTCAGTTATATCATTAATTTTTTTATTTGGTTGTAATTTTGATTCATCAAGTAGTGATATAATATCATTCTCAAATTTTATTATAATTTTTGGTTTTTTAATTATATTTCTTATAACACCATTAAATATATTTAATGTTGTTAATAAAAAAGGTAAAAATGGCAAAGTACATTCTGATATAATATTCCATATAATAGCAAAAATTAACTTAATAAATAGTTCAAAATAAATTGATAATAATGCTAAAGGTTTTAAGATTAATACAAATGAAATTAATAAACCTAAATCTGAAAAGAAATTTATAATATTACCAGTGATACCACCTAAACGATAGCCTAAGAAACGATGCATTGAAAAACGACGTTTTGTATCAAATAAGAAAGAACGCTTTGTTTTACCACCAGAACCAGAAGCAGAACCAGAAGCATTTTTATCTTTCTTGTTCTTGTTCTTGTTCTTGTTTTTGTACTTGTTTTTTATTTTGATTTGATTATCTCTGTCTGATGCAGATTCAGTAGATTCAGCAGATTCAGCAGAGTGTGCTCCTTCTACACCACCTTCTTCAAGATCATCATCATTCTCTCCATCACTAGCAGAGCTTCCACTTTCACCTTCTTTAGAACTGCTACTACTATTGCTATGTCTGTTCGTCAAAGCATGTTGAGGGATCGGTATTTTTCTACGCTTCATGTAATTAATTGCATCCTCATATCCTAGATGATAAGTCCAATCAACACTATCTTCATTTCTTGGTGGTACTACAGCCCACCATGGTGGAACATATCTTGATGGTCTTATATCACAATCACTAAAATAAAATGGTGATACAGTAATTGTTTCATCGTCTACTATAGGTTGGAAATCACTTAGGCCTCCATCAATACATAATCCAAATCTAGGATGATCATGTAATGCAGCAATAGGATATGCTGCTGCACTACATAATAATGAATGCTTCACATCCATAGGACTTTTATGTTCAGTTACTCTTACTGCTGATAATGATGGAAATTGTGTTATTGCTATTTGTAAATTATTTTTAGGTAATTGTCTAAAATTTGGTAATAAAAACTTTTCAGCAGAATCAGCAACATATTCATGTAATACAAAAAAACCAGTTAATGTATCATGTGCTTGTGGTATACATTTTTTTTTACAATAATCAACAGCTAAATCAAAATCACCTTCAAATGCTAAACCTGCTGCTGCAAGTGCGCCTGCTGATGTACCACAAAATTGTATATTTTTATCAAGACCAACTGCTTGAAATGCTCGGGCCACTCCAAACAAATAGAATTGTAACCATCCACCGCAACTGAATGAAACACTATTCCAAGGAGCAACAACCGGCTCTTCACCATCTTTCTGTCTTAAAGTCTCATCATTTTCACTACACATGTATGATGGAATAGGATTCGGTGTTTGACTGCCTTGTAAAGGGGAATCAGCCGATGATGTTGATGTTATTGATTCATGATTATTTGCCATTGGTGCAGGTGATGCCATGCTGGCTTGGACAAGTTCGCCATTTACAAAAATAGACTGTTTGTTGGGTCTCTCAGGTCTACTCCTGGGTTTGGATACCGATCTTCCTTTTTTGCCCATCTTATATCGTTTTATACCAATTAACAACAACGGGAATGCAGTGTTCGACCAGAAATAATAAAGAATAAGGGGGATGCAATTTCCCACAGCATCTTATGATTCCTTATACACTCTTCGAAAGATGTCCACTGAACATCAAATAGATATTCCCAAGGTATCCGTGTTTAAGGCAATAGTTGATGTATTGAGCCCAAAAAAAGGGACAGGAACCGGTTCTAAAGGAAGAGATGATTATGATTATGATTCTAATACACAGACCTATGATGCCATCAAAGTTATAGGCCATGGTGCATTTGGTTGCGTTTTTCTTGCCAAGTTGGAAGAAACGAATGATTTAGTGGCAATAAAAAAAGTACGTCAAGAAAAGCGATTTAAAAATCGTGAATTACAAATCATGAAATTATTGACTGGAAGTAATAGTAAAAAGAATCCATCACAACCACAACAGCAACAACAAGTACATCCTTTCATTCTAACATTAAAACATTATTTTTACACTGAAAGTAATAGTGGTAATAAATACAATGATGATAAAGATGAAGGTGGTTTATCAGATAAAGCATCCCGCTTGACGATGTCAATGCATGCTGACGATGAAATTAAAACTGATGAAAACAACAGCAAAAATCATAATAATAACGATAATAATAATTTATATCTTAATTTAGTTTTGGAATATATTCCAGAAACTTTACATAGTTTAATTAAACACTACAGTAATAGATCGCGACGACAACAACAACATGAACTTGGGTTCAGATCAGGTGTACCTATTGAACATATAAGAATATATATGTATCAATTATCACGTGCATTAACACATATACATAGTTTAGGTATATGCCATCGTGATATTAAACCTCACAATTTATTGATAAATCCTATTACATTTGAATTAAAACTATGTGATTTTGGTAGTAGTAAAGTTTTAATTAAAAATGAACCAAATGTTGCATATATATGTAGTAGATATTATCGTGCACCAGAATTAATATTTGGTGCAGTTGATTATACATGTACAATAGATATGTGGTCATATGGTTGTGTATTAGCTGAATTATTGTTAAATGCACCAATGTTTCCATCAAATACAAGTGTGGATCATTTAGTTGAAATAATTAAAGTATTAGGTAGTCCATCAAAAATGGATTTAAAAGCTATGAATCCTAATTATTCTGAATTTCAATTTCCTAATATCACACCACATGTTTTTACTTCATTATTTCCTGGGGAACATGAGAATAAGAATAAGAATGAGAATGAACATGAGAATGAGCGTAGTGGGGTGAAAGAAGCAATTAATATTACAGAAAATTTGTTAAAATATTCACCAATGAATCGTCTAAGCGCTGTAGAAGTTTTGACTCATTCTTTTTTTTTGCCTACATTAACTGCAACTCATTATTGTTTTCCTGAAACTAGTTTTTTTAGTTACAATAACAACGAGGATATTAGTGCTGATACTGGCACTAATAGTGGCAATACTAGTAAAAGTGCTGGTAATTTTAACAATAATAAGAGTAAGAATAGTAGCATTAACATTAACAACAGCAGCATCAACAGTAACAGTAATACTAGCGGTAATAAGAGTGTCAGTGGTACAAAGTTGCCATCATACTACTTCCAATTCACTACGGAAGAAATGCAGGCGGCAATGGAAATTGGATCTGAATGCGTGGACTGTTTGAAAAATGCCACTGCCACTGCCACTGCATCCAGTACAAGTAATTTGAAAGAATGAAACAGTCTGCCAAAACACAGGAAGTAAGAAAGGGATAAAGTGTCCCACTATAAATAAAGTGAGCAGTGGATGTAGATGAGATGATATGATTTGAAAAGGAGGAAAGGAGAGAGAGGGGATCGTGAGAGAAAGAGGCTTGGCATTGTAAAGTCATTGTGCTTATTGTAAAGTGTTGTGCTCGATTATGTAATTTTGTCTACAAACACAAATCTTAGTACGAGTACTACTAGTACATTATATTCTTTATTTGTTATACTATACTTTGTTTTTTTCCTACTGCATTGATTCTATGATATGATTCTAGATCTAGGTGGGAACAGCTGGGAACAAAAGGTCGTCAACTAACTAGAAAAAGAAAAGACATACAGCTACAGCCATAGATAATCTTATGATACTAGAAAGTTATATAAAGTTTGATTTGTTTGATTTACTCATTTCATTTCATTTTATTCCACATTCTCAAGGATGACGGCAATACCCTGGCCACCACCAATACATGCAGCACCAACACCGTATTTCTTACCAGTTCTCTTTAATTCATGAGTTAAATGGGTTAAAATTCTTGAACCAGATGCACCTAATGGATGACCAATAGAAATAGCACCACCATTCAAGTTACACTTCTCAGGATCTAGACCAAGTTCTTTTTCACAAGCTAAATATTGTGCAGCAAATGCTTCATTAATTTCAACAATATCCATATCTGCTAATGATAAATTTGTTGCATTTAATGCATTACGGATAGCATCAACTGGTCCAATACCCATAATAGATGGATCACAACCTGTTCTAGCCCAACCAACGACACGTACTAATGGTTGTAAATTTTCACTTTTACATAATTCTTCAGATGCTACAACTAATGCTGCTGCACCATCTGTAATACCACTAGCACTACCAGCTGTAACAATACCATTTTCTTTAAAAACAGATTTTAATTTTGTTAAATGTCCTAATTCACAATTCAATCTTGGTCCCTCATCAACACTTACTTCAATCATACCTTTCTTTCCTTTCACTTCCATTGATGCAATTTCTGATTTAAAAATACCAGCTTCAAATGCTTTTTGATATAAATTTTGACTACGTAATGCAAATGCATCACATTGTTCTCTAGTAATATCATATTGCGCACCTAATTTTTCTGCAGTAATGCCCATTGGTGTTTTATATAAAGAATCGGTCAAACCAGCCCATAATGAATCAGCTGCTTGTAAACCTTTACCTAATGGTGGTGGTGACCAACGTGCGGTAACACCATCAATAACCATAGGCGCTGCAGACATATTTTCACTACCACCAGCTAATACAGCATTAGCACGTCCTAATTGAATAGATTCAGCGGCCATACATACTGTCTCAAAACCGGATCCACATAAACGATTAATAGTCATTGATGGATTATTCATTGGTGTTTCAGCACGTAATGCAACATGTCTTGCAAGATAACATGCATCAAGTGATGATTGAATTACATTACCAAAAAATGTCTCATCGATCTTAGAAGGATTAATACCTGCATGAGCAATTGCTGCTTTACTTGCATGAGTTGCAAGATCAGTAGTAGATTGATTCTTTAAAGAACCACCAAAACCACCAAATGGTGTACGTTTGGCACCAACAATAAAAATGTTACGTGTAGCTGCTGACATATTACCTGCTTACGTTTCTAGATGAAAGAAGTAAAAAAGAAGATTGTATCGATTAGACGATGAAAGAATGATTTTGCAAGAATGAAAAAAGAAATTGCACTATAATGCAATTTCTGTATTGTTGGAACAAACAAATTTAATGAAAAGTCACAAACCTTGTCGATATTTCCATCATTTCAAGCGCTTTCAAGAGAGCGCGGAGCGCTTGAAACAAAACCTATATCTCTTATTCACGGTCCTTATTGCATGAAAGAATTTGTCATATGCCACAAAATAGTGTAAGGAAAGATGGAAAATACCATTAATACAATTATTTTCTTGTTTTTTGTGTGTATTAGCCTCCACAAAACTTGTGCACTTTGGGTGGATATACCTAAGCCTCAGTTTGGCTCAATCACACTTTGTGCATCATTTATATGTTTTCGCGATACAGTGAACCATGCTATAACACACAATGAGTTACTTGTAACACTAATTGTAACTGATTACAACGCTGATCCATATATTCCATTATATCTAGGTAATGTGCTTCAACTATTTGAAGGTGATGCACAGCGTCCGTTATCATTATTACTTATGGAACCAAAAGTCTTTTTAACAGATGAAAATATAAATGAAATAAAAAGTGAAATAATATTAAATAATCAAGATCATGATCTTATTATGCCTACAATAGCAATGCATGCAAATGGTAGAATGTTACTTGAACCTTGTTTTAATAATCAAACATTACCATGGATATTTATATCATTAGAACATGGTGTATCAAGATTTGGTATAAAACCATTAAAAACATTACAAAAATATAATTTACATACAGTAATGAATATACCAAGAGTAATATTACACTTAAATCACGAAAGACCATGGGAAATTACAAAAGATACACAAGGTTATATATTTGATAATATACATCAATTAAAGAATGAATATAAAGGCTTTTCATTAGTATTAAGAAATTATTTTTATTTACCATTAAGTGATGATTCTATAAATAACAGTAGTAGTTATAGTAATAGTAATGAATATTTTACTGGTAGTAGTAAGAGTCGTACTGTATTTCTTCCATTAGGTGTACCATATTATGGTCATATTATTGGTAATTCATCAGCAGAAGAAAATTTACATCCATTGAAATTAGCCTCGGATCGTGAAAGCTTGTGTTATTTTTCTGGGAGAGGGAAGTACAAATATAGGCATGGCTCCGCTGCTGATGACGATGGTGATATTGGTAAAAAGACTAGTAATAATATTGGTAATGAAGAAGGAAGAGGAGAAGAAGGAGAGAGAGTGGTAGAGGAAGAAATTTTACCAGAGGTACAAAGGGCAGCGTTATTTGATTTTCTCAAAGAAAAACAAGACGACATTGACAACAGCAGCAATAGTAATAGTAATATCGATGCCAATACCAATACCAATACCAATACCAATACCATTAAAAAAGAAAAAGTTGGTCTCCTCGCATGCGATCTTCGAATATCTGAATTAAAAAAAGAAAAAGCATTAACTGATCCTGATTCCAAATCAGACCCTTATGGTGATATTGGTTATAAACTATATATAAAGTCATTATCAAATGTTATATTTTCTATATGTCCACCTGGTAATAATCCTGAAACATTTCGTATATATGAATCTATTGAAAGAGGATCTATTCCTATTTTGATTAAACCAAGTAAAACAATGGATTGGATTACAAGTTATATGTGGGGTAGTCGTAATTATAAAAAAACTACTGTAATTAGTGGTATCAATAGTGAAAGTGACAGTGACAGTGAAAGTGAGTTAGACTTCAACATAAATATGGAAATAGAAATAGAAGACATGAATCAAAAGTCATCAATATCATATCTAAAACAACACGAAGAAAATGATCATATGCCACCATATCCTGGTCCAGTATTTGATTCTTGGATAGATGTAGATAAATTTCTCAAATATTTATCAAAACAAACAATAGAAAAAAAAAATTATATCATTAATAACATGCAAAAAAATGTTTATAATTGGTATCAAGTATTAAAAAAAAGAACAACTGATAATATAACAAATGAATTACGTAGAGTATTTAATAATAAAGATGATATTATTGCTGAATTAACAGAAAAAAATAAAAATTATGAAAAAAAAGTTTATGATTTGGAAATGAAATTACAATTGTTACAAATTAAGGCAGAGAGAGATAGAGAAATTCACAAGAACAACAGGAACAGAGTAGTGAAGGAATTGTAAATGAATTGTAGAAATAATATAAATATTATATATAAAAATTGAAATCCTGTTTTGTCGAGGTGAAATTATTTGAGAAGTCTAAAAATTCTCAAATTTTGAGAAATTCTCAGATTGCGAAAGCACCCCAAAAAATTCGCCAGACAGTGAAATTATCTATTTCCCAATTCTTGGTAAGTTATAAATGGATTATCTTATTTCTTCATTAAATGTATTTGAATGGCTGTTTTAATGCATTTTATATAAAAGTATGATGCTTAAAGTTTTACAATTGCATTGAATTCCGCTGTTATATCTATTGTTCTATTGCAGTAGAACATTGGTTCTGATTGTTGGTGTTGTTTATAAAATATCACTAACATTTTTTTTATTCATTATTATTCTTTGTTATTATAGCAAATGTCCGGATTCAACAAAATGGAGCGTACTTACATCATGATCAAGCCTGACGGCGTTCAACGTGGCCTTATCGGTCAAATCATTGCCCGTTTTGAGGCTAAAGGTTTCAAACTTCAAGCAATGAAGCTTATGACCCCTAGCCGTGCTCATCTTGAGCAGCATTATGCCGATTTATCCAGCAAGGGATTTTTCAATGGTCTTATTGACTACATGTGCTCTGGACCTGTCTGTTGCATGGTTTGGGAAGGTGAAGGTGCTGTCAAGACTGGCCGTGTCATGCTTGGTGCCACCAAGCCATCTGACTCTGCTCCAGGAACTATTCGTGGTGATTTCTGCATCAATGTTGGACGTAACATCTGTCACGGTTCCGATGCTGTCGAGTCTGCTGAGGCCGAGATTGCCCTTTGGTTCCCTGAGGGTGTCTGTGACTGGGCTCCTCACTCTGCCCCTTGGATTTACGAATAAGTTAATTCAAGATTAAGAGAGAGAGAGAGAGAGATATGATAAAAAACAAAACAAAAGTTAAATTATTGTGTGTAATCTGATCTAAACAGTTCGTTTTTGTCAATCGAGGAAGTTAATGTCATGATGGTCATGGTCATTGTCATTTCATTTCAAGAGTCTTCTTCTTTTTCTATTCTCATAATTTACATGACTTGACAAATAAAAAACAATTACAACTAGATAATCTTATCATCTAAACTGCTTTGCGCGTTGTTGCTTGAGGTGATGCCAACAATTCAGACTCTATCTCTGCATCCAATAGTGCAGCAGCTGCTGCATCAACTTTTTCCTTTTCTTTTTCTTTTTCCTCAAGTTCATCCAAATCTAAAACTCCTAAATCTACATCTATATCGTCTTCATCTTCACTTACAAGATCTTGTTCTAAAGTAGTACCAACAGCCGTCTCTTTTTCTGTCTTATCCTTTTTTGTTGTCTCTTTTTCAGGAGTAACTAATTCAGCTTCTAACTCTTCCAATGTTGCTAAATCGTAATCATCAGCATTAATATCATCTAAATCATCAAGATCATCTAGATTAAGATCCTCTTCTAGTAATTCTGCTTCAACTTCAGCAGCGAGCGCAGCTTCCTCTTGTTTACGTTTTTCACTTTCACTGAGTTCATTCTTTTGTTTCATGTTCATGTTGGTAAGTTCTAAATTACTTTCACCTGAAGCTGCTGCTACTGATGCTGATTGTTTAGCAACAGCAGTAGATGTATGTGAATGAGTTGGACTAAAAATAGGAACATCTTCAAGTTTTTGTAAACCATAAAAACTATTTTTCGCTTCAATACCTTCCAAACCAATATTTGTTCTTATGTAATATATACGATAATAATAATTTGACCAAAATATTTCTTCATCCATACGTGGCATTAACTTTGCATGCATGCGTGCTAAGTTTGGATCAACTGTTAATAATTTTAATGCAACTGGTATAAAATCACTAAAATTAAATTTTAATTTTAAGTTTAATTTTATTATTTCTTCATTATATTTAGTTTCAATTTCATTATTTATTAATAATTTTGGCATAACAGTAAAGTTTTCTTCTATAACAGATAATGATAAAATACGTTCCATTGCATCATTACATAAAATTTCTAAATGTTCATCACCTTCATTTGCCTCCCATGGTAATTGTGTTATCACTGATGATGATACTTTCTCATTTGCTACTGTATTAGCAAACTTTGAACGTTCATTTTCTATTTCATCTTGTGCACTATTTAATTGTTTTAATGCATTGTCAAATGTATTATCCACAAAAGACGTGATGTTTGAGAGCCAACCTGACATATTCTCTATTTGTCTTGTAAAACTTAACACAAATATACTGCAAATTCGTAACCAAGAGCACTTTACAAAACCCACCTATCACAAAATTGAAAAAAATATTTCTAGTTGTCTCTATTCTCTTTTCGAAAAAACATAGAAAAGGTTCCCCTAATTAGTAGCAAATGACAGACCTTATACTTCTTGTTCCAACATGGATCAATGTTGAAGATGTGTTAGATGCTAATGATGAGGTATTAAATGGTAAATTGTTGAAAATTGTTGCAGTTCAAGCAGGTGAAGCCCAATTCTCCTCTGATTTTCTAAAAAATAATGACTTTGCTATTGATTATGACCAAGATCGGGCACAATCAATGCTTTATGATCATGAAATCATGAAGATGCCTTGTTTTATTGATATAAATGGTAATGCTAGTACTCTTGAATATAATTATGAACATCATGGATATCAAAATGGAGATACTTTAGATCAAAATTCAGATTCACAGGAACCGGAACTGGAAAGTGAAATCGAAGAAAAACATCCATTGTTTGCTAAAGCAATGGAAGCATATGACATGTTTGATTTCAATTTAGCTTGTTCTTTATTTAATATAATCATAAATGACAATGATAAGGATGAGAACGAGGACCAACGCAAATACAAGTCCTCACATGAGTCAGCCGTGTTTAACATGGCAGGAATGATGCATATGCTTGGATATCCTACACTAAGCGTATATTATGCATATCGTTTACTATCTGTTACTGATGATGTACCATGTTCTACATTTCTTTGGAATATTACACAGGCAGCAGCCGAAGGTGCAGGAGCAGGTGCTGTTGCTGTTGCTGGTGACAGTGATGGTAGTACTACAGTCAATATGAATGTAAGTAATAATCGCCACTTACTAGAATGCTGTGTAAAGTGCTATCAAATGCTTTGTGAAAAGAACAAAGATGATGTGACTTCTATGCATCGTTTGGCTACACTTGGCAGAAGCACTCTCCATCGTGGAGGAGGTAGTAGTAACGAGCAGAGTGTAGCAGCTGCAAAAGCATTGAATGCTTATGCAAGGAGAATCTATGAAGATATGGGTGAAGCATTTGAAAGTCGCCTTGTTGACAAGTTAGGCTACCGTGGACCCTCTATATTGTACGATATGGTGACACAAGTACTATCCGTAGCATCAACATCAACATCAACATCTGCTGCTGCATCAATCGTCGGTAATAGCAAAGTATGGAACATTCTTGATGTTGGTTGTGGTAGTGGCTTGGTTGGAAAATCATTCCATCCTTTGGTCATCTCAAGCTCAAGCTCAAATGGTACTGGTGATAATGCTTTTAGTGACATCTCCCCTGCTTGTATGAGTAATGTTTATGAAGACATTTCACCTCTGATTTTAGCCAAAGAGAAAATGGTTTCCACAAAAGGAAAGGAGTGTGTGGAATGCAAATGCGAAGGTGTGATGATAGGTGTTGATATTAGTTCCAAAATGTGCGAAATCACTATCAAGTCACAATACTATACTCATGTAGCTTGTTGTGATGCTGTTGTAGCAATTGAATCTTTTATTCCATCATCACCATCATCACCATCATCACCATCATCATCATCATCATCATCATCATCATCATCATCATCACCAGCTACAACTACAACTACAACTACAGGAGCAGAGACAGATGTAGCAGTATTAGATATGGTTATTGTTGCTGATACTTTTATCTACTTAGGTCCATTAGGCCCATCGTTCGCTGCAGCAAAGAAAGCACTGAAACCAGGGGGTCTACTGGTGTTTTCTATAGAAAATCTTGAAAATAGCAATATGAGGTTAGAGATAACAACCACAGACTTACCTATAGAAACATCAGCATCAGCATCATCGAACTTTTCATTGAATGATAACAACAACACTGATATCTTAAATGCGGTACCAGGTTGGGGAGGAGCACTACTTAGTAGTTCCAGATATGCTCACTCACCTAAGTACATTGAAGTACTAGCATCATTGCATGGATTACAGATTTTATTGCAAAAATCAGTTGTATTAAGAACTGAAAGTACACTTGATGTTAGAGGACAAATGTACGTCATGCGTACAGCCGAAATAAGGTAAGTCTGTCTCACTAACAGTAATAATATGTTCAATAACGGATTCAATAAAATTTCAGTCAAATTGATGAAGATTTAGCAAAGAAGAAGAAGACATTCTTAGAGAAGGAAGATTTGAAACTTGTAGTATATTTATAATGTTGTTCATAAATCTATCGCTATCGCTATCACTATCGCTATCACTATCGCTATCATTATCATTATCACTATCACTATCACTATTACTATCACTATCACTATCACTATCACTATCACTATCACTATTATTATTGGTGCTTCAAAGCCCAAATACGCTGAAATCCTCATTTTCATTCACTCTCTGAGTTGTCACACAAGCATACATCTATACTCTACACTCCACTAATTTCACGTTATCTTTACTTAAATTTCAACGAAACCTTCTTCAACCCTCGAAAATTCGAAGCGAAACTTCTTATTCCCTATATCGCAGTACACAGAATTGACCTCCATTGGCACCAAAGTGTCTTGTTTCTCCTTCTCATTTTTATTCTCATTCTTCAGTTTTTCATCATTTTTATCTGATTCATCTGCACAAGTGCTACTTCTTGACAACGCTAATGCTGATGCTGATGCTGATGCTGACGCTGATGCTGATGCTAATGCTAATGCTGATGCTATACTTACATGAAAATTTGGGTTCTCATAGTAAACAGTCTGTTGAAAGGCCAATAACGTATTATCGACACATTTGACCAGAATTGACAATATATTTGAATAGTCATTTAATATTGGTAAACATAGAAATACTCTTGTTTTATCGTCATTTTCTATTATGTATTTTGCATCACTAATATCTACATATTGAGGACTCATACCCGTACTCGTACTAGCACTAGCACTCGTACTTTTCCTCATAATATTAAATGCAGTTTTTATTTCGTTATTCAACTTTGATATGAATGGTTTAATTTGATGACTTCGTAATATGAATGTCTTGGAGAGACTTATGTGTAGATTTGAAGTATCAATAGGTTCATATTCATATTCATATTCATATTCATATTCATATTCATCTTCATCTTCATCTTCATCTTCATCTTCATCTTTAATGATATCTAGGTGATCCTCATTCAAATTTCTTTTGCATTGTATTTTAGCAATAGCATTATTTATTAGAGTTCTCACTCCTAAGTATTTGTTGTTTAGACCATCATCATCATCATCTGCATATGTATCTTCTTTGAGATTAGAAAAGATAGGGATGTACACAAAACTAGGCCAATTTCCATCTTCATGTACAAATGACCTAACAAATTGCTTTTTCAGATGCAATAATTTTTCTTTTTCAACACTATCTTGTCTATTTCGCTTCATGTGGCCGTCTAAATAAATCTTAATAAAAGTTCCCCAAAATCTCCCACCTCCCACACCAATTGTCCACTCAGTGTTTTTATTGAAGAGCTTTTAAGTTAGGACCCTTTCAAATAAATAAGATGGCAGAGGTAGAAGAACAGGTTGTTGACGTTGCAGAGGTGAGTTTTTTTGTGCATTTTATTAATTTTGATGTTGTCAAAATGGATGTAATGTGCCTTCGCCATCTTTTCTTTTAATTTTCTGTATTTAGAATCTAACCTTTTTTTATTTTATTAATTTTATTTATGCATGTATAGGCACAAGAGGAACTCGGTACCATTGAGGCATTACAAATGGTTATGCGCACAGCACTTACCCACGACGGTCTTCGTCGCGGTCTTCACGAGTCTGTCAAGGCTCTTGATCGTGGTGTTGGTCAACTTTGTGTCCTTGCTAATGATTGTGACAACGAGGAGTACTCCACTCTTATCAAGGCACTTTGTGCTGAGAGTAACGTCCACATGATCATGGCTGACAAAGGTACTGAACTCGGTGAATGGGTTGGTCTTGCCAAGTTAAACGAAGACGGAACTGTCCGTAAGGCTGTTCGTTGCTCCGTTGCCGTTGTCACTGATTTCGGAGAAGAGTCTGCTGCCCTTCAAGTTGTCCTCAACTACGTCAAAACCCTTGAGTAAGTTAAGTAATTAGTTGATTGAATAGAATAGACTCTTTTGAGTCTTTTCTACTGTTCAATAGCTAGTTGTGTTTTCTTGCAATTGTAAAGTATTTTATACCTAGGACGCCAAAAATATTATTATAATTTTAATTTCAGTTTACATTATTTTCTACACTTATAATATTACCTATCTATACTCTTCTTGGCTTACTCTAAACAGTCTGTGAAAACTCCTTCACCATCATCATCATCACTACTTGATTTCTCATTTTTAGATTTTTCTACTTTATTTATTAAATCTTGAACAAAATTAGTATATAAAGTACTATGAATATAATCATTATCAACTATAGCAACTAAACAATATGTATCATGAATGTCATACAACAATGCACTTGATTCAGTTTCATCATCATAAAGTGATGCCCATGCTGATGTCCATAATTGAAAAGCTTCCTCTGACCATACAAGAAATGTATCACTATCAAATATTGTTGGTTGTAAAATTTCTTTATTTGGGAATACACCCCATGTTAATGCAGTAACACCTTTTGTGCCAGATAACATACTATGGCCACTACTATCAACTGCATGTACATTTAAATTTGGTTTACTTCGAACAACATTTATTATGATAGATAATAATTCTGGTGAACAAAAAAATTCAATATATGCTTTTTGATAAACATATCCATTTGGACCACCCCATCCAAAAACAGGATCATCTGATTTAATTGCGTTAATAGCTGGTTGTGAATTAATTGTTAAAAAACCTGCACGGTTGAATTCAGCTAATGAGGTATCAATAAAATTCGTTTCATCTTGTAATGGTGTTTCGCACCATGGTAAGATAGGTATACGACCCTCTACATATAATGCAAATACTTCATAAACATCTTCTGGTTCTATAGGTGCTTCACCCCACATAGCAAGTCTATCTTCCTTACTTCCTTCGCTGGGTCTGAAGAAATGACTATCAGATAATTCACCAAAAGCTGGTGATCTACCATCACCCCATCTTCCATTAGGGAACTCATCCCATGTTACAGTACGTTTGATATAAGATTTGGGCCTATTTGCCCAATTAATAGGTCGCACATCTTCAATTTTATTTAAACTTGTTAGATTTGCATTACTACCATGACCAGCAGTAGACATACTAGCAAGAGAACCATTTTGAGATAAAAGTAATGGACTATCGTGTTCTACACTACCACCAGCACTACCAACAGCACTACCAACACTACCAGCAGCACTACCACCAGCACTACCAGTACCAGTAGATGTGTTAGACGACATATTTGTTAAACTTGTGTGACTATGATTATGACTACCTAATTTACCTGTTCTACTACCTCTCCACGGCAATGCACGTCTTGCAGCAATATTATCTTTAATATGCAACCCTTCTAATATTAATGTTACACTTTTTTCTAAATTTAATGTATAAAAATGAAATCCAGGTACACCAGCTGCAGCAAGATCTGAGCATATTTTTAAACATAATTTGACACCGTATGCTTTCACTTGTTCATCGTCATCACTAAAAGGTTTTAAATCATCCCAGATATATTCAGGTACTTTTGTTCTACAAAATGTTGTCATTTTTACAAATGAATTATAACCTTGTATTGGCATGATACCGGGTATAATTGGACAATTTATACCATTTTCACGACATTTTTCTAAATATTTTATATATACATGTGTATCATAAAAAAATTGTGTTAATATAAAATCTGCACCAGCTTCAATTTTTTCACGTATATGATCAATTTCTTGTTGTGAGCATTCTCCAGTTGTAGTATTTGCACTTGTATTTGTTGTAGATGTATCTTTTTCTTTAGTTGGAGTTGAAGTGTTATTGCTGCTGTAGTTGTCATTACCATTACCATCACTCTTAGATGATGATGATGGTGATGGTGATGGTTGTGATGCTGAATCAAAAAAAGTTTTTGATTTGGATGATGATCCTTTAGTAGGTGATAATTTCAATGATGATGGTGTAGCATTTGATGGATGACCTTCAGGAAAACCAGCTACAGCAATACAAAAATAATCCCCATGCTCTTGTCTTATTAACTTTACTAAATCTATAGCATTTGCTAAACCATTTTTAACTTGTGTCCATTTAAATGCACCTTTTGGTGGATCACCTCGTAATGCTAATATATTTTGTATACCAGCTTCACGTGCTGTAATTAAAATTTCTTTAATATCATCTATTGTTAAATTTGTACATGTTAGATGCATCATAACATCTGTACCAAAATATGTTTGTGAATATTGTGATATTGCCATTGTTAATTCTTTTGTTGAACCGCCTGCACCCCATGTTACATCTATAAACATTGGTTCTAAACTTATCATACGTTCCATACGCATATATAAATTTTCTGTACCTGCTTCAGTTTTGGGTGGAAAAAATTCAAATGAAAAGAATGGAACTGATGATGAATCATCATAAGCATTAGACATTAACGTCTGCTTATTCTTGTGATTTGTTATTTTATCTATAATTTTCATTGTTAATTGCTGTTTTTATGCTATTTGAAGGAATAGAAAAGATTTTCTTCGAAGAATGCACCAGTATAATAGAAATTAATCAATTATTCTTCACTTGATCTCGATATTTATATTGATACAAAGTCCAACTTGTAAGGTAGTGGATTGTAATTTACGAAATCTAATACAGATGGGCAAAAAAAGCAAATAAGTAGTTTGGGAAAAAAATGGAGGGATATTATTATCTGGAAACTCTAAAAGGAGGATAAAATTATTAAATCAATCTCAAAGAAATAAACCAAGTCAAAAATAAGTGTTATATATGTCTGGGGGAAAACGCAAGTCTCCTGAACCATCTACAGTAACTGCAGCTGACCTGCTACAATCAGATCCTTTTCATATTGTAGAGACAGCCGATATTGAAGACTTGGACGGTTTAATTGTCTTTGCTGCTTTATTAAATGAAAAAATTGTTAGCATTAAAGATAAAAATAAGGAAGCTGAACTTACGAAAGATAAGTGTTGTATTTGCTTGAAAGAAGTTAAAACTCATGGGGTCTTGCTCTGTAAGTGTGAAAAAACTTTAATCTGCCTTGATTGCTTCCATAGACTCTCTTGTAATTTGCCAGCTACCCCAGATGACTCCTTAGAAGACGAGGAAGAAGACGAGACTAATGTGTTTGATGGTGTTGATACTGATTTTCAAGGGCGTTGTGAATTATGTGAGAAACTTCTCTGTTCCTGCTGTAAAATCAAATGTGATGGTGAATGTGACAGATCTGTATGTGACGGATGCATGCAAACAACAAAATGTGGAAGTGGTATAAGATTCTGTGGGATCGAATGTACAGCTTCGGGATCGTGTATGGATTGTGACGATTGTGCTGAAATAATGTAAATCGTTGTTATTCTATTATTTAGTTAGATTACTTTTCATCACTTTTATAATCTAATCATTATCATCTTCGTCTTCACTATCCTCGTTACTACCGTCTTCACTATCATCTTCAATTAAAGTGCGTATGGTAACAGTGTCAGGTCTATCTTTTTTACCCGACAGAAAGTATCCAGTAATTTCATGACAATCAAAAGTAGTTACTCTGTAAGTCTCTGAACCTTCATTTACTTTCTCTGACTTAACAATTAAATCCTCATTAGATTCCCATTCTAGGTCAAAATCAAGACAGCTAAAATCAACTCCATCAAGACTAAAACCAATTGCTCCAACAAGCTTGTTATTTTTTAGAAACTTGCTTTTAAAATTTTCGCCGTTCTTAATTACATCAGTAGTCCCAAGTAATCTGTTGTAGTCAGGAAAGCCACATTTATAATCAAACTTCTCACTTTTTAAAATAACTTGTGGATTCAATTTAAAGTATGGTATTTTAGAGCATACATCGTCTGAGCTCCATCTATTTTTAGCAGGACCAAAGTTTTTGTCAAATTTGTCACTTGCTTCATTAAACTCCATATTGACTTTATCAATGTAAGGTTTTAATTCCTCTAACATATTTTTGTCAAATGGAACCTCGTCACGTCTTTGAATTGATAAAGTAATGCCTTCGTTTTTATAGCACCATGTCCTACCAACTACGTGCGTAAGCCATTCATTTGAGTAATCTATTGGCATATCACCACCACGTGACTTTACTGTATCAATAAGGACTCTTCTGTATATGAGGGCGATTTCTTTATACATCCGCTCGTCACCCCAAACGCTGTCATCACTATCAGGGTCTGATGATACATCGTCACTGTCCCAAGTTTGAGCTGACCTTGGGGTTGGTATAAATTTTCGTTTTTTTTCAGCATTCACTTCTTGTTTGGTATCAATGTTTGCCGATTTGCTCTTCTGCTTTTCCAAATATGCAGTGCGAGAACGCTTTCTATCCATTGCTGTATGTTGAATTTTTTTGATAATTTCTTTTACCAGTATAATAATTTTTTGTGGGAAATCTCCCCCATCCCTTCCAACCTTCAACACCCTCAACAGAGTTTTATTTTATTCGTTGTTCTATTTATTATTGATTCTCTTGAAGTATCTTTTTAGTACAATGAGCTCTTTTACAGAAAATGATACCACACGACTCGAAAATAAAATGCTAAAAGCGTTTATTATTCCTAACTACTACTTACCGGAGCATTTTGATATAATGGATGACTGGAACGAAAACAAGGTAGAAAAGTTTAAGGAATATATGACGAATATTATCTGCTCTGGGGGGTGATGACTTCCTACGAAGTTTTATTGAAGAAACCGCACAAAACTTTTTAGAAGAATATCAAGAAGACTGTAATGTTGACAACAGTGATAAGTACGATTGTGGTGTTTGCGGATTAGAAGAAGCAACCCCAAAAGTCACCCAGCAATGCCGTGATTGTGGCTACTATCTTTGCGACACGTGCTTTGATGCTGGAAAAGGCAGAATCATGTGGAGTGACGAAAACCTTTGCGGGACATGCAAAGATAAAAGTGAAGAGGATACCAAAAAAGAAAGTATAAAAGATGAAGATGTAGCTAACTTGTTAGGTGGTATTAGGATGGATATTAGAGATGAATATAAAATACCTTGTGATGCTACTAACGTTGAGGAAAGACTTACAGTTGTCAATGACGTCTTTAAACGTAGCAACGAATACACTACGACCGATAAGCAGGATAAGGCTATTCAATCTATCAAAGATTTAATCGCACCTAACGGTTTTGGGTCAAACTTCGTCAAGTTAAATGTAGACCTTGCTACAAACGAAACATTTCGTAACAGATTTTTGGATTTGTATAGTGAAAATGCTTCTCCTATTGCTTCTTGGGAAAAGTATGGTAAGGTAGCACCTCCTAACACCACAGATTATATACTTACTCTCTGGAGGAAACCCCCGTTAGATTTGTTGAATAACAAGGACAATCTATTATCATATTTTCAGGAACACTTTGGTTTAGTTCCGGTAGTAGTCGGAGTAGAAAATAATCACCTTTTCTTTTGGCTACACACAAAAGATGAAAATTTTGAGAAGTTCTGCTGTGACAGAATGAATCACGGAACTATCAGATGGTGGGAAGACGTGAATTTCCAAAGTATTACAATCTATGAACGAACGAACAAGCACTTTTTATTTTATATTAATACTACACTCCATGACATAACAACTATTAACTATCTATTTATAACTATTTTTTTCTTCATTCCCATTCCCAGCACCAGCTGCTGCAACCTTATTATTATCTTCATTGGATACAGGAGCCAGTGCCAGTGGTTTTGTATTATCAGATATAGGTTGACTACTAATTTTTGTTCCAGCAGATGACAAATTTCTTAATGCTTTACTACTTTGTTGTGCAATACGATCATTATTACTTTGACTAAAAATTTTTAATGCTGGTATAACGCCACTCCCAATAACATGAGTTCTATTCAATGGATTCACAGTCAAATTTCTTAAACATCTACTACATTGTGCAGCTAATTCTTCCCAATGTTGTGTTTCTCTATCACGTCTATGACCACCACCATTACGTGATATAGATTTTAAATAATCAGCAGCTAATAATGCTGAACTTGATAAATGTTCTAAACCATTTTGTTTCACAATTTCTATTTCATTAAAATCATTGACTGCTAAATTACCAATAGCAGCTATAGCTTCAATTTTTACTTGTAATGTTGTACTACCAGCTAATTTAACTAAACATGGTATACCACCTAGTTTACCAACTTTTAATTTATTATCTTGATTAACAGATAAATTTGCTATCGCTTTTGCTGCTTGCCTTTGTATTACTTCATTTGTACTATCTAATAAATCTAATAACATTTCTATTGCACCTTCTTCAGCCATTAATATTTGATTTTTACTATTAACAGATAAATTTGCTAATGCATGTGCTGATAATCTTTTTACATCCATATCAATAGATTTTGTTAAAGGTACTAATAAACTTAAACCACCATATTCAACAATTTGTGCTTGACGATCTGCACTTACTGCTTCATTAGCAAGCATTTCTGCTACTTCTCTTTGTAATACTACATCAGCTGATTGAGCATATGCTATCATTTTACTCA
>JACKZZ010012707.1_pt1 | contig 28564 bp, 16 predicted proteins | sample 8027871 | NCBI WGS metagenome assembly JACKZZ01 (sample SAMN15724774, study PRJNA655200) | protist metagenome | isolation source: fluorescence activated cell sorting (FACS) single amplified genomes of... | place: USA: West Boothbay Harbor, Gulf of Maine | collected 2000-07-19
GATTGGATGGAGTAAGATAGGTTGGCTGAGAAGACACATCACTGGGGTCATACACACCAACTGTAGCCAAGCGCTGTTTGGTGTGGATGGCACAGTGATCTACGACGAGATTGACTCTACCGCAGTAATACTTGTCTTGCAGACGATTGTTGCGATAACATACCGCTCTACAAGTACGCAGTCCCAGATGAGCCTTTTCTGTACAACGGCTTTGTGTAACAAGCTCATCGAACTTGATTTCACGTTGCTTCACAAGTCTTGGTGATGACTTGGTAGGCACAATCTTCTTACGCTTCATCTTGCCACGTAGTTGAGCTCGACTCACTGGTTTCAGCATTTGATTGGGTACCTCGATGAACTTGAGGCTCTCAAGAATGTCATCTGCATGTTTATGGCGCATACGCTTGAGATAACTCAGCCTCTCACCCAAGGGGTATGTTTTGCCTTCATACTCAAACAATAACGTACTAAAGATTGTCAATAACCGCCACATAAAGAAAAAGTATAAAATCCTCGACATTTATCACCTATTTCACAACAAAAGAGGACTTTATTGTGTTGAAAGTCACGAGGGAAGACGCTCCTAGATTATGCCAGGATCTGCTGAAGAACGCACTCGCTTGGCGTTAGACGAGGCCATTCCGCCAAGTTTCTGCTGCTCGATCACACAAGAGCCCATGCACGACCCCATTTCATTTCATGGACGCCCATCCGAGCAAGCACCATGCCACAACTCTTCCTTCTCGGACACACTTATCCTCATCCGAGTTTCAGAAATTGATTCATACGAGCTAAAGAAATTAGTCATATCTCCTACTAGAAACATACCATGAACCGATGTAAAATATTTACAATTGTTATAAAATTATAAACTATTGTCAGTAACAATATCTGCTTCGCAAACATTCGAGCAAGCCTTACGCGGGGCAGGATCACCAAGAGACGAAGTAGAACTATAAGACTCCTCACCTTGATCGGTCGTTAACACTGGACGTCCTAGTCGCGCTCGTGATACATCCGAGAGATGCTTTATTCGCCTTAAAACAGCTAATCTTACACGCGGATCCATGTCGCGAACGAAATCCAACCGCGCAGAGAAGGCATACTTACAAGAGTTTTCGGATGGACTAGCTTTCAGTTCCCAAGGATGTTTCGTTTCTAAAATTGATGCGGACTTTTTATCAGCAGCACCTATCCCAACATCTTCGTGAAGAGGTGTAACAATATCCTTTTGCTTCCCAGTAGATATCGCGTGGTCCTCTTTACCACCCGCGGAAATATACATCGGAGTACCAGCTATTGATCTCAAATCAATTATGAACTCTCTTCCGATATTTTGCAAGTCGAGATCACTTAGTTCTTCATCTATCTCATCAAATGTATGGTCTTTCTTCTTTTGCGATCCAGTGCGATAGTCTATTGCATTTGCTGGATCAACATCATCTTGTACCGTATCAACTGCTGCTGTGGCCGCTGCAGTGGCGGCTGCTTCTTCTCCGTCTGTCTGAGTTTTTGCTGTTGTCCTCTTTCTGTGCTGAAACACTGCAATGAAATACGACTTCACAATATTAAAAAGCAACAATACCCCTACAATATACCATACAATGAAAAAAAATCGAGACCACTTTGATGTGACTGTTACTACGCCGCTTGTGATGACATCAAAATCACTAACTCTTAAGCAAGAAAATAGTGTATAAAACGAAGATGGCAAGTCGTTAAAATTGAGCGTGTAAAAATCATTTTGTCCATACGGAGAACGGTCCAAAGCGATGTTATATCCAACATATGGAATTTTTCCTCCGAATAAAGCGCAGCCTATTTGCGCATATGTAAATGCAATGCATAAAAAGCCTTCCGCAAACGTAAAGACTATTTTTCCAATCGTTCCAAGAATACTATCCCATGAAACCCCGTCCACTGGATTAGCAAAACAAGAAATGTTTCGGGGGTATAGCATAAGCCTCAACAAAGTAAGTAACTCCAGCGATTGGTTCATAGCGATTTGTGATCTACTAGGGGTAAGATCTGTAAAAACACCTATACTAAGCGCGACAATGAAAATTACAAACATTGAAACAGCAATAAAAGCATCCATTTTATTGCGGATTTCATTTATGTATAGCTGCATCCCAAACATCAGCCACTTCATCAGAAACTCAAAAAAGAAAAAAGAAAGCAAAGCAACAATAAGATTCCTTTGAAATATCAACCCACCATCATTGAAATTGTTCTTCAAGTCTCTTTGCGATAAAATACAAGAAATGCACAGCAGCCCAGCAAAAGAATCAAATATAACATCCCAATAGCGTTTCTTGAATTTGAACCACTTAAATACTGCATTAACATATCCTGTTGAAGAATCACTCCCGATTTGAAATATACAACCACTGAGCTTCCAGCGGAGCAGCTTTATCTGGTGATATACACGTGTAGTAAACGGAAGATTTGTAAAGTCTTTTGAGGAGACACTTTTAGTGTGTTGCGCCAGTTTAATCCTGATCAAAGACTCGCGTTCTCTGAGAAGAAGTAAGTCAGGGATACTCTTCAACTTAACTCGCGTACAATGTATGAAATACATGAAATCGTGCATGCAAATACTACCATCGCCATTAATATCAAGAATATTAATAAAAACAGCACGCATAGCAGCGTTTGGTATACCACTTTTTCGAAAATCAGAATAGTTGTGTAAAAGCTCATCCAAGAGTCGATCAATCATTATCGGAGCTAAGAAACGAACTTTCTTGAAACTTGACAAAGGCAAAACAGATCCGTCCGCAGGCAAACAAGGGGCATGTGTATCTGCATCTTCAATAATGCGACGAATGCCCGGAACGGAATCGACTTTCTCTGCAACCTCTTCTTGTGGCTCTAACTGTAATTTCTCCGGAGTCATGAAATACGCCTGTGACGAATTCATCAGAATATGAAAGGCACTTTGTATCAACTCGGATGTGGCCCGCTCTTCGTATGCTTCTTTGTACCGAACTCCACGCTGAAATTCAAAATTTACGGTAGCAAGGACGACATCCAGCATGATAAATGATCCGATCGATATCAATATGAGAACGAACATAGAAAATTCGCGGTAGGCATTAACACCTGGTACGACTTGCGACGGAAAAGATGAACTAGTCATGGCTACAAAAGTACTCCATATACTCTCACTATAAGTAACATAATATCCTCCCCCTAGATAATCATCGTCGACATAATCTTGAAAACTATGCGGTAAAAAACGCAGACTAAAAATAAATTCAGCGGCAGCAGCCATAATCAGGATGAACAAAATAAAAATTAAGGCTAGGAATATAAGTTTTGGTAAGACTCCTACCACGATGACCATCTTTCGCAGTGCATTTCGGTCAAACCAAAAAATGTACATCACTGAAAAAATGGATAAATACCAATCCACCAAATGAGCATTCGCATTAGCCCATATTCCAATAATCGCAACAATCATTTGTACCAACGTCAGGGCACAAAACACATATCGCAAATATATGGAAGGCTTATAAGTTGAAACGCAACCAGTATTATCTACTTTGTATATGATTTCTACGACAAAGCCAACTAAAACCAATGCGAACAAAGGAAATTTCAGTATACAAATAACCTCCGATGATAGCGCCCACATAGAAACTGGATATTTGTTTTTATCCCAATTCGGTTCGAGAATCATCCAAGCAGGTTCCTGAAATATGCGAAGCAGGGTGAGAAGCCATGCAGCTATTTGCAACGGGTATGCCAATTGACATCTGAGGCGAAAATACTTCAAAGCTGTCCGAGTGCAGAAAAGTGTATGAATTTCTCCATGACGCGCATATTGCATAAGTACAGCAGACCTCTCTTGTGGCGACATATTTACTTCTCCGGTAATCCAGTTTCGCATTGCGTCCCGACGTCCTTTTGCAACTGATACTCGCTTCGACATTTGGGGATCTGGAAACCTAGTCCGTTCTTCCTTAGCAAACCGTGTTCCGGGTAACGTTGCCACATTGTTCGTTGTGCTTTCGTAAAGAGAATGTGACAAACCCGATGGTCGATACAGAAAAGAATCCCCTTGCTCCGACTGCAAGTTTATATCACCAGTGTCCACAACATGTGGAGGGGCAACTGCTGGCGCTCGTCTATCGTCATTCGCGATTATTTCTGGTGAATGGCTTTGTCGTAGAATATCATTAGAAACGACAGGGGGTGCACTGAGTGCATCAAATAACACTTCTACTATTCGTTTACTCGTCGATAATCGACTATCGTTTGCAGTATCAGATGATTTCTTCCCAGTTGCCCGATTACCTTGTACATATTGGCCAATCATTCTGTTTGGATAAGGATCCACTACAGTCGATCCTCTTGCAGAGGATCGTCTTACAGAGGATCGACCGTGTTCATCGGTCTCAAAAAACTCTAAATTCCCATCATAAGAGAATATCGACTCTATTGAAACATCGGCACGAGATGATCTTCTACTGCTTGGCGCTGTCGAGTTGTGCAATTCAGGCATATTAGGAAGTTTGTTCGCTTCTAAACGCAGCGCTTCGGCTATGAGGGCTTCCTCGCTATACCCAACACTGTCATCCAAAATTTTAGCAACTCTGGACCACACAAAAGCTGTAACTATGTTCATGCACAAGAGAACCCCAACAATATACCAAACCCAGAAAAATACTTCTGCCCATTTATTTGTAGCTGCCACAAACCCGGAAGCCGTCACGTTCATGTTATTAACATACAAAAGTGTGAACAGCGTAAACAATCCGGAAGGTATGTCATTAAATGTCAAAGCCCAATACTCCTGCTGGCCGTACTCTGTTGCATCTATCGCGGATTGGTTAGGATTTTCAAAGCCATCGTTTGTAATGCATCCTCCAAAAATTGCCATTCCTACTGCAGCGAAGACATACATCAAGAAGCAAATTGCTATCACAAGATACTGAAAGCTCGAACTAGTTTCAGAAACGATAGAAATCAAACGTTCATATTCCATGCGAACCCAGTTAGGAAAAAACTCCCAGCCAATGCTACGTGCCACCATAAAAATGCGGATGAATATTACAGTTCGTATCAATATAATACTAAATATTAATACACCATTCTGATTTGTATCCATAGTGGAATTGAGATCCGATGGTGTGCACTTCGTTCCAAATACTTGATCGTCTGGTGTGTGTCGTAATGCATAAGCGCTCGATAATGTTGTACTACTAGACTCACATACACCCAAATATATACAAAAACTAACAAGCAATATCAAATACAGAACAACGTTTTGCATGTTTCGTTTCCGCAGAAACCAAGTGGTCAAACTTACGTTATTGTCGCGAGCCAAAATAGACATCAAAATTTCTACAAACTTTGCTACCAACTGCACAACCAAAACTATATGAGGGTTTGTTGACGCACAATACAAAACGCCAAGTGAAAAGAATGCTACATCTAACCCAGCTTTGAAATACCAATTAGTGTGCCATTTACGCAAGTATATCAAATACGTTGGGACGTCAGGTGCTGGGACGGAAACTTTCTCCAGGATAGTAGATTCGTTAGAAACCTGGGGCTCGATCGAAGAGTTTCCTATTGGTGAAATTGCTTCTTTCTCCTCAACCGCAATATCACCTGTTTGCACTTTCACGTCCTTTACAAAGGTATTGTTAATTTTACTTTTCAGTTGCTTCCTGTCATTATTCAAAGTTGCCTGTGTTTTACTCCGATTTCGCGTCGTTGTATGCTGGTTAAGAACAGTATTCTCCCAAGTCTCTTCAAAAAACATGATAATCAGACCCAAGATAAGACTCAAAAAACCCCACTGCACAATCACAATGAAAGTCATGAAGAAAAAGAAATAACCACGATTCTGGCTGTAAGAGGGTATCATAGGATTTGGCCAGTCCGCTGCATTCAGAACCGTCAGCATATTCCATAAACTGTCTCCAAAAGTACTGAAATAGGGGTCCAGCTGGTTATGACCACTGTTTACAACGACCATTCCGAATGCCGCCCATGATGCGATAATGCAAAAGAGAATGCAAATTAATCCAAAGAAGTAAGGCTGAACACGTGCTATCGTAATATACAGTGAGCTCTCAAAACAAGGTTCCATGCTGAGAAATATAAAAGCTTCTATAGGACTCAATGAAAATCCAGGTTTTGCTGATGCTGCTACGCACACAATATTAATCAGTGTTGCAAGTATGTATAGGATGACCAGAGGCGTAGACACGTACAACAACACTTTTCTCCTATGGGGGCCATCGGAACTAGTTGCGGTGCTTTTCAGCGCAGCACTTAATCCCAGCGTGCATATTCCGAGGGACAGTAGTGTTAAAGGTAACGATACTACTGCGGGCATCTGCGATACTCCGAAGGATGGGTACAGCTGGACATTGGCCCAATCCTCTCCATTCTGTGGAGAATACGTCCATAAAGGTCGAGCTCCGATTTGGATAAAAATCAAAGAAACTGCACCTATCCTAAGTAACCTCTGTAAGCCAACATAATCTTCAATGAATCTCACACACTCAGACGATGCCATTATCAACTAATCGTCTGCCCCAAATAGTTGTCCCCCGTGTCACGAACAGGTTGGATTAGACTTTGCGCCGCGAAATGTGAAAAAAGCGACACGCTACTAAAATAGTTGAAGCGTCGGCCAGAACATCGAACTCATCTATCTTTCACACGTGCTTGCCACCGCCACTTGGTTTTTCGGAAGCTTTGAGCCTGTCCAAATCATGATCACAACTTGTGATTCACAAGTCGTGTTCGTAAGTTCCTTTCGACGCATCTTAAAAAGCCCGTCACACATATACTGATTTTGTTCAACATTGCTTGTCTAGTAATTTAACGCTTGACTCATATATCTATTGACTTCTTCGGCACTATGGTGCATCCTGAGATAACCTCGATGGTTTCGCAAGATAACACGAAAGAAGCAGTAGAGCTGCTGCCAACCCATTTAGTTCATATTGTTTCTGATAAAAGTGGAGACTCGGTGTATAATACCAGAAGATCTCATATCGGAGGCAGAGATCATGAAGATGTGGATAGAGGTCTTGCAGCTGGGATTAGCCATTCCAAAATAGTGGATGGCGCTATCGTGGAAGACATACAGGGCACGATGAGTTATAATGTAAGAAAGGCATCATCGGATGCTGTTACAAATGAAGTTCAGCATGGTTTCGCAAATGTAGACAAAGGGTCACCGAGAAGCAGCACTAATCCAGTGAATGGCCTTCTCTACAGAGCACGAAATAAGGTCAGTTCTGATGGGCAAAAGATCAATCGTTTCAGCTATAACTCAATCAGTCGCTATTCCGCTAGCAGATTTGCAATGATCATGAAACACTTGGAAGCAAAAGATTGGAAAATGGATACTAATAGAAAGTATATAGATGGCGAAGATGTTGCCCTGGTTGTTTCGCCGCACCATCATTTAGTTGATGATGCTTGGCGCTCCGTTCGTGCATTTGCAACAGAACGGCACCTTAAGGCTGGACGGGAAAAATTGACTGATCTTGAAAAGAATAATCTTGTCCCTAAGTACAAGCGAAAAGTTGCGTTCCTAGTCGTTGTGGCTAATAGCAAAGCCACGCTGAAGAAGGTTATGGCTGCTGAGCGAACACGACTTGGCTTCGTTGGATTAGAAGATCAGAGTGATGGTTTGGTTCTTGGGGGGGCGCCGCTGAGTCCTTCTCCTCATCCCATTCGCTTTAGTGCAGATGATCCAAACCCTGGGCCACCACCAACAAATACTATCAGCGAATGCTCGCCGCTCACTAATGTGAGTAGAGCTCAGAACTCGAACCACTATGCAGGTATAAATAGTAGCCAAGATGGCATTCGATTGCAAGCAGACATAAACGCTGCGAGTAGTCAGTCTTCGCAGCCTCTTGAATCGGGCAAGCGGAAGATTTCATACATCGCAGGCACTCCCACAGACCGAATTACGAGAGGGCATCAGAAAAAATCGAGCATGGACACACAAGCATAATAAGTGACGCGAATGGAATCAAGCCGGTGCAAGCCGGTACAGAGAATGTTTGACAACACTCAAAGCATAGACTGTTCTAAAATTCTAAAGATTTGTTGACATAAGACGCACAAACTAAAAATTTATCAAAATCAATACCACGTAGTATATAAATCTAATCTTCATTTTTAAATTATTACTGGAGCCTTGTCCGGCTCGCCAAATGCATTTCCTGTTTCAATGTCTTTCAGTGATGGCACTCGTCGAGTGGCAATATGCATGAGACTGTTTGACCGAGAGTGCCCGTTTCCTCCAGCACCACCAAATACTTCGATTGGAAGTCCATTTATTCCTGCCCATGCTTGTGTCCAGTTGCCGTTGGTTGCTTGGCACGCATGTACAAGAATCGACCAACCATCAGATTCGCAAATAGGGCTGCCATCACACGAAGCCTTAAACATTGGCAACATGTCCCTCACCCAGCTGGGGGCGTCTCGCTGCTCGGAGGCGACTGTCAGTGGCATCAGCTGAATTCCATAGGACTTCCATGGCTCATTGCCAAACCATGTTTGCTCCTGAATAAGACGACTCCACATCATCCCGATGACATCCGGTGTATAAGTGTCAGGGTAAATCCGATCTACACCAAGAGTGTCGCGCTTCTGTACATGCCAGTAAGTTCTTGCTGACCTTACTTCAGTCGCGAGTAGCAAGCGTCCCATGTCCCTGACACGCAAAGCGTCCTGATATTGCGCTGCAGCATTCGCATTTTTTGATTCCTTAAAAACTTTCATCATAGTTTTGCCAAAGAGAGCGACAGCCTCGTATGCGTGTATCGCCTCTGATGATGATTCTTGATTTCTCCCATTTGGATATGGTTTGCCTTGAATAGTGACAGTGCCAGATGCCCACGAGAACCCCAGAAACCAGTCTTTGTGACGCCATACCGGAAAGTATGGATCTTTAGGGCTGGGGTTTGCGATATCACGAACCAGCAATAAGACGTGTTGGTAGAATTTTTCTCCCCAAGCCGGATCGAATTTCGCCACTACCGCTGCGGCGTAAATATGATAACCAAAGTGGAAGTGATGATCATTAAAAAAACCAGCTCCAAAATTCAGGCCAGCATCTACAAGCGCTGGGCAATCTGGATATACGTTGTTGCAGGTTTGCGTATCTCCGTTGAAATCGCATCCACACATGACCAATCCACCCCACTTAGCATCATATAAAAACGGAGATTTGGCAGTGCCGTCTAGCCAGACCTGAACGCCGCGTTTTAAGCGATCTAGTGCGACTGTAAACTCTTTGCGTGTAACAGAACCTTTTATTTGGTTTGCATGGAGTAGGATGCGCGCCAATTTCGATAACATTTTTCCAGAAAAATAAGTGTCACCAGCGCCTTGCATATAGTTTTCGGGAAGCTGAAAGTTGATGTCAACCTTCAGCGCCTTCCTTATGTCAGACTCCATTTCCTTTCTGGGTTCCTGACTGAACTCAAAATTAATAGAGTGCAAATGCTCAACCATCGACCAAGTGCCACCGAGGACAAGACATGCGCTTCCGTGAATTGTTGGGAAGCACCCGTTGTTGGTGAGCACCTGATTGGTACTGACCAGAGTCGGACGAAGGCGCTGTTGGTGATGTGGGGTTGCATACATTAACAACTCTACTGGCGGAATACCATTTGGCGTAGGATTCGGCAAGATATCTGTTTTCATTTGTGACATGTACTTTGGTTTCCAATCAAATATAAGGCGCAGCTCTTCCAGTTTCTCATCGCTAGTGCTGGGAAAAGTAAACTCGATGTCAGAATGTCCCGTGGGGTATACATCTGCGTGGTTGCGCAACAATGCCATATAATCAGTTTGGTCTCTTGGGGAGAAATCGTCACAGTATTGCCTGTTCTGGCCAGTGCTGCAGTTATTTGCCATCGCAACTCTCACCATGCCATGATCAACCGCATTCAATGCCTTGAGCTCAAAATACGGCTGTTGAGTTGGATCAGTTGGCTCGACAACCCCGGGAGCAAGGGGTGGCCCAGTGGACGGAGGAGGTGTATACATGCTGCAGCTCATTTCCATAGGTTCTGATAAAAACACCAACCATGTCATATCGCTCGTATCAAATTGAAGCTGGATTTCTCGCTGCACAGTGACAGGAGGTCCGAAAACACCGATTCCTTCTCCGCAAACGAGCTCCGACCCGAGCTGTCCGAGATCAACAATAGGGGATGCTGAAAATAGACGCTGGCCGACTATTCGAGGAGACGCGTCAAAGTACTCCATCGATAAGTACGGTGTGCCACGAACCACTGGGGCTTTCATGTGTGGCCCAGTCTCAATCCCTTCACTTGACTCTGCACCGCTATCCCACTCAAGAACAACGGCAAGCCGCGCTAGAGCATCATGGTCTCCGGCTACATGGTGCTGACTTTGAAATTGTTCAGAAGCACCTAAAGTAATGCCATTTTCAGGCTCATATGTCATCATAACGCTTCGGTCATTGGCAAACACGTGGGGAGAATGCGCGCGAACTCCTTGTATCGCACCACCAGTGTCGACGATATACGGGATCTGAAACACGCTATTATCCGGACTGACATTTGGCTCTTCTCCCAGAAAAAAATTCTCGCACCATGAGTTTGTTGGCAACGCCTGATCAGAGTTTATCTTACCGAATATAGCGCCTGGGTTGAAAGCTTCGTCTCGCTCCGCATAACTTATGCCGAGTGTAGTGGGATCCACAGAAGAATAAGGCGGAAAGTCAGCAGACCAAACAGTACCTAGTATTGCATAAGGCTCTTGTTGTGGTAGTCCCCAACTGCTTCCTGTAGCGAAGAGTATAAGCGATATGACGATGCCAGCACAACTCAACACATATCCGTGCTCTTGCACCAATGACACCTTGTCTGGGACAATAATTCCGTCATCCACTTCTGTCGACTCACTGCGTGCATCTTCTTCGTCGCCGATTTCGAAGTTTTCAGGACCTGGAATTGCATTGTAAGTATTTTGATACGAAGTCATCTCAGGATTGCTGCACAGGTGTTGATCACAATTTGGCACCACTTTCAGCTACAATCCAGCGACTTCAACAAAATATATGAAAGTCTTTTACGTGGTCACGTTTGAGTCTATCTCTTGCTGACTTCAAGCCTGTTTCCAGACTGCTGGACTACTTTCCAAAGTCCAAATCCAATAAAATCTCCCACTCTAGCCAGCCCAGAGGCCCACAGGACTCGGGCGGCACATCAAGAACATAGTATATATATATATATATATATATATATATATATATATATATATGAAGAATATAGTAGAAGAAGGCAATTCTTTTAGAAGAATATAATTAAAAGAAGGCGTGACAATGAATCCCCGGCGCAATATTGTAGACATTGTACCAACTGCGCGAGAATCACCAAACACGTGAAGTAACTAGTATTAAAAGTAGAAAGTTGATAAAAGTTGTATTTTAATGACTCTATCCCCCTGTTTAGTAATAATTGCTCAAGGGTCTATTCTGGGATTGTGTGATAGGTGGAGGATTCGGGTTGTTGGAAGCAGCATTTCTTAGCGCAGCAATGGAAGCATTGACCAGCCTCTGCAAAGCGGCCACGTCCTTTGTGAGCGCCTGAGCTGCATTTGGCCCACCGCCCTGCAACACGCCGCCTGCGCTTTGTGCAATTGACTGTACCAGAACCTTAATTTTGTGCTCCATGATCGTATGTACTGCTTCTCGTTCCTTCACTAAATGTTCGCATCGTGCTGAGACGGCTCCAAACTGCTCGTTGACAAGCACGTCTCTATTTATCTGTTGCTTCAACTCGTTCACCTTAGCCTCTGCCGTCAGCTTTTCTCTCCCAAGCTTCTGCATCTCCTGCATCAGCTCTTCAGACTGGCTGGCTGCATTGGTGAGCCGCACCCTCGTGAGTATTTGGCGTATCAAGGACGACATGGGGTCACGTAGGGTAGCGCTAACTCCATCAGTGGCACCATTTCCGAATTGGAGACGCGAAAGGTGAATCTCCATTTCAACCGCAACTGCTTTTTCCACTTTTTCCAGTGCTGCTGTCTCGGTACCAGCATCGCCATCCGTGGTTTTAGTACCCCCCGTGGAGCGCGCCAAACGAAGCTCTTCCTCTAAATCGGCGATGGTCGTCTTCTGGTGCTCAACCAACTTCGAAAGATCGCGGGTAGCATCGCTACCCAGGCTGGCTGCTGCACTGAACAAATCGTTCAAGCTTTCTCTGCTCGCGAGAATTGCACTGCCGTCGGTATCAACCTCCGTCGCTCCGTTCGTGGAATTCCCTCCTCTTCCTTGGATAGGTTGGTTGAGCGCAGTGGTTAACTCTTCGCTCTTGTACGGAGAAGAGGCGTTCATCTCCAGGCTGATGCGCTGGAACTTGTAGAGCATAGCAGTCTTTTCGTCCAGCTTTTCTTCTAGCTCCTTTTGGTGACGATCGTATGCATCTAATTCGTCTTGAAGGGCCATGATCTGCTCATCGCGTTCAACTAGTCGCTGAGTTAATGCAATCATGATATCTCGCTGCTTCAACAGGAGCTGCTTGTAACGATCTACCTGTGCTTTCTCCTCCTCAATCGTTTCGCGCTCTCGTTCAATTTCAGCTAATTTTCCGTCGTACTCTTGCCTCAATCGATCTTGTTGCTCCTTCATTTGTATTTGCATTTCGGGGGCCTGCTCTGCCCCGGGCTCACCATCAAGCCCAACGCTTCCTGGTGCAACGCTAGCATTTGGCGATCGGTCTCCCTTCAACATCTGGCCCATAAGCATCGCAATGCGTTGTTCAAGCCGCTTCTTCTCTTCTTTTTCGTGCATAAACTCCAAGCTTCGTGCTTCTAATGCCTTAATAGCAACCATCTTGTCAGCCTCGGCGCGACGGCGCTGCTCGTCTAGCTCTAGCAGGCGGCGCTTGTCCACCACGTTCTTGCTGCGTGCCTCCAGCTCGGCGCGCAGCTTCTTCAGCTCTCGCTCGTACTTGCGCAGCAGCGACTTTTGATCCAGATCTTCGTTGACTCGGGCCTCGTTCTTGATGTTCTTGGCCCTGTTGGCGAACTTGAGCGTGGACAGGGTCTCCACCATGGCCTCTAAGGCCGGGGAGATCATGGCCATCATCGTGGTCCGACAGTTGCCGCCGAGCGAGTCTTCCAACATGCGGGTGAGCTTTGAATCTCTATAGGGCACGTGGGTACGCCCCTTTGTATCTGTAAGCGCGCTGATCACATTACCGAGGGCTGAAAGCGATCTGTTGATCTGCTTGCTCTCCTCGAGCCGCTGCCCGGTGGCGCCGCTAAGACGCACGCGCTCAGACCCCGCAAGATCGACAAGATTCAGTTTGCCCACTTTGAAAGACTGCCGTACGTGATCTTCCAGTTTATTCATTTCCTGTTCCCTATGCACCCCGCGTGCATGCATGAACATTTGAAAATCTTCCGGGGTCATCTCCTTGCCGTGGGCGTCCACGTAGACCGTCTCCGACTGCTCTGCGATGACGATGAACACCGCGTGGGAGCGAGAACTGACCTCGTTCATCTTTGTCTCTCCTGTAGCACGCACAGCTCCACCTCGCTGCATCAGCCCGTAAATTTCAGCCGGGCTGCGCACAACCCACTCAGACAAGCCGTCTACGAAGACTCCGCGCCTCTTGTCCTCTCGAATGCTCAGATTGCTGCGCTCAGGCTTCAGCAGATCTGAAATGGCCTCGTTGTAGATTTGCAAATAACTCGCACGAACAAGGAATCGCATACGAGGGGAGGCATACCGTTGAATGTGCCCGAAAATCTGTTCAATGGCACGAGGGATGATACCCCTTGCCTCAACTCCGGATTGGTCGCTGAAGCCCTCCATGGTGAACGTCTTTCCTGTGCCTGTTTGTCCGTACGCGAATATTGTTGCGTTGTATCCTTGCAGGGCAGAGTCCACCACTCCGCGTGCAGTGGTCTCGTACACTTTCTTTTGCGACGACATGGGGTCGTACACGTGATCGAACACGTAGGAGTGAGAAGAGTATTGCCCTGCATTTGGTTGGATACCAGTATCCTCCATCATGTTATCGACATTTTCACTGATTGTTATGACCTGCTCACGCTCATCCACGGCAATGATGTTCTGAAATGGTAACTCACCAGACAGCTCACGCGGTAGGGGAGGTCGAACACGAACCACGACCTTGAAATTGCTCTGACGCTCGATGCGCTCCTCCTGAGGTCTCCGCACGGGAGACTTTTGTTGTGTAGGTGTTGGCATATTGCTGCCCCCCCTTCCAGCACGCATTTCTTCAAGGTTAAAATTTTTCGCAACATTAGACATACTCAAAATTTGAATGCCGGAATGGACAAACGGAGGCACGAGAGGGTTTAAAAGGCCAGAACGATTGCAGCTGACCATAAAAGCTGTTGTAGTTCAAGAAATAGAAAGTATATATAGAGTTTGAAGAGCTCCTTAATTTGTGTCGAAATATAAGTGCTGAGCATGAAGGGTCCAGCGCTACTGAGAAATGCGGAGTCCCTAGCCCTTTACAGAGACATCCTACGCACGGCCAGGATGTTCACATGGAAGAACGAAGCTGGCGAAGAGTGGGGAGCGGTGCTGGCTGCAAATGCCAGGAAAGAGTTTGAACAAGCACGCTTCGAGACAGACCCACTGGTTCTTGCGCGTATGCATTTCGTCGGTCGTGATTGCCTGGTGCAAACCAAAGACAAGATAGCTGCTGCTGTGGTTAAGATGCAAGACAATATTGACAAGACGCGAACAAGTTAGGCTTGTGTTTATCGCCAGCCAGCTGTAGGGTGTTGCTGTGTGTTGGAAGCTATAGGAGCAGTCACGCTACAGGAAGATCATCTGTATTGTTGAATGAATGAATATGTGTGTCTATAATGAAAATCTGTGCACTTACCAAGGATGTACTCAAAGTATTTTATACAAATTCACATATTATACTCATTATATATAGGACATATCAGTTTGCAGCTTTGCGACGCTTGGCCTCCTGCTCCTGCTCGTGCTCGATGGTGGTAGCAGCCAGTACGGAGGCGGGCTGGCCGATTCCTTCTCTGGAGGAGTATGCCAGAAGTACCTCGCGGGGATCCTCCGCTCGGGGGTTTGCAAATGTAGATCCCTGCATGACAAACTGAGTTTTTTGAAACGCGGTGCTTCCCTCCGGCACTCGCGCCTGCGAAGGAGGCGCGGAAGGGGCCAACGTCGAGCCTCTGGACCTCTTGTTTCCACCGGATGCGACATATGCTTGCTCCACGATTCGCGCTGTGTCGATGCTATCAACTGTACGCCGAGGGGGTGCTCGACTACTAGACAGCATCGCGCCTTTCTTAGATATCCGCGGATCAAAATATACCTTCGCGCTGCCACCGGACGTGGCGACAAAGATCTGCTGAGTAGACGCCAGCCAAGACACGTAGGAAGCGCCACACACGCCGTCCAAGCCAATCTGCAGGCATGGGACATCTGCTACCACTTCCTCGTTCGCATCTTCCGTCTGAAAAAAGCACAGGCGCGCGGGCGCAGAGTCCTTCGATGCGCCGTCAGCCATAGATGTGGGGACGCAGACAATGCCCGCGTCCGGGCTGAATGCGATATTTGCAGATACTGAGCTATTAGTGCATCCTATCAACACACGGAAAGGCTGAGCATTCGGTGCGTGTATATTTTTTAACATGTATATAAAAACCTCTCCGCTTTGAGCACGGCAGGCCAGAATGCCGCCCCCCGCCCTCCTGCGGGCGCTGTCCAGGGTGGTCGGCGGTGCCTCTGTCGACAGCTCATACGGAACCGTCACAACAGATGTGATTGCAACATTTGCATCCTTGCCAAGTGGCCGCAGAATCGCCTTTGCGCGAGTCACGAGCTTGACGTCCCATATGTGCACGCTGCCGTCCGCGCACCCAGCCACGGCGAGCTTTCCGTCGAATGAATAAGTACAGGAAAACACTCCAGTTCTCGCAAAGGTGCCTTGAGCAGACTTAACTTTGAACACGTCTTTGCATTGCAGCATGTTGAAGTGCAGCGTGGAGTTCAGGTCCCAGGAGCGGAGGGTCCCGTCCTGGGAGCCGCTCAGCACGGCGTCCTTGAGGGTGGGGTGCCAGCAGATGCACGTTGTCTCCGTGGTATGCCCCTTCGTGTGGCTCAAGTCCCGAATGTACATATCGCCTTTGCAAAACTTCAGCAACTCGACCCCATCTCTGCTGTAAACGAGGGGCTGCGAGTTGCCCGAAGCAACAGCGAAGCGGTCTCCAGACGTGGAGTGGGCTACGAAGTTGATGCTGATGCCCGCCTGCGGGGTCAGCACGCGGAACGACCGGTGCGTCGAATCCATGCCTCCGAAATCAAATATTTGAAGCGACGCGTCTCGGGAGCATGTGACGACGCGATTGCCTGTGAGCTCGACAGACAGGCACGGCAGACCCTTGCTGTGCCCCTCGAGGGAGATCTCGTGCGAGATGGGCACCCGGTACTGCAACGCCAGCGCCTGCAGGGGGGGTGACGTCGCAGTGGGGGCACTGGCCCCAGAGACAGCATCCTGTGAATCAGCAGTGCGCTTGCAAGGAGCGCTAACAATGGCAGCTTCCCCGCCCGAGCGCGGCGCCCTGCATGGGGCCACGCTGGGTCCGAAGTCGTCATCGCTGCTCTCTTCATCCTCACCCTCGTCCACTTGCGGCGCGGCGAGCACGACTGCTGCAGTAGCCCCAGGGAGGGGTTTGCTGCTGGCAGTAACCTCGCGTGTTGCGTTGAAGTTGTTCTGATGGCTCTGCTCGATCACACCGCTTCCGTCAGCGCGCGGGGCCTGCGCCAAGGTGGCGGTGTAGAGCTTGGATGATTTCCCAAACCGCAGAACATCTCCCGGACGCACCTCAATAGGCTGGTGCTTGGTCAAAGCCTCGTCCGAATTCAGCGTGGTACCGTGCGAGGAGCCTAGACACACGATGTAGAGCTTGCTGTCCTGTCCATGGAAGAGCGCTGCATGCTTTCTCGACACGCTCTGATGGTCCACCACGATGTCCGCATGCTCGTGTTTCCGCCCTACGACGGAACATGCCCGCGCAAGGTGTAAGCTCCCCACATGCTGGTCATGCTTCGTGACCTCAAGCGTCCAGGCTTTCCCGACGGGCGCATCGCCTGCCCAAGGTGGCAAGAAATCCATGCTGAATACAGCACCACAATCCTCTGGAACTCAAAATTGGTTAATGAAAGCGTCAGAAGGATCCTCCTTTTCAGCTATCTTAACCTTCTAGGAGGTCGATCAACATTGGACATTTTTCAAAGACTCCAGAATAGGGATCAGGAGCTTCCCTCGCAAGGTGCCTAAGACTGTTGCTCGATTTTATTGAAGACACTCGTTGGGTGCGTCACTTGGTTAGTTCATCCTTCCTTTCAATATCATTTGATTGTTTTCTGTGCAGGTAGCACGGCTCCTAAGACGGCAAATGTCTGCCTCTGCATCCAAGCACAAGGACCCGAAATTGGTGGCAATACACGCAAGCATCAGCAGCTTAGCAGACTTGCAACAAAGCATTAAAGGCGAAAAGATCGAGACGCCGGCCGTTCTGTCCACTAAGTTCTGCGCGCTGGCCTCCTCTCTGGAGAAGCTGCACAGGTCCGGGAAGAACATGGACCACTCCTCCTTGGTTGAGATCCCCGTCGAGCTGCTGGAGTTTCTGGATGGGGGAGACATCAGCAACCCTGAATTCTACCTGCACAAGAGTTTGGTAGATCATGAGTCTATGGCCGCGTCCCTGACTCGACGCATCCAGTACCTCAAAGGCATCAAAGGCGATGTGGAGAAAGAGGAGGTCAAGCACGATCCTGTAAAACAAGAGCCGTAATCAGCATGAATCAATATTTGTATAATTGTAATCTATTGACAATTTTTTCACAGTAAAACAAACCAGTATGCACACATGATCATCCTGCCATCCGCATTCGAGATGCCAGTTCACGCAACAAGGTCTTCTCCTTTAGGCGAAGCTCGGTACTAAGGTTGTCATCCATGTCAAGCGATAGTTTCGACATCCTCGCCAGCGCTAGCTGCTTCCTCCCCTGGTCATACTGGTCCGTGTATATGAGTGTTTCCGCCAGCAGCAAATGTAGTTTCGCCAGCTCCTGCGCCATCACTCTCTCTTCGCCGCTGTAGGTCTGGTAAAGCGTGTCCGCGTTGTGCAGGGCAGTTTGTGCCCACTCCACTGCATCTGTGTATGCAGTCAGTTTCAACAGAATCTGCGCGATCTTAGAAGCCGTGTCGATATATTCCAGCAAGAAGCCTGAGAAGTCTGGGTTGTCCTGATCCGTCATGCTCATGACGGCACCCAGCTCATCAATTGCCTTGATGCCGTCGCTCAGCGCGGCTTGCCATTCCCCCTCGTGCATGTAGTACGTGGCCAGTTGCGAGTGCAGCAGCCCCCTTTTGTGCGCAGTGTACCGCTGGTTGGCCACGTAGTTCATGTTCACGAAGGACGACAGCTCCACGAGGGACTGCAGCATGCGCTCCGCGGCCTGCTGCTTGCGCTTTTTCGGGGTGAAATAAACAACATCGTATAAGATTTTGGTCATGTGATCAGCGAGGTACAGTCGGAACGTGCTGGTGGCGTTGGATGGCGCGGGGTCCGCTGCGGCGGCGGCCACCTCCCCTCCTTCCCGGCGCCGGTCGGCAGGCGGATTGAGTGCAAGCATGGTCAGGTTAAACTCACGTAAAAGCAAATTCTCGCACTGCTGCGGAGTATTGCTAAGGTATGGCCTCTTGTCGTCGCACGTGTTCGTTATGGCCTCGTGCAAGCGGTCGAAGTCCGCCTCGCTCGTGCTGTCCGCTGAGCAGGCCACGAACAGGCGGTCCCGCTCCCGCTCCAGCGCTGCGCGGGCGAGCGACACTAGCTCTGCTCGAGTGAATCCGAGTTGATGTGGCAGGAGTTTTTCTATGTAGAAAACCGGGGCATACTTCGTTTTGAATCCATCGTTTTTGAGCACCTGGTTGCGCGCTCGACACACGGCTCGCGATGCGAACCGCGCCACGGCAGTGCGGTACGGCGCCATCTCCCCCATGAGGTGCAGCACTCGATCTGTGCTGTCTAGTGTCTCAATCGCTGGCCAGCGCGAATTGACGGCGTTGTTTGCGAGTATCGCCACTTTGTGCTCCTGTCCCTCGGTCTTGAGGGAGGAGTACAGCTTGTTGAGCACGTGCTGGTCGCAGAAGGTGCCGGGCATGTGGCGGGAGTCCCACCATCGCTGAAAGAAGCCTCTACTCCAAGCTGTGTTGCGTATAATAAGAAACCCTGTATTTCCTACATCGAGAGCATCCGCTGATAAAATCAGATCTGCTACGGGAAAGCGGGACAAGGCCGCCGCTGGGTCCAGAGACCAGTTCAGCACGACCAAGTCCGTGTCGACGTAAACCAAGGCCTCCTGCTGCGATGCCCACCCAACTTCAGGATCAAATGCCTTCAGGATGCTTTTGATCTTGTTCCATCGCCGGTCTTGCGGGTAGAAGTCGTCCCCCGTCTCCACGCCCAAGATCCGACCCGCGTAGCCCTGACGCTCCAAGTACAATGCGTTGACCAATGCCGTGTGCGCAGCAAATTGGTATACTCCTGGGGATGCAAACATCGCAAATGTAATGACTGATGAGTTTAGCGTTTGAGTCATGCTTATACTTCTATTTACACATCCTAGCAGACTGTTCACGGAGTGCGTGCCGTAGAACTGCAAAGAGTCCTCTCCATCAACGAAGTACGAGCAACAATCGCCACTACTGTACCCAAAATTTGTATCTGTACTCGTGCTTTTGAGACAGGAGTCACCTTCATGCTCTGTCACGCTGATTCCTGCGCCAACCCAAACACATGTCGTGCCAAAGCACAGGAGCGTCAAATAAGCAACCAAATACATTATCGAGAAGAGTATCTATTTTAGCCTTAAAATTCCGACATGGGTTATGTGTGTTACGCTTTCATAGGAAGGATCTTGCCTGGGATGCTTGCTCACTCTCATGTTCCCGCAAACCTTTTGTGCAAAAGTTGTGATTTTGTGGAAGAATCTTCAAGGGTCCGGACGCCGTCACAGGCCGGCGGACGGAAGGAAGTAATGATGCAGTATGCACGGATGCGGGTATATAAGCAAGCAGGAGCAATTTTAATGCAGACCTGTATCGATATGGGCCATGGATATGCGTGCGGCTGAGGAATGGAGATAGAACGCAAAGGAAGGTCCACCTAGTGCCACTAGGCTAGTGGTCTGCGCGTGTAGGCAAGTGTGCCCGGACACCAATATTAATTTTCAATAGTAGTTGTGACAATGCACTGAACTAAATTAGATACAAATGAAACTTGATCTTTTCTTTTTTAGGCAGTACTTACAATATGATGATGCGGTGTGCCCTCTCGTTTAATCTGCCCGCTTGCGCCCCTTCATCCACGGCCTCCTCGCCAGCTTCTCGTCCTTCCACGTCCCGAGAACCAGCGAGAGAATTATGCTCACAAATCCGAAGATGACCCCGAGCACGCCGGGCGCCGTAACCACGCGGCCGTGCTGCAGGTTGACGGCGGTGGTTCGCCCGCTGGTGTAGTCCTTGAACTTCCGCAGTTGCCCCCGGGCCTTGCGCCGACCCATGTCCATGGGCGGGAACAGCACCATGTTGGTGATGTAATTTTCCGGCGTTCCGTCTTTCGTCGTGGTCACGTGGTGCTTATATTTGATGGAAGTGGTGAGGCCAAGCTTGCTGATGTCGCGCACGGACAGCTCACTGGTATCTACCGACCTCCCCTCGTCGTCCACTGGAACGGAGTCAGAGTATAAGATGTCTTCCTTCGCAATTACGATTCTTTTGCCCTCTGTTACGGTGATGGGCTGTCCCCCGAAGTCTGGCAAGTCTCGCCCAATGGGGTACTCCAGATGACACTTGACTTCGTTGCACACCAGCGAGTAATTGTATGCATTGACACGGCAATGCCAAAAGCCGAAAATGACCGCGGCAATTGAAACGACCAGCCACAGCAATGTCAACGCGACATTGTTGTTTACAGTGGATATGTTGCTAATGCCGGTCTCTGGCTTTGTCCGCGTGTAAGGTGACGACAACGGAAGCATATTCAATCAAATATCGATTTCAATATATTGCGCTGTCAAATACAGATGATGCAGCGGTGGATGATGGCTTGATACCCTTCACCAGGATTCTCTGTGAAGCAAGGCGAGTGTGTGTTCTCCAAATAATTGCTTCAATTTTGACAGGGCTGTCGTGTTTGTACTTTAAGCTGTTTTCCAAAGGTTAGGAGATAATTGCCGAACTCAGGACATGGCAGCCGAGAGAAATACTGTCCTGGATAAAATTGAGACGGGGTCAGCTATGTCGAGCGACTCCCCTAAGGCAGCAGAGCGCAAGACCAAGGGCAAAGAGCACTCCGACCCCTTCAGCGCAGAAAACGCACCGAAGCTGTTATTTTGCTTCGTCGGGTTGCAAGTGAGCTACATCGCCTGGGGCATCGTGCAGGAGCACCTCATGACGATGGAGTACGGCGGGGGGAGGAAGTTCACCAGCGCCTCTTTCTGCGTCTTTGGTAACAGATTCTTCGCTCTGTTCATAGCCTTGGGTATCGTGCTCTTTCAGAAACACTGCAGTAAAGGTGCTGGAACAAACATTATTGCTGCGGAGAAGGAGAAGACACACGACAAGTCGACGACGGAGCTGACGGCGCCCTTCTACGCATACGCTGCGTGCTCCGCCTCCAACAGCCTGTCCTCCTTCGCGCAGTACGAAGCTCTCAAGTACGTGAGCTTCCCCATGCAGGTGCTATCGAAGTCGTGCAAGATCATTCCGGTGATGGTCGTAGGCATCCTGCTGAACAAAAAGGCGTACCCACGGGCCGAGTACGGGGACGCGCTCCTCATCACGGCCAGCGTGGCCATGTTCACGCTGTCGGAGAAGCAGGGCAAGACCAGCATGGGACAACACGACGACTCGCTGTGGGGGATCGCGCTGCTGGCGCTGTACCTGACGTGCGACTCGTTTACGTCGCAGTGGCAGGACCGCGTGTACAAGGCCTACAGCGTCAACCAGTATCAGATGATGCTAGGCGTCAACATCTGGAGCATGCTCTTCACTGGGGTCAGCCTGATTCGCAGCGGTGAAGGGGTGGAGTCGTTTATCTTCATCATGGGCGACGCCAAGGCGCTGACGCACATGATCATCCTGAGCATCACGTCGGCCACCGGGCAGCTGTTCATCTACTACACGGTCAAGGAGTTCGGACCCGTCACCTTCACCATCATCATGACCACGCGACAGATCTTCAGCCTGTTCTTCAGCTGCCTGCTGTTCGCGCACCCCATGAAGGCAATGGGCTGGATTGGGGCTGTTGCGGTGTTCGTGGTGCTGGGCAACCGCATCAAGCGCGGCAAGAGCACACAGTTCTGGGCCCTCACCTCCCCTTTTGGTAAGCACGGAAGCAAGCTGTAATACAGCAGATCGATTCTATTTGATAATACCCAGTGATGTGATATGTAAAAAGTGAACATTGATCCCTTTTTCTTATTCTACAAACTCTTACATCCAAACAAAACCACAGTCCGGCGCTACCGGTTCCTCACTCTCTGGTCGCAGTATGCCTTCGTTTTGTGGTGCTTCTTCCATCGGGAGAACGCGCCTTCAAACTTTCCGGTTCTAACAAAACAGGTGGTTCGCTCTCATCTTCGTCCTCGTCCTCGTCGTACTCTTCTTCGTCGTCAGGTTCACTCCAGGCCATGACCACGTACGAGATGATGACTACGTTGACCATGCAGATCGCGCCAGCCCCACACCACGCGACCATGTTCTTGTCGCCGCCGAACACAATGTGTAGCAAAAAGAAATACGTGCCGATGGGCAAGGAGATCATGAGCACGGTGTGGAGCAGGAGCTTCATGGTCACCAAGCGATTCCGCGGACCCAGAAACGTTTCGTAAACTCCTGGCATCCTGTATACGATAAGAACCTTCTAATATGTAGATGGAGACTACGCGTCTCAGATCTGAGGAATCTCTCTCTCCTTCTGAAGGAGTCCTTCATAAATCCGGGCACTCTCAAAAATTCAATCCAAAAAGAGCCACTTTTGGCTTCCTTTTAGCTCTTGTGGTTAAAGGAACGTCCATATCACTAGCACGTGGGCAAAATTAAAGTATTCATACTTTTACAAGGTTATTCGGGTTCATATTTCTCAAGAATAAGCGCTTGGGTTGGGGTTGCAGGATCGGCATGATGCACGCTATTCTCTTGATTGTCCTAGTTGTGATTTGTGGTGCTAGAGCCTCATCTACCCTGCAATGTGATTCCAGCGAGGTGTTATTTCTCAACAAGTGCTTCTGTAAGCCAGGCTACGAGCGTGAGAAGCCGGGAAGTGCCACTTGCGCAGTGCCCCTCTTGCGCAATGCGGACTGCGAGTGTGATCCGGAGAATAAGAACCGAGACGAAATACTGTTGGATCCTAAGTGGATGCATAAAACTGGCTATCGATGCACCGCTCTCTGCCGATATACAAGCGAGTTAGGCGTGGTAACAAGCATCGCGTCCGAATGGAACGAGAACCAAAAGTGGCGGCAGCTGTCCTTCTACCGCAAGGAGCTCACGCACACAAGTCTCGGGCACAAGGCCACGCACATGCGACATCGTCTCGAGGAGTTCGGGGATGGGTTCGAGCGCTTCGGTGCGCTAAACGGCACGGACCTCGGAGACGTGATCGAGTTCGGGGCAGGCGGATACACGCAGATCCGGAACATCCTGGAGATGTCCAGCGCTGACATGAAGTCCGTCACGCTGGTGGACCCACAGATCTACGACTACAAGGCGATACCTGCGTCCTCGTTCTTTAGCGACAAACTAGAGGTTCCATCCAGAAAGCCGTATGACACAACGCTAAGTAACCTCACGGTAGAGGAGTTCGGCAAGCAACTGAACGGGCGCCAATACGACACAGTCATCATGATGAACGTGCTTGTATACGCTCGTGACGCTCTGGAATTTCTGACCACACTTCACTCGTCCCTTAAGGTCGGGGGCACGCTCATCTTCCACGACCGCTGGTTCCAGGACAGCGCGGCCAGCAGCCACTGCCGGACTGCCGGCTTCGCAATGCACATCATCCAGGTGCGCAAAGCCGTGCTCGATCACCTGCTATCTCACTTCACGGTCACACCGTTTCTGTCCGACAAACAGACGAAGGGTCAGATCGACCGGTCCAAGAACTGGTGCAAGTGGAAGGACGACGAGATGGGCTACTGGGCCATGGTAAAGAAGGTCAAGTGAGCACATAGTTATCGTTTGTTACCAGTATTTGTCTTTGTATTTCATTATATTCAATGTGCACAAACCGTTATCTAATACTCGCACTTATGATTCTTTGTCCTCGCTTGAGAGCAGCGCGTTTGCGAGCATGCACTGCATGTCTGTCACCTCGTCCTCGTCTCCCTCGCCTTCGGGGCAGGGACTGCTCCGGCTATCCGCGTGCTTGTGTTGCGACTCCACTGCTACTTTCTTATTGTTCAAGAAGTCGTTGTGCTGACGACTGAGCCAGGATGTGATGTTGTTTTCGAGGTCCTGCTCGTCTTCAGTCACGTCTGTGTCGCTGCGCGGTAACCCATGGGCCTTGTGCAGCACTGTGCTCGGCTCTTCTCGCGGCGTTTTGTTTCCTTCGGCGGCCTTCCTTCTTTGTTCTTGCAGTCGCCGAAATACCGCTCTTGCCTTTTCTCTGGCGTCTCTGTCTCGTTGTCTACGATCATGAAGTTTTTGCAAAACGGCGTTATCTTTTCCGTCGGCGATGTCGTCGTCCAAGCGCGGACGGTCGAAGATCGGCTTCGATGCATTCGTGGCTTCGACCAGCTTTGGTTGTCGTAACACTTCGTTGTCATCCCTGTAAAAGTGCCCGCGCGCAATTTGAATGCCTGGACGCTGCGTCACCAGCGTGTCATTATTCGCATTAGAACCCGCTGCAAACTTGCCAGGTTTGGAGTATCCCACATTGACATTCGCCGTTTCTGTCATAGTGTCGTCAGCAGCCGCGCCGTTTTCATTCATATTAATTTCGAACGATATGATGGCTTTAGCCGCATTAGCGTGCGCATTGGCTCGCTCTGCCAGCATTCTCCTCTCCTCGCGGTTGGCCTCATACGCGAGCTTGAGCTGCCTGTCCCGCTCCTCCAGCTCCGCCTCCTTGGTGCGCTCCCGGTTCGCCCGGATCATTGCCACGCGCGCCTCCCCATCCAGCTGACTGACGTCCTCCAAGGCGGCGCCTCGATGCTCCTCTTTTCCACGGCCAGCCACAGGGGCGGGGAAGGGGTTCACGACGGGCTGGCCGCGCTCTTCCGCCAGCACTCGAGCCTTGACGGCAGCTGCAGCAGCGCGATTGTCAAAAAACTGCTGGCGCACAATGTCGTATTCGCCCCCCGCACCCGCATCGGCTTTCTTGACTTGAGCTAGCGCAGGAGCAAACCTCTTAACCTCGATCTCGCCGCGCTGCTGCATCTCAAGCAAGCTTTTGCTGACGCCGCGGGCCGGGCTGTTGTAGACAGCGTCGCGCTGCACAGGGACCATCATGCGAGCAGGCTCTTCCTGCTCGCGCAACTGTGAGCGGCGCTGCTGCTCCTGGACCTGTCGCTCAAGCTCTCGGATCCGCTCCTCCTGCTGCTGAATGACGTTGAGCTCATGTTGTGTCTTGGGTGAGTCCTGCACCAGCCTCGGCGCAGCCCGGGGGTTCTGTCCCGGCGGGCTCGCGAGGACCACATCGTTATTATTGTTGTTATTTCCACCATTTCTAATGTTGCGAGCCATATTCTCCCGGAACTTGCGCAGCTTTTCTCGTTCTTCTTGTCTCTGCGTCTCGCGCTCTGTCGCCGCCTGCGCTACTCTACGCGCCGCTTCCTCCTCCCTCTGCCGCCTGCGCGCCCGCTCTATGTCGCGGTCCATTTCCTCAGGGTCCGCTGCGTCTGCCAACTCCTTGGCGTCGTCTCCGCTAATCTCGTGGTTGATCTTCTCGGCGTAGACACCACCCGTGCCCACCTTGAGCGTGTGGCTGAGCAGCTTGCTGATGTGCGCCTTGAAGAAGTCCGACGAGACCACCTGCGGCAGCGTGGGGCGCTCCTTGTGGTCCTTCTTCAGCAGGCTGCACACCAGCTCTGTCATGCTGCTGCTGTACGAGTGGTGGATCTTGTCGACGGCGGGCTCAGCGTTGCAGATGCGGTGAATCAGGGCGGGTAGTGACTGCGCCTGGAACGGCAGCTCGAAGGTGAGCAGCTCGAAAAGGATCACGCCCAGCGACCAGATGTCGCTCTGCCTCCCGTAGGGCAGCGACTCGCAGATCTCCGGGGACAAGTAGTAGGGTGTGCCGATCTGCGTGCGCGCCTGGTCTTCCGTGTGGTCCAACACCTTGGCGATGCCGAAGTCGCCCAGCTTGACCAGCCCCTTGCTGGTCAAGAAGATGTTCTGCGACTTGAGGTCCCGGTGCAGGATGTTGTGCTCGTGCACGTGCTTCAGCGCCAAACAGATCTGATAAAAGGGGGCATATGTGTGGTTAGTCGGTAAGACAGAGCAAGCAGGGGAAATGGAGAAATGGAAAATGCACACACACAGTACATGCACGGACCTGTACGAAGATGCGCATGACCTCGTTCTCCGACCAAATAGCGCTGGTCTTCTTGCGCTTGGCGATGGTTGTAGATAGGTCACCGCCATCCGCATACTCCATCACGATGAAGAGCTTACTGTTCTCTACGAAGTGCTCCACGTACACGGTGATGTTGGAGTGCTGCATCTGGTGCAGCACCTCCGCCTCCTTGCGAGCAGCCGCCTGCTCATCGTCCGTCAAATGACCGATCACGATTTCCTTGATCACGAACTTCTGTTTGGGGTCGGAGCGCAGCTCTACCAAAATTGCAGCGCCATAGGAACCCTTCCCGAGGTACTTGAGCCTCTTGTAGTTCTTGAGCTGTCCCCCGGCGCTGCTCATTCTACCTAGATCCAATCTTGAGAAGTTCAGTCAGCCAACACCGAGATTGAAAAAAATATGCCCAGTTCCGTGCACTGTCCTATAAGAGCTTCGCTTTTGCTCTCTTTTCTCCATGGTCATTGGACCGAGTGAAACTTTGAAAGCAACCCCTAAACGGCATAAATAACATCCAACGGCAAGCGGTAGACATCGGACTCAAGACAGGAGACACTTCCACGATGGACATTTTGACTAGACTGATCAATCATGCAGCTATTGAGAAAGAAGACAGGCAGGCGTTGCGGGGCGGAAAACACCAAGGTAAACTACGGTCGGCCCTCAACATGTACAACGCCAATCGACTAACTGAAAAGATGGCCGAGAATATTGACAATGTAGCTGACTGGAAGGATGACCCGTATCTCAGAGCATTCGTTGCACAGAGATCCCCAATTGCCAACAGATGGCTAAACAGGTTGCACCTGGATAAAAAGGCAAGGTACCTTACGAGCGCTCTAGTTAAAATAGCGTTCTGGAACACGGCTGGTATTAATTTGATAGTGGAAAATAGAGACTGCAAGCACTGCGCGGTTAAGCTCGTCAACTGGTTCGAGCATGGCCAAGTATGCAAGAAAAGCAGAAAAAGAAAACAACTCGACAATCAAATAAAATACTATACCCGATCCTGGCCCTTGCACAAAGATATCGAGAAACTCCTTGTAGAAATCTTGGCCAAGATCCCCGACGTCTCATTCGCGGGTCTCAACCCCAAGATTCTGGACACATTCCAGATGAACCCTGACAACCCCCACACAGCCCCCGCACGGGCACGAGCAGAGGTTGACGAAGAGGATGAACCCGCACAGCCCGATTGTCGTGCCTACAGGCACGTAGGATATTACTAAGATATTACTGGGAACTATGGGACGAGCCCAAATACTGGGATACTCCCTACGGAGCCACATAACTACCTCTCTATTTAATTCACCTAATTACGGATTAATATTACTACTTTGTACAGGGATCAAGTCCCCCAATAGAGATACGACCGTGCTACAGCCATCTGAGGGCTTGTTGAGCACTAATTTACTATATTATACACCGATATTGACTCATAGAGTTAAAACGATGGTGCAATTATCGCGATCGGGAACGGCATCGTCGTCAGAGTAGTTGGAGCACATTATGGTGACCTGAAGATAATCTGCACCTTCCCTGGAGATATCCGGAGAGAGATGATTATTGATGTCACGGTGGCCGGCACCCATGCCGTCTCCAATCGCAAACATACCATCAATGAAGACAAATACTCAGCTGGGCTAGCAGATCACGCGGCGGACCTTAAGGACAAGAAACACGCACACTACTTGCACGATGGTAATGCGATCGGATTTGCCTTGGATTCCATGGGGGGAATTTCCAAAGCAGCCATGAACTTTACGAACCTCATATTTGCCAAGGGAGTGGATGACCGCAAACGCAGGTGGGACTCAGAGAGCATGAGGATCGCTATCAAGAAACAATTCTTAGATCGCCTATCCTCTGTCATCTGCCACCATCGTGCTCTCGACTTCATCTTCCTAGGCATCCCCAACAGGAGATTAGATCTGGCACAGGC
>JACKZZ010016409.1_pt1 | contig 28562 bp, 15 predicted proteins | sample 8027871 | NCBI WGS metagenome assembly JACKZZ01 (sample SAMN15724774, study PRJNA655200) | protist metagenome | isolation source: fluorescence activated cell sorting (FACS) single amplified genomes of... | place: USA: West Boothbay Harbor, Gulf of Maine | collected 2000-07-19
GCGTTCACACACACATTTATTTCTATATCGATACATGTTCTGTTTTTTTATATAAAGTAAGAACGAACACCGTGCCCAAATTCGTACTTAGTGTATACTAAGGTCTTATGTATAGGAACGGATACTAGCTAAATAGCACTGCTGGAAAAAAGGAATAAAATTTTTAAAAATCGGTTAAAATAACACTGTTTACTATGGACTAAATTTACTTTTTATGAAAAATCTCCATAAAATTAATGTTCCCTCTAGGTATTGTTTTTTGGTTGATTTATAGTTTAAAATTATATTCATTTTTATAATGTATAATAATTACAATGTATATATAAATAAACGGAAATTTGTATCCAAATATAGTATTTATATCATCGCCACATGATGTGTGTCTTACCACAAAAAAAAAATATCTACAAAACAAAACTCGCGAAAAAAAGACCTTCAAGTATAACATTTCCGTACTGTTAAAAATTTCGCCTATATAAAATCCTAATATTTTTAATTTTTTTCTGATCTTTTTGATCTTCGGATTCGCCAATAATGAATACAAAAGAAACATATATGTGAAGATGGAGTATATGAAGTGTGAAATGTGAAAAACATAAAAGAAGTAAAAGCAAAAAAAAGAACACAAACAACACAAGGAAAGTAAGAAAGAAAATAATAACATGTCTAAAACTGGTACAGCATATATTGACCACATTACTGATGATGGAATTGCAGTTATGGTCATTGATTATTTTCCTGTAAACGCACTTAGTGCAGGACTAACTAATGGTGTGAAAACTGTTATAAGGCAATTGGAAGGAAGAGATCCTGGCATTGATCAAAAAGTTACCGGGCTTGTCGTTACTGGTGCCGGTAACCGTGCATTTTGTGCAGGTGCTGATATTATGGCATTTAACACCAACCGTGGAAAACCTGTATCCATCGATAGACCAACAACTGGTCCGTTTGGTATAGGATTGGAAGACAACCAGATAGGTGGTGTAAATATCCCTGTTGTTGCTGCTATCAATGGATTTGCATTGGGTGGTGGGTTGGAATTAGCATTGACATGCCATTACCGTGTCGCGACTGCCAATTCGAATGTCGGTTTGCCAGAGGTAAACATTGGATTACTTCCTGGAGGCCAAGGTACACAACGTTTGCCAAGAATTATTGGATCGGAACAAGCACTTGAAGCTATTTTAAGTGGGGATCAAATTCCAGCACCAAAAGCATTAGAGCTAGGCATCATTAATGAAATGGTACCATCAAAAGCAGAATTAATCGATGCAGCCATTGCAATGGCAAGGAAAAATAGGGGCAAAGCAGCGCAACCATCCATTGCTAAAATGCCACCACCAGCACCATGTGATTTTGATAGTTTTAGAAAACGCATGGCAAGTAAAAGAAAAGGTCAACCAGCAGCAGAAGCAATTATTAAATGTGTTGAAGCAGCATGCAAAGGACCATGGGATTACGGTCGTAAACAAGAAGGTGTCTTGTTTGGGCCATTGGCTGGTTCCCCGGAAGGCAGGGCAATGTTACACATGTTCAGTGCGGAACGTGCTGGGAAAAAAGTTAGCGATTTGCCAAAAGGTGTAAAAGGTAAAAAGATCAAAACCGTTGGTGTTGTTGGTGCTGGTTTGATGGGTGGAGGCATTGCGATGTGTTGTGCCAACGTTGGTATGAAAGTTACCATCTTGGATATCGATCAAAAAAATTTAGATCGTGGTATGGCATTGATTGATGCAAATTATGCACGATCGCGTTCAATGAGCGCTGAGCAAAAAGCAGCCGCGCGCGCAAACTTCACTCCAACAACTAATTACGATGATTTAGCACATTGCGATATGATCGTTGAAGCCGTATTCGAATCATTAGATATAAAACAAAAGATCTTTGAACAATTGGATGGTGTATGTAAACCTGATGCATTTTTATGCACAAACACATCTGCATTGGATATTGATGCAATTGCCGGTGTATGCAAACCAGAAAGACGTCCATTGGTTATGGGAACACATTTCTTTTCGCCAGCTAATGTTATGAAACTATTGGAAAACGTACGCGGTAAAGAAACTAGTGATTATACCATTGCTACTATGATGCAATGGGGCACTGAAATTGGTAAATGGTGCATTCTTGCAGGTAATTGCCAAGGATTTGTTGGGAACCGCATGGTTGCATTTTACTCTGGTGCAGCAAGAGGTGCTATTGCACAAGGTGCATTGCCAGAAGAAGTTGATTATGCCGCCACTGAGTTCGGTATGAAAATGGGACCAATGGCAATGGCAGATTTAGTTGGTTTGGATTTAGGTATTCAAGCATGGAAAAAAGCTGGTACGTACAATCCAGAAAAAGTGCCACAACATGGATTGATCGAAATGGGTCGTTTAGGTCAAAAATCAAATGCTGGATGGTTTGATTATGAAGATAATAGAAATGGCACACCATCAAAAGTTGTAAATGATATGTTGCGCAAAATGTACCCATTGAAAGGTTCCCCACCAAGTCAACAAGAAATTACCCTATCATTGTACATGCCAATGATTAATGAAGGCTTCAAAATTTTGGAAGAAGGCATGGCGCAAAAACCAAGTGATATCGATGTATGTTATGTATACGGTTACAATTTCCCAAAAGTCAGAGGTGGGCCAATGTTCTATGCTGATACTGTTGGCTTACCAACAGTTAAAAAAACATTGGAAACGTTAGGTATTAAACCAGCAAAATTATTGGAAGATTGTATCGCAGCAGATATGTCATTGACTCAATATTGGGGTAAACATGGTGGGAAACAATGGGCAGCTGCAAAAGGACAAACTCATCCTACCAGAGCAAGAAAAGCTAAAATGTAAAAACTTGTGCCGATTGTTTTTAGACTGACACACCACACACATTAATTTTCAAAAATGCCAGAGGAGGAAATCGAGAGAGAGAGGAGATTTTATTTTAATATTTTTTACGAAATAAAAAAGGAAGACGAATTATTTAATACGGAGCGCGAGTTCGTATAATGTAATGATTTAATACGAACGTCGTATGTATATATTTAAAATGCCATACATATGTATTTTGTTTTTTAAAAAAAATATTTTTTTACAAAAAATGTAAAAAACGTAGTATCATACGAATCATACGACTTCGTAACATTTTTGTGCGATTGTTTATTATTCGGCACTTTTTCAAACTACCACACATGTCGATACATTATTTCTATCATATTTATCTATTTGGGGTATAGATTTTTCGGTGTTATATCGATTGCGATCACGTCCGGTACCACAGTTTCCAACGGCACATGCAAAAATGTCACTATCGTTATTTTTGTTTTCATTTTCATCATCAGATGAATCGTAATATTTATTAACAGCATTTCCACCATTACTAATTCTAATGATTCTTTTGCATCTTTTAATTTACTATCACGTCTTTTTTTTTTCAACGATGCCGTTGGTGATTCCATTTTTACGATATATATATATATAGTATATCGATACTAACGTCTGATGATAAAATGTATTTTATTATATACACATGTGTACACATGTTGTTGTTTTATTGTATTTATTTATAATTTTTAAAAAAAATGTCTTCATTTAATTTTTGTTGTTTTTTTTTGGTGGATTTTTTTGGTGGATTTTTGTTGTTTTTGATGTGTTGAAGAAAATTAAAAAAATTGATCTCTTTTTCGGCCTCTTCTTTCAAGTAGAGCTAGCTCAGCTATAGTTATTATAATAAAGTGGATTTCAAAACGACGTTTAATTTAAGTACTAATTTAGTATACTGTTTTATGCATATTTGATAGAGATATATTGGATATTATGAAACAAAATCGGATATTCTTACTTTATTTCATCAAAATAACTATTTGTTTGGCTATTTTTGGATTTTTGGTAATATCCAATACCTCTCTATCAAATATACATAAAGTAGTATACTAAAATTAATACTCAAATTGACGGAGCGGGAGTTTTGGAGTAAAAGCTATTTTTATATTTGTCCTTAGATGCTTGTAGTATAATATATATAATATATATGAAATTGAATGAACGAATGAACACATCAAGATATATATTTCGTATAGATATATATATATATACATCAAATGTTGAAATATATGTATATATATACATATTAAGATTCTATTTGTGACTTTATATATATAACCTCATATTGTGAAGATCAATACAACGAACAACAACAAAAATGGGAAATAAAAATAGCCGCCCATATATGGATAAAGAGTTTCCAGTTCATCATATGACTCTTTCTACTCCAATCTTTTGTACTCCCACGGTGTGCTCCTAACTTCAACAGTTTCTGAAAACAGTCAAGCTCAACCGTAAACCTATTTCCCATATGAAACGCATGGTCTTCCAACAGTATGCCGTCACATCCATTCCTAGGATCATATTTATGTGACTGGCCGAGAAGCGTTTTTTCGAAGTCTATTATGACTTTATCTCCAGAACTAAGTTTCTTTGAGAGCCAACCGCGGTTGCATTTACCTCTTCTTCCCTGCCCATAAGCAAATATACCCAAGAATGCAGTGGCGACGATGGCTAGCGTAAAGAAACGTTTTAAAAACAATGACAGCATTTTCTTCTTTCTATGCATAAATATAAAAGTAATATTGATGCCACAAACAATCAACGGACACGGACGCTGACACGATGTGCACACATCTATTTAATTTTATGTTTTATATGTCAACGCCCTCCTTTTTTTTATTGTTTTTAGCCGCCGTGCAAAATTCTTTGGAAAAAAATCTTCATTTTTAGTTTAGTACTATTTGCCTGCTTTTGATTTAAGGTACAATATATGGTAGACTTTTATCCCTCCGCCTAGGTAAATTGGTAAACCACCTTAATTTGCAAATCACCAGGAACCAGGAACACACCACTAACTATAATATAAACAACACTTTACCTGTTTACAACACACTTGGCAAAAGCACGGTTGCAAAATATTACCGGACTTGTATTTTGTATTTTCACTTTTCACCACTGTCCAACACCAAGATAAAGAACATACATCTATATACAGACATAGTCTATACACGCAAAGCATATAAACAACAAACAATAACAAAAAGAAAAAAAAACAATTAGATACTAAAACAACAAACAAAACAAAAAGATCAAAAATTAAAAATGGCTATCGTACCAAAATCAGTGGGAATTACCTTTATTATCCAATACGTATGTTTAAAACATCTGTAATATCATTTCTTCCTTTTTTTACCTCTGCACCTATTTACATAATTATAAACAAATTAAAAACTAACTACATCTACTTCATATGTTATACAGACAACTTGGTTTGGATTAGCATGCTTTTTGTTCGCCGACAAAATTGCAGTATTATATGGTTGCGAATTACCAAGTGGAGCAAATAATCGACGCATGATTTATGGAATGATGGCAATGTTTGGTTTCGGCTTCAATTGGTTTGGCAGTTCGTTCAGATCGTTGACCAAGTATGCTGATTCCGACGCAGAAGCTGCCGCAGGTTTAGGGGCAATGATTCTTGGTGTAATGAACGTTTTCGTTGGAGTAACACGTGACCTTGCCTTCGCAGCAAAAGTTGGAATGCCAGCATCTGGTATATATGCAAACATTGCAATTGGTGTTTTTATTGCTTTAAGTGGCTTTTCTTTATGGTCAGCTTCTGGCAGCAAAGTTTCATTTGCATTTAAAATGGGCAATGCAGTCGAACGTGCAATTCTATACCAATCAGTTGTCGGTACATTCTTTGGTGTTATGATGGTATTCAATGCTGATGGAATGAATGCTCAATACTTAAGCTCAGGCCAATACAGTGCAGAAACTGTTGCATGGTTTGGAACTTTAATGGGTGGTTGGGGTTCAGCTTTGATGGCACAAGGAATTATGGGTTTCTGTGCTCTTGGTATTTCACATGAAAATTCTAAACTAAGAATGTGCAGAGACTTCTGGATCTTCAACTTTGCTCAACTTGCAATGTGGCAAATGTTCCGTATTCAAAATGTTGTAGACGGTAACACAGATGATGCAAGTGCACAAGTTGTAAACATGGTGATCGCTTTCGTCGGCCTTTTCTTAGGTGCAACGGCTTATGGCACAGCTATGAATAAGCGAGAAGAAACGGCAAAATCAAAGTAAATGTTGTTGATCAATGATGGAAATATATGATATAACACATAGTCTATATATGCATATCGTATATACATCAGCATATCTGCATACGGTTCTATTAAAAATTTCGAAGAAATACTAATACGACCAAGCATCTAGAATCATATATATATGCCTATATCATACGAAGTATGCATTTTCGTGTAATTTAAGTTTTGATGTGGTGCATATGTATGAATTATTATTAATATAATAATATGAAAAGGATATAGTTCGTTGTGATGATAATCCAATTATAATATGTTATTTATTATTACAGCTTTATATATATAAGTCGTCTGGTAATAATAGTAAAAAACATAAAAAGGGATTAAAAAGATTTATCAGGCTTAAATGGGTACCAAAACGACTATTCTAAAGTAAAATAAAATAAAAGTGGATATTTTAATTAATATTTTGATAAATTTAATTTCCCTTTTAAAGTTATTTATATCAATGCAATAATTTCTATTAAATATAGTAAATCGGGGGTTTCTTTCTCCAACTTTCCATATTTATGCTTACAACAGCTTCGCGTTGGCGACAGTTATTTTTTCCTTATAGTCAGATATATACTGATACCATTATATTTATTGACGACTATTTATTATTATTATTATTATTATACCTCTCTGTTATTATTACCTACTGTACCATTATGATGATGCACTACTGTGGAAAATAATATTCATCTCACAACACATGCATGTATTGATAAGAAACTCTTGCATAAAATGTATTTCTTGTGTTAGAAATATATTAAACAACAAGATTAAAGACGAATAGGAATTTAAAATAGCACAATAACCATCATGCCGAAGAAAAAGAAAAAGGGTGGTAAGAAGAAGAAAGGCAAAGGTGGTAAAAAGAAAGGCGGAAAGAAGAAAAAAGGTAAAAAAAAGAAAGGTAAAAAAGCACCAAAAGTTGATGTTAACGAATTTGATAGTACCCCATATATAAACGTATCAACTGGTGAATTGCCTTTGCCTTTAGATGTAGCTGCTAGAATAGCTATTCGATTTCGCACCTCGTTAGACCTTGTGTATACTAAAATATTATTAGATCCAGAAATGTTTGAACAGTTTTTTCAAATAACAGATTTGACGGAACGAATGGAAAATTTAGTTGGTGATGAACAAGAAGAAGTGGAAGGAATGGCGACAACTGAAAGTAAGGATATGGAAATAAATAAGAACGAGAAACTTCCATTTATGACAAAAACAGCAATGAAAAAAATTTTAATTAATGAAAAGTATGGATCCAATGCAAGTGCAGGGAATACGCTTGATAGAAAAATGGACTATTACTCCAATATAAGTAGTAATGTGTTTGCATTGACAGCTTTAAAAAATACTAATACCTCCATATATGGCGCATCTAGTAACAATTTTAACTTAAAAGACAAATATGAAGGAAAAAGTCAACAAAGTTTGCGACGCGACGTTTTTGATTTTCCAGTTCATGCAAATATGGATAGTACTTCTGAAGATGATTTTTCAGACGTTTATAGTGATGATTCTTCGGAGAATTCAAGTGATGATTCATTGAATGATGATGATGTTATTGATGTCTTGACGAATAGTCCACGTGGTAAAAACAAAAGCAAACCAATTAAAAGTTCAGAAATGTATATAAAAGCCTGTAGAGCAACATCTTCACAAATTGTTACGCGTGTCTTGCATGCATTAGAAGAAGATGTCGAGAGTTTAGATGTAAATCATGGTTGTCTAAAATCAAAAGGTGCGATTTTACTTTTTAATGTATTGGAAAATAGTACAAATGAAATTACGACATTGTCCGTAAGAAATAACCATATAGATGGTCTAGCAGCAACTGCAATTGCTAATTATGTCTCAAAGGCACCTGATTTATTTGACCTTGATATTGGATCAAATAATATTGGAGGATACAACCGTCAATACGTTGAAGCATTACCGGCACTATCAAAAGGATTGGCTTCTGGGGTATCTTTGGAAAAATTATGCTTGGCAAATAATAATTTTAACGATTCGTTTTTTATCGATTTTTTTCAAGCGTTGTGTTCTGATCGTAACAAAACATTAAAAGATTTAGATATAAGTCATAATAAAATGTCATGGCTAAGTGCACAGGAAATGGCAAAATATCTAGGAACAGTGAATAGCTTGACAAGTTTAAATGTCGCATGGAATAATTTAAGAATAAGAGGAGGGAAAGCAATCTTTGAAGTATTGGCAAACAACAATATGGTCACTCCTGATTTAACAACGTTAAATGTAGATTGGAATGGTTTAGATAGTGAAGTTGCAGCTATTATGTCTCGATGGTTATTAGATAGTCAATCTATGCAACATCTTACATATTCAAATAATAATATAGATGCAAAAGGCGCGATAGAAATAGCAAAGATTTTAGAGGATAATATGTCATTGGAATATATGGATGCCAGTTTCAATCCATTAGGAACAGAAGGAACAAAAGCATTGATTGAATCAATAGATACAAATGGTTCGTTAAAAGTTTTACGATGCATAAGAACATGTATCGGGCGAGGAATCGGGGATAATGTTGAAAAGAAAGAAATAGAGAAAGTTTTAAAATTGCGAGGTGAAGTTATATTGAAACGAAAAATATTTACTGATATAATATTAGATTTCCCAGTCGCAGATAAGGGAGTTTTCTTTTCGTTAACGGGAGAAGAAAAGGATACCGTTGATGAAACAGAGGATGAGACAAAAGATGATAGCGATGCGTATTATAAATCTGTATGGCAAATAAGATGCCGTGATACAGATGCAGAATCATTTTGGGATACAGATGTTGTGCAACGACGAGCGTTTGATTCAGATTGGGAATTATCTCAAATTTCAAATTTAATATATGACATTGATGAGCTTGAACCGATGCAAGAAATTCTATCACGGTATTTCGGTACAATTAGGGATTTGTTCCGTTATTACGCGGCAACATTAGGCTCAGGTGGTAATTTGCTATTATTTCGAAAATCGGCATGGTTGAAATTTTGCCAAGAAATGAGATTTATAGATGAAGATCAACTGACAACAAAAGATTTAAGTAAACTTTTTGGCAGATGTGGTGGAGTTCCAAATGAAGAAGGGTCCTCTCGACAAAGTGATGAAGGGCCAACGGAAGCAATTCAAGGATTGATGCGTTATGAGTTTTTAGAATTGATTGTTCGTACTTCGCTTCAAAAATACCATACAAAAAGTAAGACGCGTAAAGCAGAATTTGACTTACTTTCTCCATCAGAAGCAATCCGTAGATTTATGGATAAAGATATTTTACCATATGCTTTTACGACTGATCATGTTGGCCAATTCCCAGGGCCATCTTTTTTCAGAGGGTCGGATAATTTCAGAGATGCACGTTTGTATTTTGAAGAAGTAAATACCACTTTTTGCAGTTATGCTGAAGATTTAACGACAATATTTAATTTTTATGCGCGTGGGGATGGCTCGTTCACGTTTGCAACTTCGTATGAAATGAGTTTGAGGGAATGGACGCATTTTTGCAATGAAAGTGAAATATGCAATGATTCTTTTTCCAGACATGACATTGCACTTCCATTTGCATATTCGATAATGTGTGTAGTCGATGAGACAAAGTCACGCAATGGAGATCGTGTACAAGATCGAAGATCTTTACGCTCACAGATAGCATTTACGGATTTCCTCGAAGCGTTAGGCCGTACTGCAGAGATGACGGAATCGAAAACAATTTCAGATGCGAAACGACCATTAAGTAAAAAATTAGACATTTTAATTAAGCATATTATAAGTAAAAATGAAGCTGCGTTGAAGGATGAGGAAAGTGGCATCGCAGATCATTTTGCAGAAGAGAAAGAACTAGAATTGGAAAAAGAGAGGGAAGAGTTAGTTCAATTATCAAAAGTATTTGTCCCACCAGATAAGGGTAAAGTAGAAAGTGAGAAGAAAGTAGAAATAAAATCATCAAAAGATGCGGAGAAAGCACGGTTACAACAGTTATTAGGGCTCATTGGTAAAATATGTGCTCGAAAGATTCGTGCAGACAATGTTGATCAACGTATACAAACATTTCCAGAGTTTTTACATGATTTCTTTATGCTAGAATATGGTGCAGGCTCTTTAAAAAAGCAATTAAAAAGTTTCCTAGCAGAGATAGCAGAATTTCAATCATACGATATACTTGTGGAATGGTTCGGGGGTGTCATTGGTGCAAAATCGGAATATGACGATGATGTATTACCACTAAAAGGATTGCGAAAAACGATGAAATCATATAAAAAATCACTTGGAGCCACATTTTTGGCTGTAATAGAATCTTTTTTACCATTGGAGCATTTAGAAAAGCGATTAAGAAACAGTGAAACTCTCTGTCATATATCAAATATCAAAGGTGCAACTAAAAATATATTGAAAAATAAAAAAGATCAAGATGATTGTATGAAGAACTTTAAAATTTATTTGAAGAACCAAGGGGCTGGTGGAGCAGCTAAAAAAGTTCCATTTGCTGATACATTAAATTTATTATTATTGTCATGGGAAAATAGATCAAAAGATAATAGTGGTGGTGGAAATAGTAAACGAAAGAAGAAGTAGAGAAAGAGTGTAGTACGTAAGAAAAAAAAATATACTCGTCGTACGATCTGGTTCGTATATGCTCTACGTATTTATTTACTTCGTACAACATTAAAATTTGAAAATATATTTTACACATTATATATATTATATATACATATATTATAATGTGTGGATCTTTTTTAAAATCCAAAAATATCATCTATTGCATCCCTTTCGTCACCACCATCATCATTATTATTATTTGTATTATCACCACCAATTTCTTTCTCTATTTTCATCTTTTTATTTTTTTTCTTCTTTTTCTTCTTCTTTTTTCGTTTTTTATTATTGTATCCATGATCATCAATGGCATCGTTATTGTTGTAATTATTATCAAGTAAGGAATCTAGAGACGTCTCAAGCATATTATTGGTTTTCATTGGCATTGCATTTATTGTATTTATGCTTTGTTTTTCATCGTATTTTTCGGCCTGATTATCAGTATTTATTATTACATTGTTATTATTATTATTATTATTTGTTGTAGAAGAACTTGGTTGTTTTTCATCTTGATTTTTTAATATATATACTGTTAAATTGTTCAATAATGATATCATTTTAGCCATTAAGGAGATGCATACTAATGCAAGTGGCATAAAATAACTTCTACCTAACAAAATTGTATATATTTCTGCTGTTGAAACAGCCAATTGTTCTATATATTCAATATCTTTTATTTTAATATTATTATTATTATTATAATTATTTACAACATATTTAATTTTATTACGTACCATTTTTAATTTTTGAAAATATTTTCCATGACGATGTTGATTATTATGTTTATATATGATTCCATCCATGATGGAAAGCTCATTTTTTAGGTCTGTTATGATTGAGGTGGACATTGGTTCTATGATTATTTATTTATTTATATATATATATAACATCCATTTGAATTATATCCGGATACATACATATATATATATGTAGAGACAGAGTTAGTTTTGATATATATATATATATATATATATACTCGTTTGATCTGCTACAACCTAAACCCATAGTGCCAAAAATCAAAACCAAAAAAAATCTTGTGGCGAATTTTCTCCGCAATCCGGCACCAATTTAAATTAGGCCTGTTATACTAGAGTAATAAAGTATAATAGTGATGCTATTGCCTGTATTTAAAATATTACGATATCTGATGAATATCATCTGATGAAAAATCTATCTAAACACATTAATAAATCCAAACAAATTTTATTAAAATGCAAATGTGCAATAATTGAAATAATACCAGGTAATAATAAATATGTATTTTTTTATTATTATTATTAGAAAATCAACAGAAAGGTTAAAGTATTTTAATTTTTTGTTAAATTTGTGTAAGAAAGATAAACATTCTGCATGTGTAAGTAACTGTTGTTGGAACAATTGTATGTATGCTTAAAATACAATGGAGCAACAAGAAAAATTTTGGGATGAAGTCCATTGTCAAGATTCTCAAAATACTAAAGAACCCGATGATTGGATACTTTCATCGGCCGAAAGTATGAAAATTATTGAAACAAAAATATTACAACCAATGATAAAGACTCGTAATAATAATAATAATAATAATAATAAAATAAGATTACTGATAGCTGGCTGTGGTACATCAAATCTTGGTATTGATTTATATAAAAAGTATTCGAATATTCTTAATATTACTAATATAGATATATCAAATGTTGCTATTTCAACTATGAAAAATAAATGTCCAAATAATAATAATATGAAATTTTTCAAAGTTGATTGTTGTAAATTAAAAGAATACTTCAACAATGATGATGTTAATAATCAAAAATTTGATGTAGTAATTGACAAAGGCACAGCTGATACATTATTATTTCGTGTAAAACGCAATAAATCATACAAAAAGATATGTCAATATTTTGATGGTGTACAAGAAATCTTAGCTAATAATGGCCATTTTTTGTTAATTTCACCAAGAAAAAAAATGTATAAATTAAATTCATATTGTTGGAATAATTTCTATACATTGAAATTTCAAAATAAAATTGAACATAATAATAATATGCTTGTAAAACAACGTCGATGTCAAGAAAATTTAGATCGATCAGTATATATTCATCATTGTATAAAAGGTGGTGATACAAATAATTCTCTCCTTCACAATAATAATAAAGCAACTATTAATACAACAACAATGTTAAAAATGAAATACAAAAAAAAGTATATGTTAATTGAGCATGAAATAATGAAAAGTATTCTTAATAATAATAGTAATACATACAACTTAAACTCTTCGGATGAAGTTCAATATCTTCAATCAATATATAATAGATTTAATATAAACCCAAGTACAAAGGTAATAGAAGAAGATGATGAAAATAATTTTATAATTCAACAATTATTTGATCATCGATTAAAATGTCGTAAAAATAAAGAATATGATACATCAGATGTTTTACGTCTTTATTTGAAATGTAAATACAATGTTTTAATTGAAGATAGAAAAGAAACTAGTATTTGGTGGAAAGTGTAACATTATAAAAGAAAGAGGGGGAAAAGAGAGAGATTTGTGTCGTGAGTGAGTAAACATTGTGAAGTTTGCTTATAAATGCAAAATTGGATTATTAATACACCCTATGATTACCAGGATTACCAGGATTTACTTGGATTATCAATACCTACGATTACCAGGATGACCAGGATGACCAGGATTTAGATACAAAGATTAAGATTAAGATGCTATATGATCTGGTGATCTGGTGATGTGTGTAACGAGATTTCGTATTTTCGGCTATAATAATTATAATGAGTGCTTTAATTAGTCGAGTGCCAGAGTGAGTAGCACAGTACTCCTGAGCGTCGTGTGTTCCGACTACAGAGTGAGCTGGTGAGCATCTACACAGCTACACAGCACTATAAAACACTATCTTAATCTCTATTATAATTACTATCATCAAATCATCAAATCACTTCACCAAATATATCACCTTAAAAGCATAATGCTAATGCTATTGCCATATATTATAAATGCTTAAATTCATTCTCACAAATCTGGAAATCATCAATTATTACAATCTCAATCAATCAACAAACATGCACACCCGACCATCAACAAAAAGAATTCGTATATAAACATGTAAACCAACGTTAGATGATGGAAAAGAGAAATAGACGAACATTCATTACACAACGCAACAATATATATAAATTACGTATATTACGCTAATAAATAATACAAACGGTGTGTTTGTAATATATATATATATTATATATGTAGAAAGATAAACGTGGCTTTGTACATCATATATATATATAAATAGTTTTAATTAATATTTTTTTTAAATATACGTATATAGCTAATATAACGACTTTTTGTCCCCAACTGTTTTTTTGTTTATTTGCAAAAAAAAATGGGTCAATTTTGTGTCAAACTTAATAATAAACGTTCGATTGATGAGCCATTACGACCTCGTTCATGGTCATCCACTGCTATATATACACCAAATAATAATAAGAATAATAATAATAATAACAGCAGAGGCTCACCAACACCTGAATTGTCTAAAGAAGAAGTTATATTTAATAAAGGTATTACAAAATTTAATATTAAACCAAAAGATGGTATACAATATTTAATTAAAAATGAATTACTAGAGAAAGATCCTGATTCAATCGCGGAGTTTTTGCATAGTAAACGTCTTTTCCGTGGTAGATCAGAATTACAAAGTGGACTTAGTAAACGACAAATAGGATTATACCTTGGTAGGTCTGGTAAAGGTAAAGAAGAAACAAGCTTTCATAAAAAGGTATTAGAAGAATATGTTGGTAAATTTAATTTCATCGGTAAAACTTTGGATTCTGCATTGCGTGAATTTTTAACATATTTCCGTTTACCAGGTGAGTCTCAATTAATTGATAGGATAATAGAGAAATTTGCTTGTCATTATCATCAACAAAATGAAGATATGAAAGCAGCAATATTTGCAAATCAAGATACTGTATATGTATTGGCATTTGCTATGATTATTTTAAATACAGATGCACATAATCCAAATGTGAAAAAAAAAAATAAAATGACAAAAACACAATTTATTAAAATGTGTAGTGGAATTGATAAAGGGGATGACGTTCCAAAAGCAACATTGGAAATGTTATTTGATAATATAATGGATAATGAGATTGAAACTGGATGGGAAACAGATATCGTAACATTTTTTAACCCAAGTTGCGAAGGATGGTTATCTAAACGAGCTGCACGTGGGACAAAGAAATGGTCCAAACGTTTTTTTTTATTAAATGAACATTGTTTATATTATTTTAAATCTGAACCGGAAAAGAGTAACGGGAAAGAAAATTGTCGATGTATTATACCATTAGAAAATTGTATAGTTGTTGAAAATGTCGAAGGTGACAATACATTTGCGTTGCGTTCCAGCAATCCATTTGAAAAATCGATTAAAAGTGCAAAACGTTTGAAATCTGGTAGATTAAGTTTAACGGGTCATTCAGAATATATATTTCGTTGTGAAACTAAAATTGATTGTATACGTTGGATAAAAGCGTTGCGAAATGAACTGACGGAAAATCCTTTGTTAGATACATTGGCAAATCGAAGGGCACAAGCACGTGGTGAGAAACGACGAAGAAAACGTATGAGTTGGGGACAAAGTCCATCTGTCCAATTAGATGATGAAATTGCTACTCCCAGCGGAGTTGTTTTTGATGATAATGATGACGATGATCGTAAAATCAAGACAAGGCCAAATGGTAGTGATAGTTTATCTTCCATTGGTGATTTAAAAGATTTAAATGTTACAACGCCATTGGGTGATACAAACATAATGAATAGTAGTGCAAATTATAGTAACAATGATAAAAATCCTTCATCCTCTCCATCTAAAAAAAGAATGATTGGAAATGGTAATCTGAATAACGGAAATACTAGTAATAATACGAATAATGAATCATCTGCCATTGGTGTCGGTGAAATCAAAGTAATGGATGAAAATGATATTGAAGGGTAAGAAGAATGAGAGAGAGAGAGAGAGAGAGAGAAAACATCAAATATATACGTATGATAATCATTATCATTTTTTTACCAAAAAATATTAAATTTGTTGTGTGTCACATTTATACACACGCACAAAATGATATACAAAAAATACACTGTCAATGTATTTATATACGAACGTACTCCTTTTCAATGATGCACATATTTTTCTAAATCTGAAAAGATGCTTTCTACGATCGTACATTTTACGTAAACGTAATGTGATATGCCACCCCAGGGATGGGTCCCAACTTTTCACTACGTTTCAAATAATAGCAGGTAAATAACACTATTAATAATAAAAAACATGGATTGTTATTTGTTTTATATACAAGAAAAAATATTAATTTTCAAAAGAAGAAATACAAATAGAAACAATCAACCATATAGTGCAATTTTGCATCCAAATCATATAAATTGATATATGTATATAGATAGATAGATAGATATTGATACCTTATAGTCATATAACCCTGCACATAGTATATATATATATATATATAGATAAATAAATAATATTAAAAACATGTCAGCGATGATAAAAAAAGAAAATAATGATGACGATGATTTAGCAGATGCTTTTAACTCGTTAACGGTTTGTAATACCAACAACAACAACAAAAATAACGACGACGACGACAATAGAAAGGTGGATATAATAAATAATGCTACAGAGAATTTAAAAAGTTTAGCATTGTCTAGTAGTGATGATGATAGTAGTGATTTCAAAGTTGGCAATGAAAATAGTCCAGTATGTCTTGTATATGATAAACGTATGATGTTACACGTAGCACCTATGGACCATCCAGAACAACCAAAACGTATTGAACGTATTTGGTCAGCATTTGTAGAAGATGGTATTGTAAAGTCTTGTCATCGAATACCATCCAGGTTAGCAAATGATGAAGAATTATTGCGTTGCCATCCACAAAAACATATTGATGTCATTGCCGATGTATTTTATGGTGTAGATCCAGGTGAATTAGAATTGAAAAAGCAATTTTTAGAACAGAAAAAATTTCAGTTTAGACACGATGACGATACATATGATGGCAAAAATTCAAATTTAGCAGCAAGACTTGCTGCTGGATCGATCATGGCAGTGACAGAAGCAATTTTATCTGAGGAGAAAAAAAATACTAAAAAATCTGGCTTTGCAGTTGTAAGGCCTCCTGGACATCATTGTGAAAGCGACACACCACAAGGATTTTGTTTATTTAATAGCGTAGCAGTTGCCGCTCGACATGCACAAACTTTTGCACCAAAAAAATGTAAAAAAGTTTTAATTGTTGATTGGGATGTACATCATGGTAACGGGACCCAAAATATATTTTACGATGATCCATCCGTGTTTTATGTTAGTATTCATCGATCGGATGGTGGTAAATTTTATCCTGGTACAGGATTTGCAAAGGAGCTTGGTAATAAAAAGAAACGTTCATTAGGAACTAATTTGAATATTCCATGGCCATGTAGAGGATTAGGTGATAAAGAATATGCAGTTGCATTTGAAAAATTGTTAATGCCATTATGTAAAAACTTTAAACCTGACTTGGTATTTATAAGTGCAGGTTTTGATGCTGCATTAGGTGACCCATTAGGGGGAATGAAAGTCTCACCTGGTGGATATGCTTACATGACAAATGAATTGATGCAATTAGCAAATGGCAATGTTATCATTGCGTTAGAAGGTGGTTACAATTTAACGTCTATTTCCGTAAGTGCAGTTGCATGTGCACGTGCTTTACTTGGTAAAAGTGTTGAAGGTCAAGATGAAATATATAAATTTGCTAAAGAATCAACAAATGTTGAATATGCCGATGAAATAGATACAAGGGCTTTGCGCAGTCTAAATCAAATGTTACAAATACAAAGTGATTTTTGGGAAGAAACTCATGATGATAAAGATGGAAGAAAAAATCCTTTCAATCAACCATTAAAAGGTAGTATGGGTCGATCTAGGAAACAAACAAAAAAAATGCAAGAATCAAAATCATTACAAGAAGCATTTTTAGAAAGAAGGAAAAAGGCTGCTGCTAGAGCAAAAAAGAAAAAGAAAAAAAAGAAAACATGAGAGATGATCATCAGAGATGTTTGGTGAGAATATGATTGTTGTGTAGACGTGTAACTGTATGAAAATTGGGGTGTATATAGCTTAGAGTGTGTGTTGTGTGTTACGAAGTTCATAATTATATACACACACACATCATTTGTAATCCTACCTGTATTTAGTTTTTTTAAAAGTTTTTTTGTTTTTTTTTTTTTATTATTTGAATTATTTTTTATTTTTTAGTAAAATTTAATAATTGATAATTGCGATTTGCGAATTTGATACTGTATAATATCAGTATTCTAATTAGTACAAAAATACAAAGTATCATAAAAATCGTATAAATTCAATAAACCACCTTTTTCTATAATAGTTGGTTTGTGCGTTTTGTTGAGAGCCACATCATTATCCAAAATTAGATGACGTTGGTTTTTTTGTACTATTTCATATATGAAGGAGTGGTGGATGTCCTATCATATTTTGTTTATGGTTTCGAACGATCTATATTATTTGCACACATTATCACTATACATGTAAATATATACATATATTTGAATGATAGAAATTAGAGATAGATATATGATAACAGAAAATATTAGATATATATATATGTGTAATACTTGTATCAATAATATATTTAAATACATACATATATAAATCTATAACTTACTATTCAAAACGGTAAAAAAGATGAAGCTTTTAAAAGCAGCATTTTCAATTACAAGACGATCAACATTATGCAGGGAGTTTTTTTTTATTTTTGCCTTGCTTTGTAATTTATGGGGGTGTGGTGGAAAAAAGAAATGTGGGAAGGGTCGCCAGCGCAGAAAAATACAAGTTAACCCCTATAGAGCGGCAGAATATGTTTGTTTGAAATGTGGCGTTGGTAGATACCAGGATGAATCAAATACTGCAAATAGCTGCAAAGGCTGTAGTCCAGGTAAATTTAATAATTTAGAAACTAAAGGCAGCAAAAAATGAAGACGTTGAAATGTTAAAAAACAATTTAAATGCTAATGAAGTTGATATTTCTTTCGTTGATCGGGAGAATGCTAGAAATGCTTTGCATTATGCAGCAGAACACAACAAGAGGGATTTAAAAACGATCAACATGTTGCTAGGCCACTCTAGCTTTAGTGAAAAGGTTTTAAACCAACAAGATGAATTCGGGTACACGCCGTTAGATTATGCATTTTACAATTTTAGTAGTTGCAAGAAGGATATAATAGAGTTACTACAGTCAAAGGGGGCGAAGAGAAGGAAGGAATTGAAACCTTGACACTATACTAGGCGTGTTGGGTTAGGTATTAATAATTATTCGTATTAAAAATTATTATGAGTACGTACGACTTCGCGGTATTTTTTTTTTTACAATTTGCTTTGTTTTTTAATATAATCCTCACGAAATTTTTGATAGTCCTCTTTGTAATCATCATGCCATCTAGATAATGGTGGACGACTCATTGTTATATATCGTTGGAGCCCTGTTGCAAGTATACTAGTATACTATTAAACAAGTTAGACGGACATTATATAGGCGATAGTGACTAAGTATACTAAATCTCATTACTTAAAAATGATAGATTTTGGAATCATCATCCTTAATCTCAACTCAATATAATAATACGTATAGAAATGGAATCAATCGAACAATATAAATAATACAAATTCAAAATGAATTGATGCGAAGAACAATATTACACAACCCTTTTATAAAATCAGTAACAACAACAACAACAACAATAACAATAACAATGCAAGTGGTGGATAAAAATAATATGGAAACAACGGTGGGCAAAAAATTACCACCAAAACCACCGGCACGATGGAAATTTAGTTTTTTTTCTCCATGGACAATGTTTACATTCTCTTGGGTTTCTTCATTATTGACATATGGAAATGCAACAACATTAACTCAAGAGGATTTGCCTGAATGTTACGACGAGGATACTCCACCATTTTTATTTGATAAATTTACAAAATCATGGAAAGAACAATTGGATAAAAAAGAGTTAAAAAATGCATCATTTACTTTAGCTGCTTATAATGCATTTTCTTGGTGGTATTGTATTTTTCTTCCTTGTAAAACAGCATGTGTAATTGCCGCAACGCAATTTTTAGGAGCATTAATTGACTTTTATGGATCAACAAATAAAGATTTTCAACACGGTTTATGGCTAAGCATTGGCTTATGTTTGTCATCATATGCTGTCGTGACATTTCATCATATATATTTTTTTTATGCATGGAGAAGAGGCTTGCAATTGAGAATAGGTTCATTAACAATGGTATATAAAAATTTACTATCATTACGTTTGGAAAGTTTCAATAAAATAAGCACAGGACACATTGTCAATTTGGCATCTGCCGATATTGAACGATTGCAAATGGCTGGTATTTTTGCTCCATTTATCATATGGGCGCCAACAGAAGCTACGATTATCTTCATTTTCATGTTTATTGAAGTTGGCATTGGGAGTATTGTAGGATTTGCAATTTTATTACTAGGAATTCCAATCACATCTTATTTTGGAAAGATTTTCGCCGAAGTTAGAGGTTTTGCAGCAGAAAAAACTGATGAACGTAATAAAATTGTAAGAGAGATCATTGATGGAATTCGTGTTGTGAAAGGCAATGCATTCGAAGAAGCATTTTTTTCAAGAACTAAAGCTATACGCACAGATGAAGTTGAGAAAGTACATAAAAGGGCGAGAATGTTAGCACTAAATGAAGGAATTTTTACATCCATGCCATGTTTGGTTTTATTAGCAACTTTTTTTGTTGCATCTGCCCTTGGTGAACATGTCACATCACGAAAGATTTTTGTAATGTTAAGCTTAGCAAATGTTATACAATTAAATTTAACAAAATTTTTCACATTTAGTGTTCAAAATGCTGCGGAAGGCTTAATTACATTTAAAAGATTAAAAGAATATTTGATATTATCTGAAAACGAGTCTATTAAAAATTTGAAAAGAAATACTGACAATCCAATTGTATTGATGGATGGTAAAAAAAATAGTATACAAGATGAAAGTGTTGCTGTTAAGTTTGATAATGCTTCCTTTAGTTATGGAGATGGTGATAATCAGGAAGGAAAAATACGACAAATGATATTAAACAATTTAAATTTTGAAGTGAAATCAAAGGAATTAATTGGAATTTGTGGAAAGGTTGGAAGCGGTAAATCTTCTTTATTATAATCAATTTTAGGTGAAATGGTTTTAGAAAAAGGCAATGTCAATGGATTCTGCGCGACAGGAACTGCAAAACCAATTGGATATGCTGCACAAGAGCCGTGGATGCGAAGTGCAACCATTAAAGAAAATATTTTATTTGGTGGAAAAATGGATGTGGAGCGATATAATGAAGTAATTAAAGCTTGTGCACTGGAAGATGATTTAAATTCGTTTGAACATGGAGATCTTACCATAATTGGCGAGAAAGGTATTAATTTAAGTGGTGGACAAAAGGCGCGGGTTGCATTGGCAAGGGCGTGTTATCAAAAAAGCGATATTTTCTTATTGGATGATCCATTGAGTGCAGTTGATACAATTGTTGCAGAGCATTTGTTCAATCAATGTGTTGTAAACTTTTTAAAATCAACTACAAGAATTTTAGTCACGCATCAAGTGCAATTTTTACCGCAATGCGATCGTGTAATTATATTAGATGATGAAAATGGGACAGTTAAGCACATTGGTACATATAGCGAATTAGTAAATGCAGGTGTAGTGTTTCCAACCACTGAAAAAGGGGATGATTCAGGAGATGATAAGGAAGGTGAAGAGACAAGTAAATCGAATGCAGAACCAGAAAGCAACTATGCTAATAATTCCAAATTGAAAGAGAAGAAGGATTCAATTTCAATAGATGATAAGCAAGAAAAGAAGGAAAATGTTCAAGGCAAACAACAAGGTAAATCAGTAGTACAAAAAGAAGATTCGGAAACAGGTGTAGTCAGATTAGATACATATGTACAATTTTTTGCGGCTGGCTTATCAAAAGTTGGAATTATATGCCTCGTATTATTAATGTTGACTACACAATTTAATTTTGTAATTGTTCCATATTGGGTCACACTATGGGCAAAGCAAACCGTTGAAGAGCAACAAAATCATCAATATTGGTTTGGTATTTTAGCAATTATTGGAGGATGTTTAATTTTACAAGCATTTTTACGTTCGATATTATTTTTCAAGTCATGTATTGATAGCAGCTACAATTTATTCAACAGAATGTTACGTTCTGTTTTGTACAGTCCAATTGGATTTTTCGATAGCAATCCATCTGGTAGAATTTTGAATAGGTTTTCCAGTGATACAGGTCAAGTTGATGATTTATTGCCTCCGGCATTTTATGATTTTGTAGCATTGTCAATTAGTGCCATTTCATACATTATTATAACTTTGATTGTTGTACCCTTTACTGGTATATTTTTAATTCCTGTAATAATAGTTTTCATACGTTTGCGAAAAAAGTTTTTGCAAAGCTCCAGAGAAGTGAAACGGTTGGAGGCATTGAGTCGCAGCCCTGTGTTTACACACATCTCAGAGAGTCTTTCAGGTTTAGTCACCGTGAGGGCGTTTAAGAAGTCAAAAGATTTTCAAACTGATTTCTTTAACAAACAATATACAAATGTGAAAGGATATTTTGCATTTATTGCAGTAAATCGCTGGTTTGGTGCAAGGCTAGACATGATCAATATGTTTTACTTGACCATATTTATATTCATGGCAATATTGTTTCAACGCTTTCACAATGAATTTGGAATGAATTCATTGGATGATGGCTTAGTTGGTATGTCTTTGACATATATTTTATCTTTATGTGATGTGTTTCAATGGTGTGTACGTCAAAGTGCTGAAGTTGAAAATCTTATGGTATCGACTGAACGTATTTTAGCATACATCAAATTGCCAAGTGAACCACCACACAAAGTACCAAAAGATGCTGTAGTGAAAAAGCAAAATTGGCCGCAAAAAGGAGAGTTGGAATTGAAAAATTTAAGCATACGATACCGAAAAGATTTGCCATATACATTAAATAATATATCTTGTAAAATACCATCTGGTGCATCAGTTGCAGTAGTTGGAAGAACTGCTGCCGGAAAAACCACATTGGTGCAAGCTCTATTGCGGTTGATAGAGCCAAATGGCCCAGTAAAAAATAATTTATTCGTCGATGGGATTGATTGTGGTGAATTGGGATTGAAATTATTGCGCGAAAACATTATGTTGATAAATCAATTGCCATGGTTGTATTCAGGTACACTACGAGAAAATTTAGATCCATTTAATGAGTACACGGATGAAAGGATGTGGAAATGTTTAGAAATGGCTAGTGTTTCAAAGCAATTTCGTAATTTAAATGGTTTAGACACTGTGTTGAGTGAATCTGGGGGCAATCTTTCTGTGGGAGAGAAACAATTAGTATGCCTTGCACGTAGCATTTTAGGAGAAAATAAAATTTTTATTTTTGATGAGCCGACTGCCAATATTGATATTCACACAGATAGAATTATACAAAATGCCATTAGGGAAATGGATGTTTTGAAAGAAGCAACAATCATCACAATTGCACACCGACTAGCGACCATTATAGATTATGATTTAGTAATGGTGATGGAAAATGGAGAATTGATTCAATTTGGTGAACCACATTTAATTCTAACTGAAAAGACTGATATTGTGTCTAATAAATTTTTATCAATGGTGAATGCAACTGGGCCAGATTCGTCAGAATTTTTGAAACGAAAAGCGAAAGAGGCATATGAAGGGAGAAGGAAGAAATAAAAAAATACCCATTTCGATTGATAAATGAACAAAAGAAAAAAAATGCGAGAGAATTTTTATATAATAGACGAAGTATGATAATGCATACGTAAAAAATATCTATAAAAATATGCATATATATATACAAAAATATTTATTTTAATATAAAAAAAAATATATCAGGTATGCATATGTACACACCTGTGTGTGTACTAAATACAAATATTTCAAATTCCCAATTTATCCAATCATGCATCTACGCGTGGTCCCCACAGTCTAACAGTTTTATCAGCACTACAACTAGCAAAAATTGGACGAGATGGATGCCACGTAGCTCGTAACACTTTATTTCTATGATCACTATAGGTACTAACAATTCTACGTTCCCATATATCGCAATCAGTTACATTGATGGAATTATCAAATGAACTGGAAAGCAACCATCGTCCATCACTGGAATAATCAACACTACGGCATTCAGCACCATGTGCCTGTATAGTCCAAGACAATCGTTGGGCGCGCAGATCCCAAACGTTTATACTACCATCTTTGTGCCCACTCGAGACTGTCCATGGACTCATTGGATTCGTGGACAATGATAAAATATCACTAGCAGATGGCAATTCACTACTAGCTTCTAAATCAGTATCGCCTCCAACATTGCCTCCAATATTTCCCATGACAGAGACACATGTACCAGAGCGTAAATCCCATAATCGTATAGTCTTGTCGGCACCGGCACTAAGAACCATTCGATTTCCCTCTTCTCCTTCAATATCACAATTTAATGCATATATACAATTTGTATGGCCTTTCATTGTCAACAAACATTCATTATCCTCACTTGCTACGGAGACATCCCACACTCTAAGATGGAAATCCCCCGCTCCACCAGAAACAAGTCGTGTGCTATCGCCGCAAAACGATACGTCTCTCACGGTACCCTCATGACCAACAAATGTTATCATCCCATGCTCTTTCAAATTCGTCGGTGGTGGCTCATAATCCTCTTCCTCTTCATCATCATTATCATCTGTTTTTCTACTACCACGTGCACGCCTATCAAGATGACTACTACCTAAACGAACAACTTTAATGGTCATGTCATTGGAAGCTGTTGCTATTAGTTTACCATCCTTGCTAAACGATGTTGCATATACGGAACCTAAATGTAAATCATCAAATACTTCAATGGTCTTTAATTTTAAATTAGCGGATATAGATCTATTCAATACTTTTGCAATCTGATCAAATTGCGATACACTTGGGACTGCGCATATTTTCAATGCACAACCATTCGTGCCAATAGCCAATGTTTTACCATCTGGTGAAAAATTGACAGTGCGTATTGGTTGTGCTTCTGTGCATTGTGCCATACATTGCAATTTACGAACTCTTGAACTATCTAATGGGCCCTCCCGTTCACGCGGTTCTACTGGCTTTTGTTTCTGTACAACTATTTCTTCTTCTTCGTCTTTCACTCCTTCTTCTTCCTTTTTCATATCATCATCCTCTTTTTGACTAAAATCAGTACTTTGACTTATTACTTCTTTCACTTTCATCGTATTAGTATTACGTTCTTGACTTTTGCCTTCCACGCTCCTGTTTGTGTCGCTCGCATCACTATTCATTTTTCCTTCATTTAAGTTGTTATTGTCATCTTCATCTTGGATATTTTTAACAATTTGATCTACATCGACTTCTTTCCCTTCTTGCTCATTTGATATTTCCCATTTTTGTGCTTTTTTATATTTCGTATTCGATTTCAATGGCAAAGGTTCTCTTGGTTTACCATATTCATCTACCATTTTTTTCACTTTGGATATTTCATGATGTGTTAAGCGACTGCTGCCATTTCCCCAGCCCCATGAACTACGCAATGGTTGCCCAGCTGTTGCACGGCCTGCATTTTTACTCGTAAGAGAAACATTATTTATACGCGGGGATGCTTGTGGGCCTAATAAATTAGCACCTTCAATAACAACACCTGGTACAGGCAACGCTTTTCCAGTTAAACCACCAACACCTAATTTTCGTTGCATATGTCTCATGACATTTCCAGGAACTAATTTTGGCTCACCATGTTGTCTGCGACCAGGTGGACCAACTTGTTTGCCATTTGCGTCTAAAGGACGAAATGCTGGAGATAATACATCGAAGTGTATTGGGTTTGGTAATGTTGTTGTGGATGTTGCTGCCATGTAAAGACTTGCTTGGTATAGTGCACTTTGTTGAAGTAAAGTTATTAAATGATTTGGCTCCACACGAGCTGCTGCATCGCGTTGTGCCATCCATTCACCAGCAAAGACACGATCAAATAAAGTACGCACTGCCGTAAAACATTCTAAACGACCTTGGTATGGCGTCCACGAGGCATAGTCTGGATGATCATTCAAGGTTTCAAGTGTTAAACAATAACATAACTTGTTAAACTCTTCTTTCGAACAACGTCCTTCCAGCTGTTTCAAACCATCTGTTAAAGCATCAACAGCACCTGCTTGATCTCTACCATCAACTAATTCTAAAAAGCGTTGTTTGCGTATTTCAAACATAACACGTTGAAAATCAAAATCATTCTCTTGACTCTTCTTCTCCAACGGACTGACAAAATTTTCAGCATCATCCCATTGCCCATCTAATATTAAATTTCGTAAAAAGTCCATATCGTTCCCATAATTATCAACTGTAAGACCACTTTCATGTTCTAAACACCTCATTGATTCAATATATCCATTTGTCTTTAAAAAATCCAACACGGTCAGGAGTATATCCTGTTTTTTCAAATGTATCTTCACCATCGTTACTATATATATATATATACTATGATGAGAAAAACAATAGAATTGTTGTCTCTTCTCTTTTTTTTTGAAGTACGTCCTAATTACTAATTTCTCTATCTCTCTGTATTTACATTTTCATTTTTTTGTTTTTTTGAATTGCATAACTATAACTGTTTTAATTATTATTGCCTTTTCAATTTCAAAATATCATCATCATTTCTGAAAAATATGTGAAACTCTGTATTCTTTTAGTACAATTATATCATCAAGATTTACTATTAAATTATAAAAACACCCCACACAAGCACACAGCCTACTCGATTCCCTTCGTTCTTCCCTGCTACAGCCCATACCTTAAAATATGAGCCCACATTAAAGTTATTTGGCACATCAGCCTTTTTTTTTTCTTGTTGTTTTGCAATCTGGCAATGTGACTTACGCGATAGTGCGATAGTATTATATAGCGGGCTAGGTATAATATTAATATGTACGCATATTACACTGTACCACTATTAAATATTATACTTGCTTCTTCTTCGTTCGACTATATATTTTAAAAAATGTAGTAACTAACTATACCTGTGGTACGACTATTGATAGAAATATAAAAAATACACACCGTTAAAGTATATCTATATATATATATATAACAATAAGAGTAATACACATACAGGTAATGATCAAATGCAAATAATAATTGAACTATAAGACGAAAGTAAAAAAAACGATGAACGGTAGCCAAAAAACGCAGCGATTTGATTCGCGAGAGCAATCATTTATTACGAAAGTATGGCAAGATAGGGAAATACGATTTGATGTATCACCATCTTTATTAAGAACTAGACGTGGGGAAGTTGAAATTGATTCCATTAACAGTGTAGAGGATACAAAAGGAAATAATGGGCAGAAAGGTTTTTTAGTCGTGACAAACTTACGGTTAATATGGTGCAGCCATACGAATGCCGAAACAAATTTGAGCATTGGTTATAATTGTATGACTGGCATATCTATTAAAAATGCAAAGTCAAAGTTAAAAGGTTCACAACAAGCTTTATATATTTTATCTAAATTTAAAAAAGGACGTTATGAATTTGTATTTACAAGTTTAGTAAATAAAAGTCCACGGTTATTTACTACTGTGCAAGCTGTGGTGCGTGCATACGAAACTAGTAAAACATATCGAGATTTGAAGTTGCGCGCAGCTATCATTCGAGATCATCAATTGGTACAAGTGCCAGATGAACAAATTTACAATCATGAGCAAGGCGTATGGAATTTAAGTTCAGACCAAGGAAATCTAGGTGCATTTTTCATCACTAATATAAGAGTAGTATGGCATGCACGTCTATCCCCTAACTTTAATGTTAGTCTTCCATACTTACAAATTAAATCACTGACAGTTCGTAAATCCAAATTTGGTATGGCTTTAGTCCTCGAAACCAGGGCAGAGGCAGGTGGTTATTTACTTGGCTTCAGAGTTGATCCAGAAGACCGATTAAATAATATATTTCGTGCTATCACCAGTTTATATCGTGTGTATGCTGCAAAACCAAATTTTGGAATACGTTTCGAAGTTGAAGAGAAACCAAAAACTCCATTAGACAATTTAGCTGAACGAGTGGAAGACAACATTGAAATTGTAGATCATGCTGATGAAGCAATGGAATCATTATCAGCATATTATGCAGATCATGGCGGTCAAGCATCGAATAAGGAGATTGTATATAATGAAGATTTAGGCTTAGCAATAGAAAAATTACCAGATGGATTTACTCCACAAAATTTGTGGTTGTTGTATTGAAAACGAGAGGAAAATATGGAACATAATAAAAATATGATATTTTAAAAAGATTTACACATATTCACGTATGTATATAAAGTACACACATATTACTCCGTATATTATATTCATTCGCCACACCATATTTTTAAAGGTGGCTCTTTACCATAACTATAATAGTTCAAATAACAATTTCTTGTTCTATCATCATCATTATTATTATTAGTATCAGAAGAGCGACGACCAAAGTTTGATAAAAAAAACTTATCCTTCCTTATTTCTGCTGATATTTCTTCTTTAGATAAATTTTTAACAACTTGATTGGTTTTAATATCGATAACTTTTTCATCACTAGTAGTAGTATGCATTAACTTATACCTATACATTTGATCTAACTCAATATTATTATTATAAAATGAACTATTTTCA
>JACKZZ010005578.1_pt1 | contig 28517 bp, 40 predicted proteins | sample 8027871 | NCBI WGS metagenome assembly JACKZZ01 (sample SAMN15724774, study PRJNA655200) | protist metagenome | isolation source: fluorescence activated cell sorting (FACS) single amplified genomes of... | place: USA: West Boothbay Harbor, Gulf of Maine | collected 2000-07-19
CGAGGAGAAACCTTTGCATCAATTGCACAAGAACTAAAACTAACAGATAAAACAGTTAAACGGTTAATAGAAGAAACAAAATGAATGTACATAAATCAGAGAGATTCCAAAGCGCTTTAACAGAATTAAAGGACTGCTTTAGACACCTCCATGACAACCTGAGCCATGAGGAAAGCATTGCAAGGGATGACCTAGCTTGCTGGTGTAAACTTACATTCGATGATTGGAGTGATTATTTACCAAAAAACTATGGAGTAGATGTAGGAGAAGTTATAGATGAGTAAAGAAATAGAAAACAAACCAGATTTTAATAAGTTCCCTAAGATGGCTCGACTATCTAGGGAGTGTATTATAACTGAAAAAATTGATGGAACAAATGCACAAATCTTTATAACCGAAGATGGTGGATTTTATACGGGATCTCGCAATAGGTGGATTACTCCAAGTGATGACAACTATGGTTTTTCTGCTTGGGCGCATGAAAACAAGGATGAGCTCATGAAACTGGGGGTAGGCCGTCACTTCGGAGAATGGTGGGGCAGAGGAATCCAGCGAAACTATGGATTATCTGATCGTAGGTTTAGCCTTTTTAATGTATCTAGGTGGAAGGATAATCCTGATTTGCCAGATTGTTGCAGCGTAGTTCCTGTTATATATTTAAATCATCATCACGCAGCTCCTTATACACAATTTTCAGGTGTTTTTAACACTACGGATACTGATGATTCTATTTGGTATCTACAAAAATATGGCAGCCAAGCTGCACCAGGATTTATGGATCCAGAGGGTATCGTAGTCTGGCATACTGCTGCAAACATTGGTTTTAAGAAAACAATTAAGAATGACGAACAGCCTAAGAGTTTAGCAAAGTGAGTAAAGACCTAGACATATTAAAAGAAGCTTATACGGAAGTCATTTGGATGGCTATTCGATATGCTCATGGACGACAAACTTTTGCTCCATTGACTGTACGAGACTCAATCGCAAACTTCCAAAAGGTTTTCCCTGATTGGAAGCCAAGGTACGATAAGACATTGAAGGATGATCGTGAGTTGAAGGAAAGCATGGGGGATCATTTCTCGCTGGACGGTGATTGGCTTGATGATTTGGTAAAATGAGTAAAGAAATTATAGATACATTAAATAGAGTCTGGAAGGAAGCTTATCCAGATGCAACTGATGCAAGTTACGATGACGACTTTCGCTGTTGCGCTAGGATAAAGTCACTAGCTGATGATCGTAAATGTTGGCTGTCTAATGCTAGGGTACTACAAAAACAATTAAACAAATTAGAAGAAAGTAAATAGATATGGAAAAATTAATACTAGATTGGGCAAAAGAAAAAGGTATCTTAGAAAATGGAACTCCAAATGGGCAACTATCAAAGCTACAGGAAGAGTTTTTTGAGTTGTCTGATGCAATTTTAGATAGAGATGGCGATGGGATTATTGATGGCATTGGAGATATGACAGTTGTACTCATAATCTTAGCTGATATGTTTGGCTTGAGCCATACAGAATGTTTAGCTTATGCTTACAATCAAATCAAAGATCGTAAGGGAAAGATGGAGAATGGAACTTTTGTGAAGGATGCCTAGGAGTTGGTACGTTAAAAAAGTAGAATGGTGGAAACATCTCAAATGGAGAAAAAGATGTCAGAACAAACGAGAAAGGCAAAACGCTAAGAAACAAGCAAAAGATGCACAAGATTAATTTACCCTTAGCAGTTTACCTTCCAAGGAAAACAATGCCAGATAAGAAGATGATTATTAATCTCAATAATTATCGCAACTGGAGTTACATTGTATCTAACCAAGTTAAGAAGGCTTATTGCCAAGCCGTAGAGCCACTTGTACGGGGCTTGATCCTTGATCCGAGGCTATCACTAAAGTTCACCTACTACAAAGGATCTAAGCGAATTTCAGACAGATCAAATGTTTTATGTATTCAGGAGAAGTTTTTCCTTGACGCATTAGTAGAACTAGGATGTATTGAAGATGACAATGATAACTTCATTAAAGAAACTAAATACAAAGGAGATAAAATAGATAAACGAAACCCAAGAGTTGAAGTAAGGATAACAGAAGGATTATGAATAAATCAGATAACATAGCGGAGCTTGCAAAGGCTCTATCAAAAGCACAGGCTGATATGTCTGGCGCAAAAAAGAGCAGTAACAATCCTTTTTTTAAGAGCAAGTATGCTGACTTAAAAGAGGTGATTGAATGCGTAAAAGAACCATTTGCAGACAATGGACTTAGCTTTGTGCAGTTCCCCATTAGCAATGATGGGTTTGCTGGTGTAGAAACAGTCATCATGCACTCCAGTGGTGAATGGATTAGCAATGAGTATATGCTAAAGGTATCTAAGAATGATCCTCAAGGCATTGGATCAGCCATTACTTATGCTCGCAGATACGCATTGCAAGCTGCTTGTGGTGTGCCATCCGAGGACGATGATGGTGAGTCAGCTATGGGTAGATCGCCTAAGCAAAAGAAAGCTCCAGAGCCCAAGCCAGAACCTAAGCAAACTAAGACAGAAGCCATCGAATTGTTAGCTGCTGCTGAGGACTTTAGCAAGCTGGTAGGTGCTTGGAACAAGGTGTCTAAAGAAAACAAAAAAAATGAAGATGTGATTGGATTTAAAGAAACTAGAAAGAAAGAATTAGAACAGTAAATAATACCATGAAAAAACTAAATAAATATACAATCAATGTGCTATTTTTTGCACTTCAAGTTGTTGGCATGTATTTGTCTTTGCAATTACTTTTCTGGGCATTAGATGTTCCAGATGGAGTAAATACATGGAAAGCCATTGCAGCAGCATTTGCAATGCTTGCTTGCCATAAATTTATGGGCTTAAAATTAAATAACAAATAAATAATATGAATCAAGAATTTAAGCAATTTTCAAAAAAATATAATATGGAAAAAGGATTCCAAGATGAATCAGAGGGATTTCAAAATGCAGTTGCAGCCATACAATTATTAAATGATGCCAATAAGAGTGGCGACGAGGATGCTCAGAAGATTGCATACGAGAATCTTGTGAGAGCTAGGCGAAAGATGGATTTGGAAGAGTTTGACAAAGAAATCTACGGTCATTTGGGCGGATTGATAAAGGAATCAGGAAAAATGAGCGATATTCCAGTTTATAAAGAAGCATGGGAATACGAACTCCCAGAAGATAAAAATTAATTGCAGAACAGTAAATAATATGAGTGATACAATATCAGGTGAAATAGTAAAGATTGGTGAGGTTCAGGAGTTTGCTTCTGGATCTCGCAAAGTGCAATTCGTTATTAAGAATAATGAAGGATACAACGATCAGGAACAAGTGTTTGCTTTTGATTTATTTGCAGGAGCAAGTAAGCCAGAGAAGCTAGACAACTTCTTAAAATATAATCAAGTTGGCTCCGAGGTGGATGTCAGCTTTAACATTAAATGCAACGAGTATAAGGGCAAGTATTATACAAACCTAGATGCTTGGAAGGTATTTGGGCAATCGAATGGCAGCAATCAAACTGACGATCAGGATGATGTGCTAGATGAAGAGCCACCATTTTAATGGATAGCGTAAACCAACCATCACACTACACTTCACATCCTAGCGGTGTGGAGTGTATTGATGTAACAAGGCACATGAACTTCTGTCTAGGCAATGCAATCAAGTATATTTGGAGAGCTGGTCTTAAAGGGGACTCGATTGAGGACTTAAAAAAAGCTAAGAAATATATTGACTTTGAGTTAGAGACTAGACAGGATAGATATTAATTATGAAAGATCGTACAGTAGAGGACATTGTAAAAAAAGCTACCGACATACAGAAAAAATGTCGCAAACTTGATAAAATATATATTGATTTATCACAAGCGGTTAATCTTATTCAATGCAATTTGGGACTTTTAGAGGGGGAAAGGAGAAAAATGCAACACGAATCAGATGAGTGGAAAATAGATATTGAAAAAGAAATTTTTAATAATCTAAAAAAAGAAAAACAATAATGAATAATTGTAAAATAACTAGATATACAAAACATGCACAATTTCTTTTAGGTGTTTCCTACATTGTTACAGGAATCATTGGTCTAGTTTTTTTACTTATTGCAGAAATTTTTTGGGGATATTAATTATGAAAGATTTTATTGAGGCATATAAAGATGTAGTAAAAAATAGTAAAGAGCTGGACGAAAACAAAGGTGTAGATGTATTAAAGATACCAAGCGAATACAAAGGGATCGTAGATAACTTTTACTATGAGGCTCGCAAGCTAGTTCGATGGGGTATAAGTCAGGGGCTAATAACTAAATAGCATTATGGAACTTACAGATAAACAGCAAAAGGTACTAGACCTATATCTAAAACATGGCAGTAAGTCCAAGGTAGCTAAGATACTTGGTTGCAATGAATCTAACATTCGGCAATGCCTAAGGCGAATAGAAAATAAAGGTAAAGCACCTTGGCTATCTCCAGCCGTTACTCCAGAACACTTGAGCTTATCTAAGACCACCGTTCAGTACAACAAGGACGGTGAAGTTGTGCAAGAGTGGAAGCGTCTAGCTCCACAAGCACAGGCCATGAGTGACTTTGTTGACAGCCTATGTCAGCGAGTCAAGGGTAAGATCAAGCTACCGAAGTGCAAGGTAACTAAGTTTGACAAAGAGATCCTGTCTGAAATCTGCATTTACGATGCTCATATCGGGATGTACGCTGAGGAGGGTGAGACTCTATCCGAGGACTACAATACAGACCTTGCTGTTCAAAGAATGTTTGACACTACATCATCGTTGCTAGCTCGGATGGGTAACCCAGAGGAACTGATCGTAACTTTTGGTGGTGATATGCTACACTCAGATACTCGCAACAATCGCACAGAGCAAAGCAATCATGCACTAGATGTAGACTCAAGGTATCACTTAGTAGTAGAGAAGGCTATTGCTGCTTGCTTTGATGTCGTTGGTATGGCAGCTCAGGTAGCCAAGAAGGTGCGTGTAGTTGTCTTAGAGGGCAATCACTCATGGCACTCCGAGGTGTGGCTTGCTAAGCTACTAGAGTACGCTTATATAGGCAACGAGAATGTCAGTGTACTTAATCAGCGATCAGCTCGCAAGCGCTTTATATATGGTAGCAACTTGCTAGTCTGGACTCATGGCGATGGAGTACCTATGAATAAATGGCAAGGGATTATATCTACCGAGCTTGCTCATCTTTGGGGCATTACTAAGAATCGACACCTAAAGATGGGGCACTTGCATCACAAGCGAGCTAAGAATGCTAAGAGCATTGTGACTACCGATAACCAAGGTGGATGGGTAGAGAATCATGGACTACTCGTAGAGTACCTACCTGCTCTTACAGCTACGGATGCTTGGCACGCAAGTAAGGGGTTTATTGGTAGCCAGAAGGCTATTACTGGATTCCAGTATCACTATATCCACGGATTAATATCACGACTATACCAACCAGCATAATGAAAGATAAAGAACTAAGAAAAATACTAAATTACTCAGACATCATAGATATAGACGAAAAAGGCTGTCTACATCAAGACTTTAGCTATGGTGTGCGGCCAAGTTCTGGATTAGGTTTAAGTTTTACTATACGTGAAAAAATACACGATCAGGAAAGACAAATCCAAGACCAACAAAAACAAATAGACTTTATCCTAAAGCATCTAAACATAGATATTAAAAAGTTTGAAGGATATGTAAAAAAAGAGCTTGACAAGTAGTGTTAAGTGTGTTTATGTAAGGTTGCAGCTAAACATAAATATTGCCTTAAACAGCATATTTTGGAGTCGATAGAAGTTTGCTTTTATCGCAAGGCTAGTCTCTTAATCGGGGCTAGCCTTTTTTTAAATAAATTAAAAAAGCTTGACAGATATAGTTGGGTGTGTTTATATGAATTAGTAATATAGTTGTGTTCATAGCAAAGTCAGTCCTGTGGTGAAGGGCTGGCTTTTTTGTTTATTGGCTAAATATCTCAGCGTACATTCGAGTAAGCTCCTTACGGAACTCTGGATCGGCATCAGCTTCTTGCATTAACATTTGGATGCCATTTGATCCAATGAATATATTGCGAATAGACTTTTCCATGAACTGCTCGTACTCAGCCCTGCTTTTAATCTTTTGTAACGGGATTGGGCTTTTTAAATGAGAAGCCAGTAAAAGCTTAGAGAAGCGATCCTTGAAAGCTCCACCTATGTCACTAATAAATAGGCTGACCCTACCCGCCATAGAGCCAGCAGCACCAGCCCTACCACGAGGCTCTAGTTTTTGTTTAGAAAACCTCATTGCAGCATTGTTATATACTTTAATTTTATCTACCGATTTCTTCCCAAAGATTATATTTAATGAGTTTTCGTATTCATCAATTAAACTACTCATGCTCTCAAAATTCCACAATCTGTAGTTGTCTCTGCCAATTTGTGAAGCGTCACTATTCCTGCCAGCCTTATTTACTAAGTTGCCTAGAATAGATTGCTTAAATGCCTCCATTTGAACTGGGCTATCATTTAGTTGCCCCATAAATCCCTTCAAATCTGAAGGATTGCTTTTTAGTAATGCCTCAGAAAAAGAATCCATAGTTATTTGATTTTTTGGCAATGGAACTTTACCTTGAGCCATCATCTTAACCATGACGTTTTTATTGAGATTATTTAATTCTTTCTTTGCTCTAACTTCTTGTACTGCTATTTTTTGAATTTCATTCTGGGCTTTTTCTTCACCCTCAATCATTAGCCTGTTGTACGTCTCGTTGGTTAGACCTTCGATGTAGTCGCTTTGGATGTCTGATTCTTTTTTAAGACTATCAAATGTAGCCATTTTCCTTTTCCAGCTTTTTTCACCCCAAAGAACTTTGACCAGATCCCTTTCTTTGCTAGAAAAGTTTAATGCTTTTTTATTTATTGTCCCCGCAACCAATCCTTTTTCTTGCAAGAATATATCTTTTAGTATTTTTCTATTTTCCCATGTATCTCCAGTAAGATTAAGGAAATTTTTTACTTTTTGGGGACTTTGAAGAATGCTAGATGCAACTTCGGTTCCGCCTTTTTTTAACTCAGGAAGTTTAATCCTTTTACCTTCAACCCTAGCAGCAATAGCTTCACCGTAATTCTGTCCAGCTTTTGCCTCTATTGCTTTTGCAATATCTGACTCTTGGAACTGTAAATCTATAGCCTTAAATTTATCCTCTGCTGCGTTAAATAATTTACCTCCTTTCCCCGACTTTTTAAGCACCTCATGCCTCAACTTGGATAAGTCAATTGCTAAGTTTTTATACGAGTCTTGGCTTACGCTTGTTCCAGTAGAGGGAAATCCAGATTTTTCTCTCACCTTCCTGAGTAATTCATTTAATTGCCTAAATCCAATCTTAGGGTACTCAGTTAAATTCATCATAGGATCATACTTAGGCTTTAATCCAGATAATGCCTTTTCTGCTTGCCCAGATGCACTCAATCCAGTTGGAGATAGTACGGATATAACATCGCTATCCTCACTCAGTATAGCTTTATTCTTTGATTTAGAAAAGATGCTCCTTAACTCCGATACATCAATATATGTATCTTCTAGCTCGCTATATGCTTTATTGTAAAGTTTGCGAAGTTCGGCTTGTTCTCCAACATACCGATCAGCTAACAGGCTTTGAAATGACCTACCTTGCTTTTCTACGCTAATCGGAGTCTTTAATTGTACGTTCTTTAATTTGCCTTGAAGATCTAAATCGGATTGAGCTTTAAATTTATTTTTAATTTCTTGCCTACTTTGTTTAGTTACACCTAACTTAACTGCATCCTTTTGTTTTGCCAGATCATCTAACGCTGATTCAATCTTAATTATGTCACTGGTGTACATATCCGTCATAGTTTTATATGACTTTTGATTTACAGCTTCAATTACCTCATCCTTGAGTTGATTGCCACCATGCACCTCCGACTCTACGAGCTTTCCAGTTGCATCTCGTACATCTTCGTAAAATTTAGCTACTGTGCTATTTGGGAATTTACTTGCTATTCTTTGAGCATTAACAATCTGCTCTTCTCCTTGCTTTAGGAAGGTAGGCATTTCTATGCCAGATAGCTTTGATAGTTCCTCGATTTCTTGAGCAGCTAATCCAGCTCCTTTTTGCCCAACAAATGCCTTGACAAGTCTGCCAGTCTTAAATGTAGCAACATCAATAGCTGCGTTTAGTGCAGCTTCCTTAGCGTTTCTAATACCGATTTTATCCATCTCGGTAGGTATATCATTGGCCGAGCGAACAAATGTTTCCATTGCTGTTTTAGCTGCGGCTTCAACTGTAGAGCCTACTGCTGCTCCTGCTACTACTGGCCCTGTTCCAGCCGTAAGTAATCCTGCTGGAGATGTTAGGATTGTAGTAGCAAGTCCAGAAGCAACCCCTAGTGCAGTTGGTATTCCTTCACCAGCAAGATCAGCCGTAAAATCAGCTAATTCAATTGTCATTGAGTCAGCCATTCGCCACTTATTTGTGCTTGGCTCCTTATATAGCAATGATGGATCGCCACCAACATTTAGTGCTTTTACATTCTCGGAGCCATACTCATTGTTTAAGTAAGCTCTTCGAGCACTCATATCAGAAAGAACGCTATAAGTTAAACGCTTACTTGCTGGTAGTCCCTTTTCGTACTCAAATTTATCTTGAGCTACACCTAGAGCCTTTGGTATTCTTTCTGAGTACCATTCTTCGCTAGAGTATTTTTCCCTCTTAGCAGATTGCTCACCAGTTTTTCTTCCACGCCGAGGTGGTTTTCTCGCTACATTAAGCAATGCGTTTTTTCTTTCTTGGGTCTTTACGTCATAGGCTTTAAGTAAAGTTTTAACGTCATCGGCATTACCAGCAGCATCCGCTTTAATAATTAGCTCACCTAACTCTTTTTTTGAAATATCCATTATTTTTGGTATTTTTTACGAATACTTTGAACTGACTTATCTATGTCGCTTTCTTGCTCGTTTAATCCATACATATCAAATAAGTTTTGCTTACCAGCACTATAAACATCAAATGGTTTAATTCCATCATAATCGCCCATTTTACCTCCGCTATTAAGGTGAGAAACTAAAGCATCTTTAGATTCAATCATCTTTAACATCAAATCGCTTGCTCTCATTAATCTATCCAAATTAGTTGCCTCATCTAACATTGGATTATAACTTGCACTTACCAACTCTTCTGCTTCTTTTGCTGAAAATGCTCCACCTAATATATTTTTTAAGTTCTGGAAAACAACATCCCTGATAGTGTCTACTGCATTTTGTCCACTTGGATTTACTAATGACCTAGAAGTGTCCCTTATTAAAGAAGGGGCGAAATCAGTAACCGTCCTAGTGTCAATGGCTCCAGATTGTAGCCCAGTTACAACCTCATTTATTTTAGATAGATTACCTATTGCTAGGTCTCTCCCTGTGCTTAGCCAAGGGGCAACTAGTTCGTCAGCTAATTTTACACCCGTTCTTTTCTGTGTGGATGTTTCTTCTGGCCCTTTATCTCCAACATTAACTACTGTTTGTGGCCCACCAGATTTAAATGACCGATCTAATGCTTCTTGGTGAGACACTCCCATATTTATTAGGGCTTCGTAATTCGATTGAGCAGCGGTAGGCTTAGGTGTAACTGGTTGCCCCATAGCATTTAATTGAGCTTGGGTAACTTTATTTTCTAACTTTTGAGCTTCTTGTTGAGTGGGGAATGAAGCTGCACTTTGATTTGTTTGTTGCTCTATTGACTTTAATTTAGCTTGATTAATTTGATGTTGTTGATTCCTAGTATCAAACTCCATTAGCTTAACTGCTTCTTCTGGATCTTTTGCGTACATTTTTGATACGTCAGGAGAATAACCTTTCGATATGAAATAGTTTTCTCTTATCTTAACATCTTTAGCTTCTTGCTTTTTTACTGCATGCGCTTTGATAGCTCCACCAATATCCTGCCCCAGTTGAGCAAGCATTTGTGCGTTAATCTCAGCTGCTCTCTGAAAGCCACTAAGATCAGCATTAGCTAGTTCTGGTCGTATCTGTGTTCCTGATTGAAATGCCATAATAAAATTAGTTAAAATAATCCACCAGCAATTGAGCCTAACCCACTGTATATTCCAGCCGTTTGAGCAGCCTTAGCTTGTGCGTTAGCTCCCATCAAACTCATGTCTTGGCCTCGCTGTTGAAGTGCCATATTAATACCCACATTAGGATCAAATAACTGTGGCCCCATTGGCCCTGCTGCTAACCCTTGAGATTGTCCAAGAAGCTGTCCACCTAATCCAATTGACTGAGTTGGTCGTCCTAGTAATGTCATACCTACATCACCAGCCATACCTCGCTGCATCCCGAAGGCTTGTGCTCCAGCTTGTCTAGCCTCCTGACGTAAACCACTGCGGAATCGCTCACGACCCAACAGCTCACCAGCCATTAAGCTTTGATCTCCGATACGCCCTTGTTGCATTGCCGTCTCTCTAGCAGCTTGCTCAGCAGCTCTACGACGCTCAGGCGATAGTTCACCCTCACCCTCAGCGTAAAGGGTTTCTGCCTGCTGTTGTGCAAGATCAGCAAGCTTTGCGCTACGTGGGTCTGCTTGTCGATAAGCTTCTACAACTTGTGGGGCATATTCTTCTAATGCTCCTACGTCTGCTGCACGTTGCTTCTCTGCCTCAGATCGTTGAAGTTCTCCAGCTCGCTGTGATTGTTCTTCCAGTAGATCAAATAGACCGGGTTGCCCATATCCACCCCTAGCTGCCGTTGCAATATCTTGAAGTTCTAATGCAGCATACCGAGGTCGGAAAGTTTCTTCCGCACTAATCAACCGCTCTTGTAACTCTGGATCGGTTACACCTTGGTAGTTTTTGAAGCCTTGCCCAAACAAGTATTCTCCCATTGACTCACCGGGATCTATTTGGTCAGGCGGTGGTGCTGGTTTGGATTTCTTTCCCATATTAGTCTTTCAATTTTAAGATTTTATTAAATAAACGAAGATCATACTTAACAAACTCGCCAAGTTCTTTTCCTCGTTTGCAGCGTAATGCTAAAAGTTTTTTAGTTAGAATATCTGGCTCTAGCGATATAGCGTTAATTGCCAGCTTCCTAAGAGAGTTCTTACTGTTTGCGAATAAAAATGTGAGGTATATAGAATCACCGTTAGGGTCATCTGGTATCCATTTATTTATAAGTTCTTGCCATTGGCCTTCATTGCACTTATACCACATGAGTATGCCATCTAGGATTCCGTCCTTGTATTCGCAAAGCAAGGTATTCTTAGCCATATTGTAGGCTACTGTTTGGCATAGGGTTTCTCTTGGCCATCCCTCTGCTACCCTTCCGTTCTCGTTAGCCATAATGAAATCTACCACAGAGTTAACGAACGTCACTAGCTCTGGCTGATTGCCGCTAGTTAATGCTAGGTTTGAACTGTGTAATAGTTTGTTCATCAAGCAGTTCGCTTCCACATATAGACTACGATGTAAGGTTGGAGATTGTTGTGCGCTTGTCCACCGCCAGTTGATGTAGTCGTTCCACCGTTTGCAGTAGGATAGTTCTTTGAACTACTAGTACCAACACCACTATTTGGTGAACTTCCTATATTTGGATGAGTATATGCGTGAGTATGACTAGGCATTTCACTGGTAGTTAAGGTATGGTTGTATTCACCGCCCTCATCACCAGCCGTAAAGGAAACCGTTTCTGGGGTTGGTTGATCATCTGAGTCCGAACCCTCACCAATAAGCACACGGCCAGCACCAAACGCTACCCAAGTTCCAAAGCCAATTAGGGTAGCAGGATTAGTTGAATTGGTTGCATTAGTATATATTGAGCCAACTGGATAAAGTGCGTCTTTAACGGCAGTTGCTAATTTTTGCAACGTAACGCTACCATCTCCCAATTTTTGCTCACCTACACCACCATCCTTTACAATAATAGCACCACCAGATAACTGTGTACTTACATCGTCTACTGCTCCAGATGCAAACGTTGCTCCATCTACAGCTGTGTTTAGTTTTGTCGATGTTATTTGCCCTCCGTCAGAGAATGTTTGTCCTTTATTTAGAATTGCCATTATACTGCTTTCTTATTTGATCGCATAGCTAGACCACCTTGAACTTCTAAAGCCCTAAATCGAGGTCTGCCACTTGTATTATTAATTGTAAGTTGTAATCCGTATCCTCTCTGATTGCCAATCCTGCCACGAATAGAGACATCTTCGCCTACCGCTAGATCGCTTCCATTATAACTAGATAGGCTGCCCAATGTTAAATTAGCGTCAGGGTTCTCAGTCTCAATAGATATGTCAAAGTTACTAGAGTTGCTATCACTAGATTGCACATGAATATCAAACTCTTTCCACCGCTTGCGATCCATTGTGCCGAGGGTGTATTGTCTAGTTGTTACACTTGCTGGGATAGCAGGACTTGTTTGTGTGCCACCTGCTTGTGTTATAATTCGATCTACTCCATCCACACGAGCTTCCAGCTTATGCAATCCACCAATGTCATTGGTAATATACACACCACGATTATCACCCTCACCAGCTACAATCAAATTAGACACATGAAAGTTTGCATCATCAATCTTGTCTACTGATTCCCATTGCTTGTTTAGGAAGTTAAATACAAGTATAGCGTTATTGCTAGTCGATCCATTGACTGGAACTGCAAGGTAGTAGCGATTGTCAAAGTAAACTGCGACAGAATTGCTCCAAGCTTCTTTATTGATTTGCTTAATTGTCTCATTGATTGGTTCAGATAGCGGAGTTTCAGTGCCACGAAGATTATACTCATCCAAGAACTGAGTACCGTACACACCATTATCAGATAGGAAAATAACTTGGTTTCCAACCTGTACGATGGATTTACGAGCAACACATCCTACCTCATTGGTCAATAGTCGCACAGAAGCAGCCTCTAGGCTTGTTGTATTCTGTACTGTGTGCAAACTATTGCGATTAAATACAATCAGGCTATCTTCGGCAAAAGAATGCAATCCTACAATAAAGTCAGATGTACCAGCATTAAACCGATACTGTGCATAAATCTTATCATAAGTATCGCTGTCTAGGATGTCGCTAGCTATTACTTCATCTAATATACCTCTACTTGTAAACGTATCATTGGCTGCTTCAACATTAAAGTTGTATGGCATAATCAATCTACGTTGATGGTAGATCGCAAATGGTGGTGCTGGCATGTGGGAGAATCCACCGCCTACACTTACTTGCTTACCTATGGTAACAGAATCTCCTGCATGACCTTGACCAGTATGGTCTACTACTGGCATATAGGCTTTCACTACCGTCTCCGTGCTGCCATCATATACAGACGAAGTCACTAAGTATTCTTCGTCCACTGTATCATCAAAATGCTCGTCCGTTGTATCGTAAACTCTAATCTTAGAATCTACTGGAAGGTCAGCCGTTACGTCTCCAGCAATAGTAAATGCAACCAATCCATCATTTGATGTGATGTTTGGCATCGTTACATTGTACATTTGTGGCTGAGAATATGTACCACTCTCAACTTTAGTAAATGCTGGTGTGCCAGAAAAGCTGCCATCCCATTCTAATGCTGTTTGCCCTTCCCTAAAAATAAATACCTTGTTGAAGGCTTGGATCATATCAACAGGCTGTGATACGTTTGTAAGAGCTGGATAAGCAATATCAGTCTCAACTAACGTACTTAAATTGATTGCTACTGCTTTACTATTTGAAGCAAATACAATGTATTGGCTGGATGCTGCATTAGGGTCAGAAAAAGCACAGCTACCATAAATAGCATTTACGGAATCATCATCCAAGATTGCAGTAACTCCATCGCCAATCTGGCCAGCAGTAGGTAAAGTAAACGGCAATGTCAAGGCAGATACACCTGTGGCGATTGGAGCTGAGATCAGTTCTACTCCCTTACGGACTTGAGCTTCATTGTTTCGGTCTAACCTAATGTTCTGGGCATCAGCAAGCATACCCTGAGCCAGTTGGTCGGGTCTTAGTCGATTATTAAAACCAACAAAACCAATGTCGCCATCTTTGGCTACACGGTCATCACGAGTTCCATATACTGAGTAATTAGGCATCTAACATTTCCATTTTCTAAGTGAAAGGGCTTTGCGAGTAGGACGACCCTTAGAATTTTTCATTGGCCCCTTAACGCCACCCATTCGAGCGCAGAAAGACTTACGACGTTTGGCTGCTTTCGATCCTCGCTTTACGCTGCCAGTAACAGGAGCCTTTAAGTTTGCACCTGTCTTATTCTTAAAATATCTACGACCAGCAGCAGTTAGTCCACCAGTCTTACTCTTGTGTTCTTTCCTCATTTTCTGGTTAGTATATCACACAAATTACTTTTGTCCTTTAATGTACTTTGGGTTAGTAATCACTTGTTTTACAGCTCTCTTGACATCGTAGAAATTCAAGTCACTTGTACCACCTGCTTGTGTCTGAGCGATTAGAATAGTGTTACGCCAAACAACATCTAAGCCATAACCACTTGTGGTTGGGTTACGAACAGGGTATCCTGTACCAGTGTCACGGAAAAATCTGCGATTGTCTGTTTGCTTGTACGATGCGTTTGTAGTGTTATCTAAGAACAGATTGACGATAGCTGTATTGATCCTAAAATTAGCTTCATCAATTGCAGTAATACCGCCAAAGAAGTTTCTAATCCCATCTTCAGTTGTCAAGTTGTTTGCCCACCAAGCGTACAACTCGGCCATTGTCCATTCTGACCCAATAATAAGATCCACTTCATTGTTTGGATAGTCTGCCTGAAACTTAGTTACAGTTGAGCCATCAACACCTAATGCAGTGTACACATCATCATCTACTTGAGAAGCAAGCACATTAAATCCGTTGCTAGTATCAATGACATCTCCAACCCATTCTTCTTTCCCTAACTTGGTAAGGTAAACCCGAACAGTGTCTCCATCATTGTACCCCGTTCCTTCTTGATAAGAAGATGTGTAAGATGTGCTAGCTACTACAGTGTTTACCGTCTCAATACCTGTAGTAACATTGTAAATACGCATCCGAGATCCTGCCGAAATATTTGTGATGCTTATAGGCTGGTCTGGAAAAGTTAAAGTAATTCCAGAACCTATAATAGTAGGAGTAGAGGCTCCATTGCTAATAAGTATAGTAACGCTTCCACCACTAACATTTTCAACACTACTAATTGTACCTCCGCTTATTTCGTAGTTTCCAGCCGTTTCAATTACCAGCTTAGTAGCAGTGCTATTTGTTATAGTTGAAGGCGTAAAATATCTAATAGTATTATTTACAACAACAATTGACCCTCCTCCCGTATAAGTTGTTGATGTCGTCTCAACTTCAGATGGTGTAGATGTGTATTTAATTACAGTGCCGTTTGTATTCTCAAGCGTAATTGTGCCAGTTCCAACGAACTGAACAGAAATATCTTGAATGTTGTCATCTGCAATAAAATTGATATTATCAACAAATAGGCGATAATCCGTTGCGTCGGTGGCTTGCAATATGCGGATTGCACAATTCAGGTTTTGGTAAGTGTTTCCGCTCAGTGCATCAAGTGCAGCCTGTTGATTTACCACTGTATCAGCCGAGATTGTAATTTGAGCCAAAGTAGTGCGTTCAAATATTTCTCTACACTGCGCTTGTGTCAAAGATACGTTATTAAACATTCCTAAGAAGTTGCAGTTTTTTTCTGTTGTTTGTGAGACAAGAACAGTTCCTGCAAATGATTGTAAATTATCTGCTGAATTTCCACATGCTATATTACCTCCGTGAATGGGGAAAGCATCTGTTCCTGTTGATTCGCTAATTCCCTGTAAAATCCCATTTATATAAAATAAAACTCTGTTACCTGATCCTGCATGTTGAGTGTGATATTCCCAAACTCCCACAAGACAATAAGAACGACCTGACTGCGCTAAGCTTTTAGATTGCACAATAAGAAACGGTTGGCCTGCATCAGCCGCTTGCCATGTCATTAAAGCACCACCCATAAAAGCAAAATTGTTAGTTCCTCCACCTTGCTCATATATACAAGTGGGATTTTGAATGGCTGATTGCTTGCACCAAATTAGCATGGATCTTTTGTCAGTGTTATATCCAGTGATATTTGTATTTATTCCATCTTTATTTGTAAAAATTGCCCCACTAGTTCCATTGCTAGTGTTAGCTACTACGTCTAAAGAATGCGTAACACCTTCACAAACTGGGTCTGTGTCAAAAGTGTAAGTTCCACCAGATATGTTAGTGGGAGTAGAGCTACTTCCTAAATCATCTGTTGTTAGAGTTCCGTTGTTGTCCAAATCAAACAGGTGTGTGGCTCCCAAGCCCTGTAAAAATGTTCTTATTGCCATTATCGGATACGCATTGCTCTGCCAGTAAGGAAGAACGAAACAAAGTTTGTGCAGGTTGCTACCATGTAAGGTAGGATTACGATTTTACGAGTAGCTTCTTCAATGCCCCAACTATACTCAGTTAGCTTTGACCAATCACAGAAAAGGAATGTGCGACTCTCAGATAATAAGAATACAACCTGAGTGTCCTTGAAAAACAATGGGCAAATGATCGGAGACAATAGAATCAGAAATGAACATACAGCCATACCACAGAAGATAAACTCAAGTACACCTTCAATGCTTTCGTGTATTCGTTCTGCATGCTTGTCCTTGGAGTTGTCAGATTGCCTTTGTCTCTTTTGAGACTCAGACCACATGCCAAGAAACAATCGCATAATTGCTGCACCACCACCTAACTCTGCTATTAATTGTATCATTCAGCTATTTCAAATGTGTTTAATTTTGCATCCATTGCGTAAGAAACTCTAAGTAAATCTTTTACGTCACTAGACAATTCCTTGCGCTCAATCTCACTCCTAGAAATCCTTTGCTCTATTACTGCAAGTTGAGACTCATGGCTGCTTAATAGTTGTTGCATAGACTCTAAAACTTTAGCAATTCCCTCTTGCTCATTATCTAGCTTAGACTCTAGGTATTTAGACTTGTTCTCGGCTTCATCAGCTCGGCGCTCAAGTACTGGAACCTTTTGCATTAGATTACTTACATCTTGAGTAGCACTATGCACAATGTACCCACCAGCCAATCCAACTACCCAAAGTAGACCAAGTGAGATTGAGACTATTTTTTCGGAGTCCATTTTACTTTACTTACCCGCACTTCTTTTTAATCTTAGGCTTCTTTTGTGTAACCTTAGTTACCTTCTTCTTGATGGGCGTAACCTTCTTCTTAGCCTTATATTGTTTGCGTTGGATGGTATTCATATTAATAGCGATATACTTTTTTGTGTAGGACTATCCCTACTAAATTATTCTTGGTAACTAAGATTGGATCAGCATTACGGTTTCCGTCGCCTTCAATGATCCAGCCCTTATCTGTTTTTATTCTTAGTCGATGCAGTACAAGTCCTCCAGTGTACCGATAAACTACAAAATCATTTTTCTTTAGATCGTCGTAATCTACTTCTGCAATTACAGTGTAACCCTTTTTATAGAATCCAGAAAATGAGTTTGATACTCCACTAGTTTTAATGACCCTAGATTGGCCATCGTATGAGGTTGACGCAAACTCAGCCTTTTCCCTTGCACTATCCTTGCTGTCGCATTGAATGTTATCCAAGCCAGTAGCCACAAAAGAATATGACCATATGGCATATACAGCTACTAGGGATAAGATTAATGCAACGTACTTATACATCTACTTCTTCTGGTTCTAGCAGTGTGATTGTTTCATGCAAAGCATCGTACTCAACTTCACTCAGATTGTATCCTGATACCTCTAAGGCATAGTCTCCTTCGGCAGTCTGGACTGGAGATGTTAGCCACTTAGTGCCAACTCCATTTAGCCAGAATGAGTAGCCTCGGTATTGGCCTTCTTCGTCTGCACGCTGCTCTGCGTCAGTCAGTTCGTCATAGATTAAGTACATAATTAGTAGATGTCGTAGTGGTTGTTGATGTTGGCTTCGATGGCTGCTTGGTTAGCGGATTGGTCGGAGTCGTAGATTATGATTTCGGAAATGAATCCATTATAGTCAGTTGTCACGTTGATTGACCCAATGCCTCCTGTTGATAGTGCGCTATAAGTATCAGTAGCAGAAGTCGTCCCCCCTAAGATTCCATCTAACCATCCCTTTGCTGTTGTTTCTCCAGTAACTGTACTAAATAAATGGGTATTGGTATCTGCATTGCCTAGCGATATTTCCGTAGCACTTTCTGCGTAACCAAAATAAAAATTATTACTAGTTATAAATCCCGTATAGTGACGCGCTAAGTTTGGATCATTCCTTGATAATGTTAATGGAGCGCCAGTTTGTAAAATATTATTAGCCTTACAAACTAGAAATGTAGACACATTTTTAATTGTAGAAACAATGTCAATCATGTCCAACCTTCTATTATTCCCATCAAAATCAATACCATCACTAACCAACACCCCACCATCCACAATCTTAGGCTGACTACCTGCCGTACTCTGAGTAGCATGATTATCGTTACCTGATTGATCGTACCAAGTGGTTACAAACCCATCGTTAGTGTTAGTGTAGAGTCCGTAGTGATTGTTGATGTTAGACTCGATCTTGAAGCGGTTAGAGGATTGGTCGGAGTTGTAGATTATAATTTCGGAGATAGAGCCAGTAAACGGGTTTTGCGTATCGTATCGCGCTCCTATGCGTGATGTACTCGATGGCGTACCTGATGCTAGTGAAGCAGTGCCTTGGAGTAATCCATTGGCAAACCCATTGAAACCACCAGCAGTTGAGCCAGCAATAGCTGTATATAATGTTGTATTAGATGATGCACTAATAGCAATGACAGAGTCATTGTCAGCATAGCCAAACCTTCTAGTACCTACGTTATCCCAAGGAGCAATCCACCGCAGGTTTTCAGCTGAGTTACCTAAGTCTAAAACAAAATTATTCCCACCCACGATAGGTACTGCTGCTGTCAAGAAAGATGAAAGACTCCCAATGTCCCAACTCGTCGGAATATCAAGCATTTGCGCCCCATCAAACTCAATACCATCACTCACCAAAACCCCACCATCTACAATCTTAGGCTGACTACTAGCTGTACTCTGAGTGGCGTTGTTTCCATTACCGCTTTGATCGTACCAAGTGGTTACGTGGCCATCTGCTAATATAGAAGTAACTGAAAGATTACTAAAAGACCAATCGGCAGTAGTTCCACCTTCCGCTCGTATTCTAATTTTAGAATCAGCGGTTAATGTAAATTCAGAATCAATATTTCTACTAGCTGCACCATTTGAAGTAATAGCAGTTAAAGAACCATTATTTACATTATAAAAATGAACTCCCAGTTGAGTATTGTTAGATAAATTTGCTGTTAAGTTAATTTGCACCCTTACTTTAGTGCCTTGTGGGAATACTTTATTGGATAAAACTTGTCTTGGCCCTGTCCCCCCACTTAGTGCATTTGCACTAAAAGTGGCAGTCCCTAATCCTGTTTCTGTCCAAGTGCTATCTGACAAGTCGCTAGAAACTAAATCAACCGCACTATTTACCCAATTAACTAAAGAAACCCCACTTACATCAGATGCAGTAAAGTCTTTCTCAGCATCGTCAGAACTCCTGCGAACCCTCACAACACTTCCAGTATAATTGCTGTTTACAGATCGTAAGCTATAAGCAGCAGCAGCACTTGCTACATCACAAGGAAGGGTTGTATCTTGTTTCCCGTTTACCCAATCAGCAACCGACCCACTATCCATATCGGATGCAGTAAAGTCCTTCTCCGCATCGTCACTCGATCTACGTACCCTAGCTACCATAGGATCACCACCATTCAAAGCTCGTAAGCTGTAAGCTGCTGCTGGATCAGCAATAGAACCTATTGTCTCCCCTACCTTATTGGTGTAGGGAATCCGAGACATTGCACTTTTAAGAGCTAAGTGCATCTTAGTATTTGTGTGCTACAACTAAGCTAGTTCCTGTACCGCTAAGTGTAACAGCACTAAAGTCACCATACAGCACTGTACCAGCCCCAATGCCCACATTAAGCAGCTTGCTAGTATCAGTTACATTGCTTGCTGTTAGAGCTGTGATTGTGCTATCTTTTACAAATTGCAAAGCACCATATCGCTTGCCAGTTACAGCGTCACCAGCTTCAAGTACATCACTTCCTGCTGTCGAAAATTCTAATGCGTTATTACGTGATCTCATATTATCGTGTTTGTCTATTTAAGTGTGTTGATATGGTGGAGCCGACTAGGTTGTTATTAGCAATCATGCCAGCTCGCTCTAGTTCAGAAAATAATAAGTCCTCACCATTCTGTTCCTCGACCAATGCCTTGTCAGTCTGGCCATCCATCCGAAGAAAATCTGCATAAGCAGTGTGAGCTATGTATTGGAAAAATTCAGCAGGTACACTTTCTATGCTAGCAGTGTATCCGCTTGATGTAGCAAATGGGCTAAAGGTTTTCTTGTAGGTTACGAATACTGTGCCACTATCAGCAGTCGATCCATTGATGATCTGTGCTCCAGCTCCAGTAATAAAAAATGTGTACTGCAAGGTTGACTGATTGTACAGTGGACGCTTTCGGTGGATAGAAATAAACTCTCCGATGTCGTCCTTACTTGTTTCTAAATACGGCACAATCTGATTTGCAATTACTCGTTTCTCTCCGACAACTAAATACCTAGCCCAGTTATTAGTCGTCTGATATGCTTCAAAGAATCTACGGTTAATTAGATTAGCAATGTCGTCTTGCTCGCTACCAGCAAATGATCCAACTCCGCAAAGCGATTGGATTAACTTAAATAAATCTCCGTAGGTTCTGTTTTGCATTATATTTTATTGGCACACATATGAGGGAATCGCTTGTTGTAGTCCTGTAAAAATCCCTTAGAATGCACTTCATCGTGTCCATACTTAGACGTTAGGCGAAAGAACTCTCTGGCTGGCATTGAAGCTACCTTCTTGCCAAGCGATGCGTGTGTTGCTCCTTTAGTCTTGCTTACGTCAGCAGCAATAGCTTTTACACGATGGTTCTCTGTTTTTCTTTCTAAAGCAAAACCGTTCTTGATCTCCTTCATTAAGGCTCGATCAATTTCACCGTCTGAGTATTTCTTAAAAGTTGGAATAATAATATCCATAATAAAAAGGGAGGGGAGATTTACTCCCCGTCCCTGAGAATTATTTAATCTAGCTAATTGCGTCGATCTTACCGTGTGCAGCAGGATGCTTGCAGATTAGTGTCAATGCACAATCTACGAATCCACGCTCACCACCACCAAGGTTAGGGTTGCGCTGAGTTCCCATAGGGATAAGCTCTCCGATTCCAAGATACTCTGGATTCAAGATAAATCCAACGTCCTTGTCGGTTGAGTTAGGCGAGCAATCAGGGTTCATATTCACGATAGAGATGATACCGTGATCAGACTGATACAAATCAACTCGGTTGTTGATAGTAGTCTCACCATCGCCCATATTGACTCGACGAGAATCATTTACTCCAGTGTCAATGATACGGGAATAGTCGCTAATGTGACGACGTAGAGCAGTATCAGCAACAAGCATTAAGCTGTTAGATGCACCATTTACTCGGAAAGTAGAAGTGATCAAGTCATTTAGCGAAGTCTCACTAAAATCATTTGCAGTTGCTTCCGTTTGAGTGTAGATACTATCAGCAGGTGTGCGGTATGCAGCAGGTACGTCCGAAGGGCCAGCCGAGTCAATCCAGTCACCTAGTCCACGAAGCTTATAGGGATTTGTACCATCCTCTGCTTGGCGGTCATTGCTAGATAATAGCGTTGCTTCGATGTCACGTTTGATTTCACGAGATGCTTTAGCTTCTGCTTGAGCAATCTTAGCAGGGCCAACCGAATCAACAGCTTCCTGCAAGTCGGATACCATGTAGTCACGGCGAAACTTTTGAACGTAGTTGCCGATACGAGCACGAGCAGCAAACTTATCGGTGTAAGAAGTAACGTCATCACCTTCCCCGATACCTGTAGTAACGGGAGCAGCTAGGCCGTCAACAGTCCACTCGAAGAAAGTAGAAGATACTTTTTCTTTTCCTAGTGTAGAAAGGACAGGAGTTTCTTCGGGAGCGAAGATTGTAAGAAGATCGCTAAGACCTTCACGGTTACTGACAGCGGAGCCAGTATTAGTTGTATCGTATGTATTTGAAAATGGCATAATAAATTATTGCTTTGAATGAGATAGAGTTCTTAATTTTACGAAATCACTAATTTTCCCAGATGAACTAAAACTACTTGATAGATCCTTGATTGCTTTTGCTCGTTTAGATTCAGACTTCTCGGATTTTGCTACCGAAGGAACTCCAGATGTAGGAGGGTCAAGTTTGATTGATCCTTTCTTTCCTACTACCTGCTTCTTACCATAAAGACTATTTGCTGCATGAGCCATTAGGAAATCTAATTGAGCTGCAACAGCAGGATTGATCTTCCTAATCTGGTCTTTAGTTTCTTTGTAGCGGTCATCGCTAACCATTCCCTCGTATTGCTGTCGAACGTCATTGTCGTTACCACTAAGCCAAGGTAGCTGTTCTTTAGCTTGAGCTGCAAAGTTTTCCTCTGCTTGCTTAGCTGCTTCTACTGCTTGGACTTTACCTAGTTGGTCTGGTAGAAACTTACTCTTAGCTTTTTTGGCTTGGATAAGATGTTTGCGGACTTCGGCTTTGGTCATTTCCTTGCCGTCAATCTCCGTAACTACATCATCAGCTCCATAGCCATCGCTCTGAAAAAGAATATCGTCAGCCCACTCTACAATGTCGTTGATCTCCTTAGCTTTTTCTTGGAGTTTCTCGACTGTATCTAGCGACTCAAAGGGATTGTTTTCTACCTTTTCTGCGCTATCTAATGGATTTGACTTATCTTTTAGTTGAGCTTCAAGTAAAGCTACACGTTCCTCTGCTGCTTTTCGCTTGGCTGTTAGTTCACCAAACCTAGCAACAGCTCGACTGCCAAACTTTTGGGATAATTCCTTTAGTTCGGCTTCCGACATACTGTCTAAATCTAACTGAGAAAGAACATCATCAGAACTTTCAACTTCTGGTTCCTCGGTTGCAGCTTCCTCGGCAATTTCTTCCGACTCCACTTCAACTTCTGGTTCCTGAGTTTCAGCTACTTCCTCAACTTCTTCTTTGGGCTGTTCCTCTTCTTGAGGTTGCCCTAGTCGAAAATTCATGAAGTCTGCATCTGACATATTTCCGCTTGGATTTTGTACTGCTCCAGCGCCAGCAGTTGTGATTTCGTTATTCATAATTTGTCCACTCATTTACGCTTGAGCGTTAGCGATGTTGGGAGTATAGCACGCAATTTAGTTGCGTCCAAAATGCCTTACACGCAGCTCTTCCCAGTTAGCTAGCCTGAGTATCTCGTCACACGCTACAGCCTCTCCTGATAGCTGCATGACGCCACTATCGCCCTTGTCTCGCATTTGGCGAATAGCTGTCTCTCGCATCTCGTAAATATAAGCAACGAACTCAGCAAACGCCTCGTAGTTATGTAGCTGTTTGATAGATTCTTCTTGTTCCATATTATACTGGCATGCCTCCCATTTGTGCAGGAGCTGTACCCATTCTTCCTATTTGTGCGTTTTGATTTTGTTGAATTTGAAATGTGTACTGGCCAGCATACTTTTCTATGCGAGCCTTAAACGCCTCATCGCTTTGCATTCGCTGAGCAATGTCTGGTTGCTGCACATATCCTTGAATTACTTGCAGTGCAATCTGTGCTCCAGCAGGTCGGGCGTTTGCTTCGATGCCAGAGAAGATTCGAGTCAAGTCCTCAGTCACATCGTCAACCACTTGCTTTTGAGATGATTCAACTGATTGGATAATAGAGTCAGCCATGACAGGATCAATGCTAGCTGCTGCTACATCAAGTAGATTGTCTACACTCATTCGACCATTTACATTCAGTTGATTTAATTGCACGAACTGACGCAACTTATTCTCAACATTCTCAGGGTCATTGTTCAGCACATCAAAGTTAATCATGATGTCGAAGTCCTCATCGGGGTTACCCTTTGTCATTACTTGAGGATCTGGCACACCAGTCACACGGAAGAATGTTTCGTCTGGGCCAAACCGCTGGTAGCACTTAAATGCCATCCGAATGACCTTAGCTGTATGTGACAAGAACTTATCTACTAAAAACTGCTGGCGAATACGACCTGCATTAGATTCATCCAATCCTGTAAGTTTGTCTGCTAGATCAAGTAACGTATTTTCAATTTCAAGAGAACCAGCATTAAACTGTGGAGCTGGTGCAAACCCGATGTCACCTTTTCGACGTTCAGGAATAAACCGCCCAGGCCCCCAATCAGTGGGACGTTGGCCAAATGGGTGTGTGATGGGTGGCAATGTTGCCATTGAATTGCGATCAATTCGAGAGTCACGCTCAACCTTAACTTGGTTCTGTACGCCACGAATTAAATGTGGGATTGTCTGAATCTCGTATAGCTGCTTGCTGTCATCCGATAGCTTAGTAACTACAACTGGATAGTCATCGTACCCATTCATCAGTTCAAACTTAGCATATCCCTGTGTTGACTGATCTCCAGTAAAGTCACGATGAAAGACCGTGCAATAGATACCCTCAGCTCCATCTTCCTCGCTAATCAATCGCTGGTAGCCGTAGCAAATCTCAACCAAATCTTCTGCTTGATTGATTGTGTGGTGTCTATTTACAGATGAGATCGCTCCATTTGATCCGTCAATAGCCTCTATATTTACACCTCGATACTTGTCAATTAGATGGTCAACAAATCCCTCGTCCCATCCTTCGGTTCCCACCTTGTTTTCTAACTCTTGAGCAGTATAGTAAGTACGCCAGAAGCAGTATGGTGCTCTTTGTGGATCACTAACGTAGTTCGGAAAGAAAAACTCCCCATCGGGAGACAGGGTTTTAACTTGAGGTGCGTCTACTTTTCTACGCTTTAACGGCAACTCTGCTACGAAGTTCTTACGCAAATCTTTAATAGCTTTCTTAGATTGCTTGTTAGTAACACCTTCAAAGACTTGTTGAATCAATGCAACTAGCTCGTCATCAGCCTCACCGCTTTGGATTGCCTCAGCCACATTAGGATCAATCTGCTGGATTTGATCTAAGGAGATGCGCTGAATAACCCTACGATCTTCCTTCTGCCATCCAACATAACTAATCAACAATCCACGCTCTAGGAAATAGTTTGCCCCTAGTTCCATTTCCTCGTAAAAGCGATCAATGTACCCAGACGATACCATCCACTTCAGGAACCCAGAAACAATCTTGCTTCGAGCAATGTCACCACTCTCCACAGGAAAGGCTCGCACATTAGCACGATTCAGTGATCCCATGAATGTAGCAACCAAGCGATTGATGCGCTCGTCAATAACGTGTGCCTCTACGTCACTAGCCCCATCCCAAGGAAATGCATCTGCTCCATGCTTTCGGTGATCCTCGGACTTACCATCCCAGAAGTTTCGACGATCATCATACGATTGTCGGCAGTCATGGAAGTACGGCTCAAGTTCGTTGATCGTAGTATTGTAAGCGTTCTGCAAGCCAAGTATGTTAGGCTCTTCCTCAAGGTAGGTCATCGACCCAAGTGTCTCCTGATCTTTCATAGTTGTTCTTTATAATCTTAAAAATTCTCTCGCACCTCATTTGTTCGGTTTGCTTATTCACTCCTATTCTATCACATAAATCAGAATAAGATAAAAATGAGTCAGAATGAGTTACGCAGCTAACAAAATACTCCCAATCAAGAAGACGATCAGACTGCTGCTTACACCACTTTTTATCTAAGGTAACATCCATCAATTAATCTTTGGGTTGTATCGGTAGCTGACCCCAGATTTATCTGCGATAGCTTCAAACTTGATTACCTTACGTGGTTTTACTGTACCTTGAAATCTTCGAGGAATCAAAACTGGAACAGTCTTTCCAATTTCAGGAGAGCTAACGTAAACATACTTAGAGTTTGGACACTCCCTAGTAACTTTGCCTACATAAAACTTAGGAATGATCTCCTTGATCATACAAGTATCCGTAAGGACATTAGCAAAATCTGCTTCAACCCAAGTGTTCTTACCCTTACCACTAAGAGAGCCAGCAGGTAGCTTGCTCAAAGCAATCTCCATAGCTTCCTCAAAGGAAACCTCGCACTCAGTTGCAATATCTTTTAATCGTTTCTTAGCCATTAATAACCTCCGTTGCCAACCCTAGTTGCTTCTAATGATCTTGATGTAATATGGTCAGGGCCGTCACCATCATTACACATTCTTAAATATCTTAAACAGTCTACGAAGTCCTTCAATGCTTCGTCCTTTTTCTTATTGTTTCCCCAATTGATCAGAGAATGGATTAAGTTACCACAAGACTTATGTATCGTAAGTTGCGGTTTATTAGCACTATCCACACTTTCGTTTGCATTGTACCAGAACCACTGATCTAAGCCACTGACACCACGCTCAATCTCTTTGCCGTCCGTCGGCAAGAAATCCATACCAGAGTCAGCGAAGTCGTCAAATAGCGTTGAGTTATTGTTTCCTTCCCTAGACGCAAAACGAGAGTCAATAAATCGCTCATATACTTCTATGCCTAGATCAGATTCAATGTCCTCGAATAGTTCAATGTACTTATCAATGTTGTAGCCAAGCTTGTCAGCAGCAGGGCCATGCTTCCACTTTGGATCACCAAACTCAGCCCAAGGCCCATAAGTATCTTTGTCAGGCCACTCCCTTAATATGTGAACATCCTTGTCTTTATTCACCATAGCCCACAAACAGGTGTAATTTCTAGCACCAGCGGGATCAACTACCTGATATGCAGTCCATTGATTTGAGTTATAAGTTGGTGACTTATCAATCACATGCACCGAAGTATTAAACAATGGGAACAGAGTAGTCATTGACTTCACTGGAATCCCGTAAGCACGAGTAAGGATTGTATCCTTTGGTTTTCCGCTTAGTTCTTTAGCAATTCGCTTATATCCACCAAACGGATTCTGGTCTGAATGGAAGTAAACAATGTCTAAGTTTTGATTGTGGTTTCGCTGGACACACGGAACATCCTCACCATCAAGTAGTTTTGCAGGTCTGGTTTTAATTGTTTCGGCATCCTTCAAGTAAGAGCCAATGAAAGGTGTGTATCCTTTAACGGGAGTTGCAGAAATGATCTGCTTAGCATTTCTAGTTGCTAGACGAAACACCATTGTCTGAATTAGGTCGCCATCCTCAAGGTACTCATCGCACCACATCCCAATGTTCGGAGAAGTCGGTGACTCGCTGCCAAGTTCTAGTCCCTCAAACTTTCCTCGGTTTAACTGAAACTGGCTGTAAGTATGGAAGTAGACTCTCGATCCATTGGGCAGAATAAACTGATAGCCAGTAAATCCATTTTGCTCACTATAATTTAGGTAAGCTGTCTTTTCTTTTCGCTTGTTCTTAAACTCAGGTGGCAAGTATCGGTAGATTGCTTTTTGCTGTATTCGCTTTGATGCGCTATCGTCCTGAGCAAAGCAGATAATCTCAGCCCTATCATTCTGGATTGCAGCCTGCACAACCATCTTGGCACAAAATTCTGTTTTTCCGCTACGATTCCCACCACTAATAATAAGAGAGTCAACACTGTCTAGGCTGTCGATAGCGTTTTTCCAACTTTCTAGGGTGACTCCGTAATGGTACGGATCTTCCTTTGACAGCTTGATAGCCTCTTCCCTAGATTTCCATAGATCAAATACAGCTTGCGCTCCCTTGGTATCTAAGAGGGTTTGTAGCTTCTCTTTAGTTGGAAGCGGTATAATTGGATGCTTAGTCCAGTTCATTTGCTTGAATCTTTTTCTTGTACTCAATTACCCCGCAAAAGTCTAGGTATCTATCAACTACATCATTGAAAGAAACAGCACATTTATTGGAAACTTTTTTGCAAATTGTATTTGTAAACTTGCTTTCATAAAATGAATCTCTAACTGGATTTACGTAATCATCACAGATTTCATAATCTGATTTCTTTACACCATCTACACATCCATAAATAGCAAATTCAATTATCTTCTCAGGGTCCCAAAGGTGGCTTACTGCTATTGGCGTTGGTGGAGAATTTACTTGCCGACCACCCTTAACCTTAAATGGACTAACCCAATTTCTTTCAATAAAATACCTAGAGAACTCCAAGGAATCAAATAATTTTGATTCATAACAGCTAACTTGAAATGGCATCATTCCTCTAGTACAAAGTTCAACCGCAACAGTTCCTTTTGGAACTAAAATTCTTCGACCATGGTGATCTCCACCAATAACAATAACCTGTTCCTTAATCATGCTTAGTCCAGTTCATTGTCTATCCTAGCTTTAGCTATTTCAAAGTAATCCCCATCTAGCTCACAACCCACAAAGCTAAAACCTTCCTTAAATGCTGCCTTGCCAGTTGATCCGCTACCCATATAAGGGTCTAGGACAACACCACCCGTAGGTGTTATGAGGCGACATAGGTATTGCATGAGAGCTGTTGGTTTTACTGTTGGGTGCGTGTTCTTGTGGAAAGTGGCGGTCTTGGCATCTTC
>JACKZZ010015774.1_pt1 | contig 28495 bp, 53 predicted proteins | sample 8027871 | NCBI WGS metagenome assembly JACKZZ01 (sample SAMN15724774, study PRJNA655200) | protist metagenome | isolation source: fluorescence activated cell sorting (FACS) single amplified genomes of... | place: USA: West Boothbay Harbor, Gulf of Maine | collected 2000-07-19
TGATAATTGGTACGGTGAGGATATCGACGATTTAATCGATAACCACTCTTTCAAATATAACGGGATTAACTTTATAAACCCTAAAAAGGTGTTGAAATATAAGAAAAAATTAAAACGACTTAAAGATAGTGACATATGGGGAAACTAATACTTTAGGAATAATGAAAATTATTTAGTATATTTGCAATATGGAATACACAAAAGAAAATTTAAAGGGATTATCGTTGGTTGAGATTAAACAAATCTGTAAAAGATATGGACTTCGTCGTACAGGGTCAAAAACCGTATTAATTAATAGTATTGTAAAGTACACAACAGAACCTGAGGTTACCGTTAGTTTACCTACCGAATATAAACCATCTCCGGGTAAGAAGGTTGTTGGGATTATTATGGGTGATGCTGAAAAAAGTGTTCAATTAGGTAAACTAAAGGAGAAGAATAAGGCCAAACTTCTATACTACTCTATGGGTGTTCACTATTATGAAATAGATAAGGAATTTAAATTTATGTAAAGATTTGGAAATACGATAATAACTTATTATCTTTGTGGTATACAAAAATAAAAAGAGACGATTATGGCGGAATTTAAAAACAAACAGTACATGTTCACCTTTGAAGAAGGTGGTTGGAATACAGTGTGGGCCAAAACCAAACGAGGAGCGATTAAGGCGGCTCTTAAAGAATATGAAAATTCGGATACTTTGAATCCTCGTGTCGATTCTGTACATTTAGCCACTGAAGAAGGTCTAAATGTCGCCATGTCTCTTTTTTATTAAAAAAAACAAAATGAAAAAGATTATAATAGCACTACTTTTATTAATGAGTATCAAAGGATATTCTCAATCTTCAACTGTTGGATATATTCCATCAACGAAATCGATTGTGTTGTGTACCGATAATATTAATTTAACTACGGAATATAGTCCGTTTGGATTGTATACTATATGGGGAGGTTCAGAAGAATTAACCCCATCCGATTATCGGTACGCTATTCCTGATACGTGGGGTGTAAACGTGGGATTATTTCAAAATGGTTTAAACATTGGTGCCGGTGGAACAATATTATGGTCTAACGGTGGGGATGACTACAGAATAATCCCTAACGTCCTAATTCGTTTTCACCCTTTGAAAACAATAACTCAGGATAATCGTCAAACAGACATATCTTTGATGTTGAATATATCTCAGGGTGTTCATTTTTGTATCGGGTTATCATTTAGTAGATTACTAAACGCCCTTTAACTTTTTTAAGTTAAGCCTCGGTGGTGGAATTGGTAGACACGCCGGACTTAAAATCCTGTGGACAATAATGTCCGTGCCGGTTCGACCCCGGCCCGAGGTACTACTAAAGAATGGACTCGTAGCTCAGCTGGATAGAGCATCTCCCTTCTAAGGAGACGGTCGTAGGTTCGAATCCTACCGGGTTCACCATTAGGACTTTTAGCTCAGTTGGTTAGAGCACCGCACTCATAATGCGTAGGTCGATGGTTCGAGTCCATCAAGGTCCACAAGTGAGTTCTTTGACATAAAAATTAAATTAAAAAAACAGAAATTATGGAAATAACATCATTTATTTTAGGTGTATGTGCGGTCATTATATTAATGATGGTTGTGGGTACGTTTGTGAACATTATGAAAACAAAGTCCTTAAAAGAGGAAATAAACCAACTGAATCGAGTAATCGAAAATCAGTATCACGAGTCTGAAAATACTCGAACTGAACTCTATAACCATGTAGGTGAACTACATACTCAAAATGAGAACAGTGTAAATGAACTCTATCGTCATATTGATAGTAGAGTAGATAAGTCAGTAAACTCAATGAGTGAACATATCTCAGAAATTTATAGACAATTAGATAAATCCAAAAATTCCGTTATTAACGGATAATAAATAAACCGTTAAAGAACTCACTTTTTAAATTTGCATGAAAAAACCAACATTAACCTTAAAATATTCAATTAATGTTGGGTTTTTCACGCATTTACTATATAATATTTAAAAAAATAAACTATAATAATAAAAAAAAAGCTATGAAAAAGACTGACAGACCACAATGTGGGTGTGGACAAACAAATGACCCTAATGGTTGTTGTGATGGTTCACACCTTAAGTAAAAAGAAAACCCTTACATATATGTGAGGGTTTTTTTTATGGTTATGTGGTTGACATTAAATTATTTTATGGTTATTTTTACTCTAAATAATATCAATTATGTTAAAAATTAAAAATTTATTAAAAATAATTAAGGATAAATTTAAATCACCTGTATTTGTATCTATATTTTCGGTGGTAGTTCTTACTTTTACGTGTTTTGCACTTGTATCACCGTATAAACTCACAGAAATTTTTACTGTAAAATACATTGTTGTGGGGGATAAACTTGAAAAGTTGAGTAATGTAGTTATAACAGACACAATTAAACACTACGAAATTGATTTAACCTCATTAGATAGTGTTAATAATATTTTATATTACGAAGTGGTTAATAATAAACTTTATTTATACACTAAACAAGACTCAATTAGTGATGAAATTGAAAGATTTAAGTATATTCAGAGTTTAGAATCGACGGAAGAGTGAAATTACTTTAAAAACTCATCCACTTCTTCCTTTGTTGGGTACCCTAATTCTTTACCACATATTTCACAATATGTTTTCATTGTATTTGTACCATTTTCAAACTTAACCCTTTTTTTTTCGTGTTTACAGTTATCCTGTAACGTTTGTTTTTCCTTATTTAAAACGTTTATTTGATTATTAAGAATATCTATTTTTTGTTTCTTATCATCTTCCATAACGTACTTTTTTAATTAATTATCCGTATAAAACGAAAAATGGGTACTCAATTTGACTATCCATTTTACTAATGATAAATATACTTATTAATTGTTAAAAGGAAATATTATATAAAATTGACGAATAATGAGTGGTTATTAGAATATAATTTTACGGTTACTCGGTTCTTTTTTAGTTATGGTATATTTATATATAAAACAATTCAATTATGAAACATTTATTAAACGATATTAGTCAAGAAGACAAAAATTCAATTTTAGAACAACACGTTGGTGGAATTAGAATTGATAGTGATAATTTCTCAAAACTTTTAAATAAAAAACGTGGGAATGTTAATACATTTATTATCGAAAATGAAAAAACAATAAACGAGGAAACAGAATCTATCACGATTACACCTACACAAATGAAAATGTTACTTGATAAAGGTGAATGTAAGTGTGGGGATAAGACAATTAAATTCCCTTTTTACGATAAATTTTACTACAAAAAAAATCAACCTGATAATAACTCGTATTTGACTAAGTAAACGGTATAAAAAAAACTATTTTATATAAAAACCCTTTCATTAATTTGTTAGGGTTTTTTTAATCACAACATATTTATATATATATGAAAATAATCATTACAGAATCCAAAATTAGGGATATTATAACCAAATATTTAGATAAACATTATGATATGGATTCTTTCCATCTGTTTAACATAGATTCACCCCTTGATGCACGTAGATATTTCAATAGTGAGGTTGATAAGTATGGTTCATTCGATTTTGACAATAATAATCGTACATTTTGTACTTATTACGGTGAATGGGACGGTTATGACTACATGTATCACTTAAAAGTGGACACACACTTCTCCGAAGAACTTAATAGTTTATATAACAATGTTTGGATTCCGGTTTTTAAAGATTGGTTTGAGAAAAAAACCGGTTTAGAAGTTCGAGAAATGATTGTTAACGATGAAAAGGTACGTTTCGATTAACATTACCACTTAAAAAATATTAAAATTATTTGGTTTTTAATATCGATTAAGTATATTTGTAATATAATTAAAATCAAATAATATATGAAAGACATAAGAAAAATAGATTACTTATTTAATGAGGATTTCGACACTGGTTCGATAATTAAAGGATTAACGAGTGATAAAAACATATACCGAACTTGGAATGTTACAGAATTATATAATTGTTCGGGAAAAGGTTTATTATTAGGTGTAAATTGGTCAGGTAAGACGTATATTGTAATAACTAAAGATTTAAGTAATAAATTTAAAATAAGTTATTTGGATGATAAACTAACTTTATACTTAACTCAGGATAATATTACCTCAAATCAGATACTCGATAATATCAATACTGTCTATAAGAGAGTTTATACGAATAAAACGGTTCAAATATAATTTTTTATAAACTTATTATATTTATTATAAAAACAATTTAGATATGGGCATGAAATTTACAATAACAGAACAAGAGAGACGTGATATTAGAGGAAAATATAAGTTAGATGAACAATATACCGACGACGGGGAGTTAGATATTAATGAGTTAGCTAAAAAAATAGTTTTATCTCAAAAATTTTCTGAAGTACAGGGTGAAATGTCACCTAGTGATTATGGTGATGAGTTTGAGTTTGCTGATAACTTTTTATCACAACTATTAGATGATTATATTGATTCTGATTTTTATGATGACCTATATGATGTAGTTAAAATGGAATATGGTGAGACTATTTTAAATATGTATTTAAGTGATAACGATGTGGATGAGTATGAGGATGAGGATGAGGATGAGTTTATGTAATCTTTATAGTTTTAAATACCGGAATGTAGAAATGAAAATTCTAAAATGAAGAAAGAGGATAAATTTATCCTCTTTTTTTTGTATTTAACTTTTTATTTTTAAAAAAATAACTACATTTATATAAACAAAAAATATTATGAGTAGTAACGAAGAAAAGGCTAGATTATACGAAAGATACATGTACGATTACGATAAAATAAATAATGAAATAGGTGTCATTAAAATGAATAATTTTGATTTAACTAAGGAAGATACAGATAAAGTTAAACTTTTAGAACAGAAATTATCTATTATCCGAAGTAGAGTTGAAATGTTAGGTTAAAGTAAAAAGGTATGTTAAAATATAGAAATAGGTATGGTGGGGTTTATACCTTTACTAAACAAAAAGACGGTAATGTATTATGGGAAGGTGATTTTGAATATATTAGAGCCGGAGATGATTTTATAGACCCATCGGGAGGTCCTTTTATTAAGATTGGTCAAATGTTATCTCATGTTATTCATGGGGGAGATGAAATGGATGTTATGGTAGAAGGTTTTACTAATACAGAAAAAGGTATACTGATTAATACAAAACCCCATAAATTTGACGTAAACGATTTCACCCATTTGGAGGATAGAGATATAATTGGAGGTATAATTTAGAGGTCATTATGAAAAAACAAAAGGCTAAAGTTTTAAATGCAACACTAAGGAAAGAGAGTGAAACATTCAACGGATATTTTAAGTATGAGGTTGAAATTGAAAATGAAGATTTAACTACAGAGAAAGTACCTGCGTATGGTAAAGATTTGCAAGACGCATTATCAAGAGTCGTTCACGACAGGAGAGTGGAAAAAATATTACCGGTAGTTAAAAAAATACCTGAAATAGTTTGGGTAATTGCTTGGTTCATTTCATTCACCGGTATTGTTATTTATACTACGACCCATATGGAATTATTTGGTGAATACATTGGATTGGTTTATTTAGGTGTCTTATCCTTAACGGTGTCCTTATGGTTAGCAATTAATAATTTTTTTACAATTAGAAACAGAAAAAAATAAAATTTATAAATTATGGAAAATACTGAAGAAACATTAAAAGATAAGTCTAAAAAATATTCGATTAATCAAGGGAGAACAAAGGAATGGGATTCCAATGATTGGCAAGGTAGAAGTGAAATACAGGTTAATCGCAATAATAAACTATTAGGCATTTCATGTATAGGGTTTTTTATTTTACTTTTAATTCTATTAATAATCGGATGATAAAAACACTATTTAATATTTAGTTAGGGGATTTAAGTCCTTCTACGTTTTTGTATTGTTCGTAAAACGTATCGTACATTTCTACTATATCATCCTTATATTGAATATCCATAAACTCATTCTTACCTGGTAATGTTAAGTTAGACTCTGTACGGTATCCCACCATCATATCCTTTAACTTCTTCTCGAAGTCTACAGCTCCTTTGGCTTGTAGTTTATTGTCTCTTACAACCTCTATAATGTCTAAAGTATTCTGTCCCGCATATCTCTTCTCTCCGAATCTTCTTACAACATCATTCTTTGTATAACCCACCTTTAACATATCCTCACCGTTCACTTTCATATGAACCAAATATACTGTGTGTTCCCCAAAGCAAGTATCCAATCTATTATATAAGTAATCTATAATCTTTGGGTATGTTGAAATGATTTCATTAATTACTTCTATCTTCTCTTCCTCATCCTGAGTTTTAGAATTCTTATACCTCTCGTATAAACTAACTTTTTCTTCTTTATACTTATACCACATCGGATTTGGTAACTCACTATAGTGGTCCCACATTTCCTCTTCTACTATGTCTTTACTCATATTTGTTTTGGTTTAATAATTCTTCCCATTCGTTATCTTCTGACAATATACTCACTGTTACATTTACCTTATAAGAATTTTCAATCATATCATGTAACACTCCCTCACCATATGAAGTCGCAGTACCATATCCTTTTTTATGACACTTGTAACAACTTCCTGAGTGACCAACAAAATAATAGGAATCTTCATCAGATTCAACTGATTTAATTCCACTATTTAGTTTCCATCTATCACCATCCAGATATCCTCCTGCCCAAGTAGCAAACACTTTATAAAATGGTGTATCTATATTATTATCTATTTTTACCACCACCCATCTTTCGGGTGTTTCTGATATGTTTCTCCAAGTTGTAGATTTCATTTTCTTGTTCGTTCATTCGTTTCACTATTCAAACTTTACTCCATTCTCAAACATCAACTCTCTGAGATGGTCTCTACACTTCTCATAGGTTTCGTATTTGTCCTCACTATATTCTTCATCGGACATATATTTGTATTGTGCTCTCAACCATTGGTCCATTTCCCACAATACGGAATGCATATTTGAACCTTGAGTTGCCATATCGAACTCATGTGAATCTTCAGGTAAATTAAAAGTTAATTGTGCTTTCATCTTTGTTTTGGATTAATTAGTACAAACATACTCATTAATTTTAAAATAAACAACTTAAATGGTTTTTTATTTAACTAACTATTTATAGTAAAATATTTTATGAATAAAAAATCATTAATAGAATCTAAAATTAGTGAGACCGGATGTAATTCGATACCTATGGGTCTTGAATATAGGTTTTGCCACTCGATAGAAACTCACTTAAAAAGAAGTAGGTCGTTATTGAATTTTACAACACGTAAAATAAGTGAATACGCTAAAGAATATCTATCAGAATACGAAGAGGGTGTGAGAGCCATGAAATATGAGAAAACTGTGGATTTTTTTAAAAGTCGTCAATCTATGGTTAATGAAGCTATGAATATGTTTAAGTACTGTGATGGTATAATTAAATATATTGAGCGCAATATGTCTCATTTTATTAAAGAACATGTTATAATTGACTCAGACGGAGAATGGTCATATTTAAATAAGTTAAACACCAACTATTCTGCCTTGGCTTACTTAATAACTAAATTAAGATTCGATAAGGATAACATGTTAGATACTAACACAATAGTACGTAAATTTTTCAATTACGATGAAAAAACCGGAATAAGTCCTTTTATTGATTTTATTGACACTATAAAACCAAACGTGGAGACAGAATCTAATAAAATAATGAAACAAATGTCTGAAACCATTAAAGCGACCACTGACTATGGTAATATGGCCGAAGAAGATGTTAAAAATCTTTTATTAGATGAATATGTTGGTTCTGAAATATACGATTTCACAGGTAACTACTCTTTCATAGATATGATGGGTATTGATGTTGCTATTAAGAAAGACGGTAAATGGATACCAATTCAAATAAAGTCTAACCCAAAAACTTGTGTTGGGTTAAAAAATGTTGACGGGTGTGAAAATTGGTGTGTTTCATTAAGTGGTAAAAAACTAATAATAAATAAATATTAAAAATAACATAACATGAGTTTTAAATTAAATGAGAACGAAAAACGTCATATTTTAGAAATGCACGATAAAGTTAGAAAAGAGAAAATAAATGAAAATGATGAATACGTTATTGATAAAAAATACGTAGACGGAACAAAATTAAGGGCTTCTCAGAATTTTTGGGATACTATAAAAAAAGAAGAAGGTAGTTTGAAGGAAAAAGGTAAACCGGTTTTAAAGGCGTATAAGTTAGGTGATGGTAGAGTTACGATTGGTTGGGGTCACACAGGAGCACTTTCAGAACCAAAACCCAAAGTCGGAGATACGATAACTGAAATAGAGGCTCAAGAATACTTACAAAATGACGCAACTGAATCGGCTAATTGTGTTAGGAGAATCTTATTTAAATGGAAAACCGATAAATCTATTAAGAATAATCATATGATAACTCAAAATATGTTTGATGTGTTAGTTTCATTAGCCTTTAACGCAGGTTGTCAAGGTTTAAGGAATTCTGATTTTATACAATTAGTTAAACAAAAAAAATACGAAGAAGCTGCCGAATTATTACCAACAGATACTACAATGATTAATGGTAAATTCTCTAAAGGTTTAACCAACAGAAGAAAAAGAGAATCTATAGAATTTTTGAAGTAGTGAATATTAACTACTATTTACAATAGTTTATTATCTTTGAGATATGAAAAAAATTAAAGTATTTACCTATATTGATAGATTTACCGGCCCATTCTTAGATGTGTGGGTTAACTATTATAGTAAAATCAAAAATAGTTCTCTCAGTGTCTTATGTAGAAATGAGGTAGACCCCGTTTATGTTAACAAATATGAGAATGTTGAATTTATATATGTTGGAGGGTACTTTACGAATCACAGTGGAAACCAATATATTCCTCCGTGTAATTTATTTTTCGATTACCAAAATACATTTCTATCTAAAAGTGATGTGGTAATTTATTCCGATTTAGACGAGATTATTGTCCATCCGAATATTGACGATGTGGTACAGTCTAACTTTGATGGTTGTTTGGTTACCACGGGAGTCGAGATTGTTCACCACGTATCGGTAGAGTCAAGATTAAATTTTAACGAACCTATTAACCGACAAAGGTCAAATATTATTTACTCCGAATGGTATGATAAACCATTAATAATTAATCGACCTATTAAATGGGAACCAGGAAAACATAATTACGGGGTACACCCTAAAACCATTGATGAATTATATTTGGTTCATTTAGGTAAAATTTGTTTTGACCACACTAAAGATTTAACGAATGAAAATATCGATATGTATGGTAACTATCCGACCACCTCGGCCAAATCCGGTCTAACGGAAGAGTCATATGTCAAAACCTTCAACGACCCCCATAGTCAGAAATGCCCAATGGTTAAGATACCTGATAATTTAAAATTGTTAATTGATAAAATCATATAATTTTTTTTTTATTAAATTTTTTATTATCTTTGTAGTATGAGAAGAGATATACTAACAACCAAAACAAGTACTAATTACTACGGTGATTTAGAAACCGTTAAGATGATTAAAGGGGAATTCTTTAAAGATACGAACGAAATGGTTCGTAGTACTTGTGATATCGCAAAAAACGAAAAGAATGATTGTGTTGTTAGAGCTTTTATGGTCGCATTTGATATACCATATAAAACATCACACTCTTGGGTAAAATCAAAATTTAAAAGAAAAGATGGGAAAGGGACTTACACTAGTTTATATCTTAAAGGTGTGATGGGTTCTGTTAAAAATGGTAAGAGAACTTCTCTTATGGGTTTTAGCCCGAGATATAAGACTCCCTATACTAAGGGTAAAACATTGGTTAACCCCAAATATAAAAAACCTACAGGATATACTGTTAAGTCTTTTATGGAACAATACCCTGATGGTCGATATGTTATAATCGTTAAGGGTCATGCGTTAGCCTTAGTTGATGGTGTTTTATATGGTAATGGTAGTGAACAATATGAAGGATTTCGTAGACCAATTCATTATGTTATTAAGGTAAAATAATGGTAAGAATTAAAAGTCGATAACGTCTAAATCGTATGTGTCACTAAGTTGTTTCTCATCATAGAATATTTTTTTAGATATATCATGCACATCATCCTCCACTGAAGATTTATTTATTAGTCTTCCGTGTGTATCTAATTTACCACCATCGAGGTCAGATAAAAATTCGAATAAATCGACTTCTATTCTCACATAAGGGTTTTCACTTTCGGACCCATAAAAATAGTACCTAACTTCAGTTAAATCATCTAAAGGTACATTATAGTTGTGATTTATATAACCACGTAGTTTATTAGTCATTCGGTCCATTATTTTATTAATTGAATTAAAATTAATATACTCAATATTTAATTGTAATTGACCATCAGATAACCCTAGTAGACCACCGATAGTGTCTATAGTACTTTCAAGTTCGTATATTAAAGATTCATAACTTGAGTTATAACTACTACCCACAGGCATAAACTTTTCCAAATCGACGTATACCGTTATATCAACGTATTTTTTATCTGAATAATTATTCCATTTAGAACTCCATTCTGAGATTTTAACACTATATTCTATGTCCGATGGACCAAATATGGAAGTATCTAAAATCTTTTTTATTATGTCTAAACTAAGTCTCATAATTATAAATATAATAATGATAGTAAATTACAATATTAATTGATATTTATAAAAGATTAATAAATTTAAAATGAAGAAACTTACCAAAGAACAAGAAAGGGGTGTTGACTTAGTTATTAAAGCAATAACTAAATCTTTTAATTTTATTAAGGGGGGTCAAGTTTCTAAAAATTATGAGAAATACGATGGAATATTGTTCATAGATTTATTCATAGATTTTTTCGAGTTAGCGAAATTAAATAATACCGAGATAAGACCCTATTGGGTTGATTATTATGAGGAATATGGTAAAGACATGTTACGTTCCACTACATTAACGTCATTTGTAGATATTGAAAATTTTTCAAAATATTATTTTTTAAGTAATGATATTAAAAATAAACTAAACACTTTTTATGATTTTTTACCGGAGAATATGCGTGCTGAATCTAATCTGATAGAATTATTTGACGATAAAACCACCACAATTAAACCAAATTTAAGTGTTGGGGAATATAAACAATATAAATAATATGGATTATATCGTAAACAAAGACCAATTGAATAGAAGTATTGAGAAATACTTAAATACTAATTATCCTGATATAGATGATATTGAATTTGATACTGTTACTCTCGGCGCTTGGACTGATAGTTATGGTAGAAAAATGAAAATGGGTAAAAGAACGATACCTAAACTTAAAATAATTTTTAAGGAAGACACCATACCTTATAGAAATGATTCTAGAATGCATTTGAAATATGGTATTCAGGAAGAAATTAAAAATTTATTTGGATTTGAGGGTAATGATATTATACTTGAATTTTATTATATAAAAACAACTGTAGAAAAATTTTAAATATGGAAGTGTTAGTTAACAAAAAACAATATGGTAAATTTTTATCCATTGCTCAGGGTTTATTAGATAATCTTAAGTTTGATGAGGTATCAAATATAAAAATTTTACCACCTAACCACTTATCTGATGAAATTAATGTTGACACACCACTCAAGGGTTTTTCTCAACCAGTTGTTGTAATATATTTCCCGGTGGATAAGGATAAACAGTATCTAACATCTAGACAGGAAGATATTATGAATGAGATATGGTTAGAATTATATAATCTAATGGGTCTTACCGTAGAATTACATTCTAAAATGGTGGTTAAATGATATGGGGGCTGAAGATTATAGTAAAATGACATTGATAAGTACTCACCCGGTTAAGAAGGGTGATTTAGGATTCCACGGAAACTTATTCGGGGGAAAATTATTAGCTTGGTGTGACGCTGCCGGTGCCGCTTTAGCCACGCAAATAGCCGACACACCTCGTATGGTTACTGTGCTAATTGATGAATGTTTGTTTAAGAAACCTGCAAAAGAAGGACATCTACTAAAAATATACGGAATGGTCGACACTATTGGTAGGACGTCGGTCACCTTAAAGTTAGAAGCGAGGGCCCATAACGTTTATTCTGGTAAACAATCTATTATACTGTCTACGAATATAAAGTTCGTTAGGATTGATGAAAACAACGAAGCGTTACCAATTTCACAAAAGGTAAGAGATAAATACAACAAACCCAAATAGGTTGTAGGGGGTGTAAATAAGTGACACCAACCATTATTTTGGCTTTTTAAAAAAATTAGATATTTATATTAAAAAACTATTACTATGGGAAAATTAAAAAATTTATTTAATGGAATAAAAAGTTGGTTAATATCTAACGGTGTTGAAGGAATATTAGGTCTTGTTTTAGGTTTAATATTGTGGTCGTTTGGATATAAAATATTTGCAGGGTTTTCATTCGGAGTTTTTGCAACTAGAAATTGGGATATATTAGTTAATTTCATATCTAAAAAAATAAACAAAAAATAAAACACTTTAAGATGAAACAAGAACAAATAATGGGTATTATTAGACACGTACTAACCTTTGTTGGTGGTATAGTTGTTGCTAAAGGTTTTGCGGACGAGACATTCATTATGGAACTAACCGGTGGGATTATAACACTTGTTGGTGGTATATGGTCGATAGTCTCTAAAATTAAAACTGAGAAATAAATTAAAATAAGTTAAAAATAAAAAAACCCCCTACTAAGGGGGTTTTTTATTTTACACCTATGAGTTTCGTTTCATCACCTCTTTTTTGTAATAAGAGTCAAAACCTTTCATCATTTCAGTGATTGTTGGGTTATTATCAATACCAATCACATTATCAATCAAACCAAACTTTTTGGCTTCATCTGAGTTAAACCATTTATCATTACGTGATAATTCGTAAACCTCATCAAAACTCTTCCCGGAATTTTGAGATAATATTTTAAATAACATATAGTTATACTTTTCGGCTTCAATTTGGTTAATCCTTGTGTCTTGAATATTACCTTGAGTACCATGACTAACCATATGGGTCATAACCTTAGAAAATATTAAAGAATTACGTTTACCTTTTGTACCTGAAGATAATAATATTGAACCCATAGATGCACACATACCAACATTAGTAGTGGAGATGTCGGATTTAACATAGTTCATTGTATCTCTAATACCAAGACCTGAAAGTACACTACCACCCGGAGTATCTAAATATAGATTTATATCTTGAGTGTCCGTAGTATCTAAGAACATTAGTTGTGCTTGAATTATCGAAGCCATTTTACTATTAACATCACTTGAAACCCATATAATTCTATCCATCATTAATCTAGAGAATATATCTAATTGTGTGGCTCTCATTTCTCTCTCTTCTAAAATGTAAGGTGTCATAGACCCTTTAACTAATTCACCATATTGGTCCATTTCCAATGAAGAAATTTTATGGTCACTCATTGCGTATTTTTGGAATTCTTTTCCGTAATTCATAATTTATTTTTTTATGTGTTTATTGATTTGAATACAAATATAATTTAAATAAAACTAAGTAACAAACATAAATTGTGTTGATTTATATGAAATTTTTAAATATATTTCCTTATATTAAACATAAGATATAAAATGAGTGAAATGAGTAAATGGTTTATCAGAGAGAAGAAAGGTAAAATAAGTAAGAAAGATTTTTTTATCATTCCTACTATAAAGGTATGGTATAATAAAAGAACTTTTCTTAGACCAGGTCGGCATACGGCAGCTTGGGGAATTAAAGTACATCTATTCGTAGTAGAATTATCTTTATCATTCCAAAAACGGTAATAGTATGGAGGGTAAAAAACCTGATTTAGTTGTATGGTCCAAAGAAAAAGGATATTATTCTAAGAGTTTAGAATACCCAACTAGTTTAGGTTCTGCCGTGTTTGAGGTCCCTAACGTCCCATTGTTTAGAGAAAAATCATCTAAAAAAATGATGGATACCTTTAACCAAGAAAAAAATGAGATTGTTGACCAAGTTAAAAGACTATATGAACAGTATAACGACTCCATTATGGTTTGGGAATCAAAATTTAATTTTGAACCTATAGTTGGAAAATCATATTTTTTATATAACTTTGACAACAAAGATACATTATCTTTAATTTCTCCGGAAGAATGGAATAAGATTGAAGATTTTGTTGGGGAGTTTAAGTTAAATAGCGAAAACAAATGGTTAAGAATAAACGAAAGGAAAATAAGTGGTTAACACATATAAATAAAAAATTATGAAAGATAAAATAGTTGAAAGACTTCTTGAGTTGGAACAAATATCCATCCGAAATGCGGATGTCATTATTAATAATGGTAAAAGAAAAGTTTTAATAATTGAAGGATTAAAGAATGACGGGTTTATTACAATACACGAGACGATTGTTCTTTTAAAGGAGAAAAATGAGTTCGTATTACCGTTTGGAACGCCTAATGATACTCAGTATCCTACGGTGATTCGAAAATATACTGATTGGACATATGACCCACATAGACCGGGACAACCAAGATGGGAAGTGACGTGTAGTAACAATTTAAATGATGGGGGAGGAGATGAATAAATTAGATAAAAATTACTTAAGTCTCCTAAGGGATATCTTAAATGACGGAGTTGAAAAATCCGACAGGACGGGAACCGGGACAATCTCATTATTTGGTCGACAGATAAGACATGATATGTCAGATGGTTTTCCTTTACTAACCACAAAGAAGATGGCTATCAAAACTATGATGACTGAGTTAAAGTGGTTTCTAAAAGGAGATACTAATATCAAATACTTGGTGGAAAATGGTTGTCATATTTGGAATGGCGATGCATATAAACGCTTCACATATTATACTGATGAAAACACATCTATGGATAGATTTATAGAATTAATCAAAACCGATGATGAGTTTGCAAAGAAATGGGGTGAATTAGGTCCAATTTACGGTAAACAATGGAGAAGTTGGTCACCTGTCGCGGGAGATATAAACAAAGGTGGTAAAGACCAAATTAAAGAACTGATTAAAAATCTAAAAGAAAATCCTGATAGTAGAAGATTAATGGTCAGCGCGTGGAATGTTGGTGAGTTGGATTCAATGGTTCTTCCACCTTGCCATTATGGATTTCAAGTTTATACGAAAGAATTAGGGTTGGATGAAAGGATAGATATTTATAATGGTAGTAGAGTACCAATGAACAGGTCATCGGATTATTTTCATGAACATATGGACGATTATGGTATACCAAGAAGGTCCATATCCTTAATGTGGAATCAAAGAAGTGTGGATACCGCATTGGGTTTACCATTTAACATAGCATCATATGGAACTTTACTACAACTTATAGCTGATGAATGTAATATGATAGCAGGGGAATTAATAGGTAATTTGGGAGATGTTCATTTATACAAAAATCACATACAGGGTGCTAAAGAGCAAATTGTTAGAGAACCTTTCAAACTACCCGAAATAAAGTTATCTAATGTAGACATACTAAATGGTGAATTTGATTATGAAATTATTGGATATGAGTCCCATCCAACAATTAAATTTCCATTAAGTAATTAACTTAACAAATAAACTATGAGCATAATAAAGATTTAATAATGGATAAAAGAATTATAGAAATACTCAACAAAGAAAAGAATAGACAATCAAATACTATTGAACTAATTGCAAGTGAGAACTTCGCATCTGAGGCCATTATGGGATTGGCTGGTTCGGTATTCACTAATAAATATGCTGAAGGATATCCCGGAAAGAGATACTACAATGGATGTGAACACATGGATGAGGTAGAGAATCTTGCGATAGAGGAACTCAAAAAGTTATACGGTTGTAACTTTGCGAATGTACAACCTCATTGTGGGGCAAATGCAAATACCGCAGTATTTCAAGCGTTCCTAAAACCTGGTGATACAATACTTGGAATGGACTTATCAAGTGGTGGTCATTTATCTCATGGAAGTAAACCTAATATTTCAGGTAAAGTATATAACGCTCATTCATATGGTGTGGATGAAAATGGTTATTTAAACTATGATGATATACGAACTAAAGCGTTAGAGGTTAAACCTAAAATGCTTATAGCGGGGGCAAGTGCGTACTCGAGGATAATCGATTGGAAAAAGTTTAGGGAAATATCTGATGAAGTAGGTGCTATTTTATTAGTTGATATGGCTCATTATTCAGGTCTTATTGCGGGTGGTGAATATCCAAACCCAATTGAGTACGCCGATGTGGTAACCTCAACAACTCACAAAACACTTAGAGGTCCAAGAGGGGGTATAATTATATGGAATAATTCAGATTATACAAAAAAGATAAACGGTGCTATATTTCCGGGAACACAAGGTGGTCCGTTAATGCATATAATAGCCGCAAAGGCACAGTGTTTTATTGAAGCTAATACATCAGAGTTTAAGGAGTATTGTTTAAAAGTAAAAGAAAATGCTAAACACATGTGTGACGTATTTAAGGATAATAATATACCAATTTTAACTGATGGTACGGACTCACATTTAATTTTAATTGATTTATCAAGTAAAAAACACAGTGGGAGAGTGATTGCGGATATGTTAGAAGAAAATGGTATCACTGTTAATAAGAATGGAATACCTAATGACCCAAGAAGTTTTATTGAAACAAGTGGTATTAGAATAGGTACTGCGGCTGAAACAACACGAGGACATGGTAAACATTGGTTTAGAGAATTGGCGAGAAAAATAAGTAAAATAATAAATAATTAAAATGGAGCATAGAAGATTATACGAGATTAAAATAGATTCTCTTGAGAAAGAAAATAAAGAACTTAAATTAGAACTTGAAAAACAAGATTTAATTAAAAAAGGATATAAAGAAGAAATTTCGAAATGGAATAAAAAATATAAAGATTTAATGTCACAAATAAAAAAATAAAATGATGATGATTACTTATAATGAACCGGATGAATGGAACGATGATGAAACCACATATATTGATGGTGTGGATGAAATACCCGTTGAAAAAGAAGTGGGATATAATGATGACGAATACGACTATTAAATCAAAACAAAGATGAGTTTAAAAACAATACAAAAAGAATTTAGGGATACACCTTCAAAAGAATTATTTTCAGCCGTTGTTGATAATTTTGTGTTTGGTTTACTTGGAGCTATTTTAGTGGTATTTATCGCTGAGAGGGTAGATATTTTAGTACTATTGGGTTACATGATTTATTATTTCTTTTTGGGTAGAGTAGTTAATAGACCAAAATATGTAACAAGTTTAGGTAAATTTATAGTTTTCCCTGTACCAACTGCAGTCGGAGCGTTTGTTGGATATAAATTAGCTTATATATTATCTTCTTTTTTTTAATTAAAAGTATAATATAAAGACCATAAAAAAAGGAGATTCGATTGAATCTCCTTTTTTATTGTTTATTATGGTCAATGCCGATTAAATTTAATTTATGCCAACTAATTCTAAATCGAATATCAGTTTTTTACCTGCTAATGGATGGTTAGCATCTACCACAGCAACCTCCTCTTTAATCTCAACGACTTTAACGTTAATAGGTCCTTGTGGTCCTTGACCTTGTAACATTTCACCAACTTTAACTTGTTCAGGTAATTGATTTAATGGTACTTCACTAACCATAAAATCTTTTACGTCTCCATAAGCATCTTCAGGTGCAATCTCAACCACCTTTTTTTCACCTTCTGACATATCATATAGTGCGTTTTCGAAACCTTTAATTAGTTGACCCTCACCCAACTTAGCTTCTATTGGTGTTCTACCTTCAGTTAATGATGTGTCGAAAACTGTACCATCTTCTAGTTTTCCTGTGTAATTTACCTTTACGGTGTCTCCTTGTTTTGTTTTTAACATAATATTTGTTTTTTTTTAATTATATGGATTTATTTCCTAAATGGAAAGTCAAAATAATAATATTTAATTTATGATTAAAATATAGTTACTTTAAATTGTAATGTCAATTAAAATAAGTGAAATTATATTTTATTTAATTTAACTGATGAAGAAATTATATATGGTTCGGTAAAGGCAATACATTTTAAGGACTCCTCAATAAGTAAGTGTAAACCATACGGGTGATTTTCGTAATTGTTTTCTATTTCACTAATCATTAAAGTACAGTCAATTATATATTTCGAGGTATTAGTTGAATATTTGAAGTAGTTAACTTTAATTTCGGAATCATTACCATATAAATGAGTGATATCGTTTTTAAGGGTGTTGTTGAGGATGTCTTCTAAAACTAAATCATATATCATATTGATAAATATAAATTAAAAAATATAATAGAAAAGTTTGGTTACGTTAATTTTTATTGTATATTTGTACCATCAAACAATTAAAAACAACGACAATTATAAATTATGACTAATATTTTAAATAACGAAATTGACGAGTTTCATTGGGTACTAAAAGTATTACAATCGTCTAAAACAATGGAACATTTATTAGTTTGTGATAAATTATTTTCTTTATTTATTAATAAATGGAATGTCACTAAAGAAGGTAATTTAAAAAAATATAATGGATTATATAATAGATTCAAATTTGTTACTAAGAATAAATTAAAAAAAATAGTTTAGTTCTGTTTGAGTATTTGATATCGTACTCAATTAAATATTAGGTGGCCTGATGGCAACGCGACCACCCCTAATAAGAACTATATCGGATAGACGCCAGGTGAAAAAGTAAATTTATGGCAATGTGGGAACTCAGTTCGCTGAGGTCGGTCAATCATAGGGAATACCGTTTAAAACAAGAATAGAGCCTGGTACCTACGCAACTTAAGAACGTGGGAATTGGTTAATTGGGGGTTCGACTCCCCCTCTATCCGCTAAAATAAAAAATGAATATTTATTTGATTAAATAAAATATTCTAACTATAATAAAATAAAGATATGAAGAATTTAATAGTTATTGGTCACCCTAACAAAAATAGTTTTTGTTATAATGGTATATATAAAACCATATATGAAACTTTAAATGTTGAAGGTGAACAAATTGAAGTTATCGACCTATATAGGGATGAATTTCATTCTTCAGATAGAAAAAATTTAATAAATAGCTATCAGGATTTGGTAACGTGGTCCGATAGAATTTATTTCGTATCACCTGTTTGGTGGTTTAGATTAACCCCACGAATGGAAGTATTCTTTGATGAAGTGATGACACCCGGTTTTGCATATAAATTTGTACCAATAATTGGTAAATATGCTTACCCTAAACCATTTTTAAAAGATAAAAAAGTTAGAACATATATCACACATGGGGCACCGGCAATACCCGTTTTAACTTTATATCTAAACTCAGTTAAGTTAAGATTGGTTATGGGTGTCTATACCTTCGTATTTGGTTGGAAACCCTCTAGATGGTTTAAGACTAAACAATTTTGGTCGGTTCCGTTTGTTAGTCAGGAAAAAAGGGCTAAATATTTAAAAACAGTTAGGAAAGATGTTATTAAAGACATTAATAAAAGTTAATTAAAAAATTATGTTTATCTTTGAAAAAAATAACAAGATGAAAATCACATTCATATCGGATACTCACACAAAACATCATCAGGTTACCTCACAGTTACCAGGTGGTGATTTGTTGGTCCATGCTGGTGACTTTTCTTCACGAGGTTATGAACACGAGATAGACGGATTCTTTGATTGGTTCAATGGTTTGGATAACTATACCAATAAGATTGTCATTGCGGGTAACCACGACTTTATGTTTGAGGACGACCCAATGTTGGCTAAAGATATCATAAGTCACTACCCTAATGTTACTTACCTTCAGGACGATTTGGAAGTAATCGGTGAAGTTTACCAAGATTCGGTTAAAGTATGGGGTTCACCGTGGCAACCGGAATTTAACAATTGGGCATTTAACTTGCCACGCAACAGTGAGGTGTTAAATGAGAAGTGGAATCAGATTCCACATAACATGGACATTGTGGTCACTCACGGACCAGCATGGGGTCATTTGGACACCGTTGTCGGGCAATCTATAAACTTAGGGTGTGAGTTGTTGGCTGAGAGACTAAAGGTCGTTAAACCGAAGATACACGTGTGTGGTCACATACATAGTGGGTATGGTTATAAGTTTGTCGATGGAACACACCACTTCAACGTCTCGGTCTTGGGTGAAGATTATAATTTCACACAAAAACCGATGACTGTGGAGTGGGACCCAAAAACTAACGAAATAGAATTTGTTTAATCAAATTTTTTTATTATAATTGTAAAAAATAAACAACAATGAAGTATAAATTAGAAATGTATGGGTGGGAAGTTGAAGCGACTGGTCACTCACTAACAGATGAACAAGTTAAATCTATCCAAGATTTAATGGAAACCAATGGTGCTGACGAACTATGGGAAGTTCGTCATGATATCGAAATGGAAGGTATAGTGGATGACCTTTATAATCCTGACCTTTACCACGTATCTCGTGGATTGGACAATAGTGGTCTTTGGTTTTCACTTAAAGATGACAAGGATAATGAAGTTTTAAGCTTCGAACCGTCAGACATGGAAGATATCTACGAAATGTTAGGTGATTCTGCGGATGACATCCCTTATGAAGGTTATTTATCAATACCTGGTGAAGGTAAGAATGAAAACGTTGATAATATACTTGCAATATTTGACGAAAATAAAGGTGGTATTTGTGATTTTGAAATGTTCGAATCAGATGAAGTGCCAACGGCAAAAGATTTCTGTGTCCAACACGGAGATATAGGTACACCTGATGGTGATTGGGATTTTATCTCCAAAGTATTTTATAAAGGAAAAGAGTTAGAGGTATACGACCATTTGGATAATCGTGGTAAAGCCTCGACTGTAGAAATATATCGTAAAGACGGTTATACTATTAGTTAAGTAAATACTTATTTCGTTAAAACCCTACCTTATTCGGTGGGGTTTTCTTCTTCAGATAAATCGGTTTCGGTGTCTAATGAATTTATTTTTTTCTCTTTCTGTATTTGGTTAACTAAGTAACCCGCTATTGCGAATTCTAAAGTTGCCCACATAATGAAATCAGACATACTTAATGATTCGTATTTTTTAAATAAGAAAAATATCATACCTATTTGACCGATAATAAATGCTACTCCTGATTCTACTCTCTTCTTTGAAAAGTATGATTTTTCTAAACTATATAATTTACCTAATTCTCTAAAAACCCATTTAATGTCATCCCACATGGTTTTTATTTTATTTTTTTTCATAATTTAGTTTTATAATAAATATATGGTAAATAAAAAAAGGGATTGTAGCGACACATCCCTTTTAAATTCGTTACCCCAACGGTAACGGTCCTAAATCCCCTAAAAAAAAAAAGGGTGTTATTTCATTTGACATTCACAGTTAGTGCAAGAACACTCTTCTGTTAGACAATTTTCGTTACAAGTACAATTCTTATTAATCATTATTTCTCTCTTATTAAAACTTGACACCTTTTAAGGTATTCTTTAGCTCTTGGTGATGGGTCAATATGCCCTAATACTTTTTGTATATCTTTAACTAAGTCTTCACCATGTTCGTTTTCACGGTATAACTCTATTACTTTATCCATCGATTTAATACAATTTCTATTTGTTTCGTCAAAGTAATTTCTACCTCTGAAATTATTTAAATTATTCATTAACTCGTAAGATAAGTGTTCGCCACCATCTTTAATTTCAGGATGTAACCTCAGTGTTTTTAATATATCTAGAGTGTCGGTAATACCATTAATACCCCCACTTCTTTTATATAAATCTGAAGTATAGTTTTCATAATCACCTTGTGGTCCAACAATGTCATTTAATGATACGACATTGGTTGATACACATCTTTCTTTTTTGTTTGAAGTTTTTTCTTCGTTTAAAAGATGGTCCACAATTTTATTAAACTTTTCTTCTTGTATTTTTATCTTCATAATAATAATATTAATTTACTATAAATACGACAAAAATGTAAAATATTTTTTTAATGTAACCCAAATGAATAAAAAAATCCGGAACATTACATTCCGGATTAAAAATTACTTAACTTCCTCAAACTCAACATCTGATGCTTCCACATCGATTCCGTCACCTTCGGGTACATCTGAAGATGTGTTTTCATACATCTTTTGACTTATAGATTGAAATTTGGAATTTAGGTCGTCCATATACGTTTTAATATTCTCTATTTCTTTTTTAGAATGAGAATCTTTTAGTTTTTCAATCAGACCATTTAACTCCTCCTTTTCGTCTTCCGATATTTTATCACTCATTTCCTCCATACTTTTTTTACTTTGGAAAATTAAGTTATCTGCGGAATTTAATGTTTCGATTTCTTCCTTCATTTTGTTGTCAGATTCAGCATTTTCTTCAGCTTCCGATTTCATCCTTTCAATTTCTTCTTTAGATAAACCTGATGAAGATTCGATACGAATTGATTGGGTTTTATTAGTACCCTTATCCACTGCCGATACGTTTATAATTCCGTTCGCGTCAATATCGAATGTTACTTCGATTTGTGGTATACCCCTTTGAGAAGGTGGTAGACCGTCTAAGTGGAAACGTCCAATCGTTTTATTATCTTTCGACATCGCTCTTTCACCTTGTAGAACATGAATTTCCACAGTTGGTTGATTATCAACCGCTGTTGAGAACACTTGGGACTTTTTACTTGGTATTGTAGTGTTAGATTCGATTAACTTTGTGAATACTCCACCCATAGTTTCAATACCTAACGATAATGGTGTAACATCTAACAAAAGTACGTCGTTGATGTCACCACTTAATACTCCACCCTGTATTGCCGCCCCTAAAGCGACTACTTCATCCGGATTAACACCTTTTGAAGGTTCTTTACCAAAGAAATCTTTTACCGCTTTTTGAATTGCCGGAATTCTTGTGGTACCACCGACTAAAATCACCTCATCAATATCACTAACTTTAAGATTAGCACTTTTCATGGCGGTTTTACAAGGCTCTATCGTTCGTTTAATTAGTGAGTCCGTTAATTGTTCGAATTTCGCTCTTGTTAACTTTGTTACTAAATGTTTAGGACCTGTTGAGTCAGCACTTAAGTAAGGTAAATTAATCTCAGTTTCAGGACTTGATGAAAGTTCAATCTTAGCTTTTTCAGCCGAATCACGTAATCTTTGAATCGCTACCGGGTCATCAGATAAGTCAAAACCATTTTGACTTTTGTATTCTAATTTTAAGAAGTCAATAATGACATTGTCAAAATCGTCACCACCCAAGTGTGTGTCTCCATCTGTTGATAGTACCTCAAATACACCATCACCTAAATCTAGTATTGATACATCGTGAGTTCCACCACCACAGTCAAATACCACAATAACTTTATCACTACCTTTTTTGTCCATACCGTACGCTAATGCTGCGGCAGTTGGTTCGTTGATTATACGTTTAACGTCCAATCCCGCGATTTCACCAGCTTCTTTAGTTGCTTGTCTTTGAGAATCGTTGAAGTACGCCGGAACCGTTATAACGGCTTCAGTAATACTCTCACCCAAATATTCTTCAGCGGTTTTTTTCATTTTTTGAAGTACCATCGCTGAAATCTCCTGAGGGGAGTATTTTCTATCCGATATATTAACTCTAGGTGAGTTATTATCCCCTTTAGAGATTTTATAAGACATTTTACCAATTTCACTTTTTGATTCGTCGTAAGTCGAACCCATAAATCTTTTAATTGAATAAATAGTCTTTTCCGGATTCATAACAGACTGTCGTTTAGCCGGGTCCCCAATTTTTCTTTCACCTTCGTTTTCAAGAAAGGCTACTATAGAAGGGGTGGTTCTTTTCCCCTCAGAGTTAGGTATTACGATAGGTTCTGAACCTTCCATAACTGACACACAAGAGTTTGTTGTGCCTAAATCAATTCCAATAATTTTTCCCATAATGTTTTTAATTTTGTTAAAGTATATGTATTTTATTTTATTACGTCAAGTATACTAACAAAATTATACCAAATAAAAAAACCTGACACAAAGTCAGGTTTAGTAAAAAAATACTGTCAAAAAGACAAATTATGTGTTTGTAAAGCTTAATATAGTCAGACCCAATTTATTTGCTACTATACTTAATAAACTTTCATCATTAGCTCCCCATGTGGATAATTCACTTTGTGTTAATACAACACCTTCACTACCCCCTTTTGTGATATTAGTCATTACTCCCTTACTATCAATTATTGGTACTCCGAATTGTGCCGTGAAAACATTAGTATCGCTTCCGGGTATGTAATCAAAACAAACTACCTTCATATGAGTTAGGTTTATAGTTTCCGAACTAAATGGTGTGATGGTTTTTATTTGTTGTGCCGTAGGTGTGATTTCTGCTATAATCATAGTTTTTTATTATAAATATGTGTGTATAATAAAATAAATCTTTTAAGTGTAATATGTAGATGTTAATTTTAAGTAATAACTAAATATTTATATTAAAAATATAAATTATGGAAACGATAAAGAAAGGTAGTAAAGGTTTAATAGTATCTTATTGGCAAGAATTTTTAAAAAATTTACAATTATATAATTATAAAGTTGATGAGGACTTTGGTAATTTAACACATAAATCAACAGTAGAATTTCAAAGAGTTAATGGTTTAGTTGCTGATGGTATTGTGGGTAAAAATACGTGGGACAAAGCGTATCAGTTAGGTATGATTACTACAGATGAAATGGAAGAACCGGTTGTACCGGAAGACTTTGACATAGTGATTAAAAAGTCATATATGCCAAAAAACGAATATTATACTACAAATGAAGAAAAACAATGGATTTTCATACACCATACCGCAGGATGGAACAATCCTTATAATACAATTAAAAATTGGTCGAGAGATAATAGAGGTAGAGTCGCCACAGAATTTGTGTTAGGTGGTCAGAAAATAACAAATAATAATGACGAATTTGATGGGGTTACGGTACAAGCGTTTCCGGAAGGTGGATATGGTTGGCATTTAGGTATTGGTAACAATATAATGCATAGAGGTTCTGTTGGTATTGAAGTTAATAACTTTGGGTACTTAACCGAAGGTGGTTATTTTAAAAGAATTAACGGTAATAAAACATGGATTAAAAGGACACCCGGTAAATTTTACACTTATGTGGGTACTGAGGCTCACCCAAGTCAAGTGGTTGAGTTAGATGAAAAATTTAGAGGTTTTAAATATTGGCATAAGTACAGTGATAAACAAATTTCTGAATTAGAAAAATTATTAAGGTATATTGGTGATAGAGATGATATTGATATACGAAAAGGTTTACCTGAATTAGTAAGGGAGAAAGGTGCGAAGGCATTTGACGAGTGTAGTGTGTCAATGTGTACTAACACTAAAGGTCTGTGGTCACATACTAACTGTAGAAGTACTAAGTTTGATATGTTCCCACAACAAGAATTAATAGATATGCTACTTAATTTATAAAATTTAAACCTACTATTTATTAATAAACATTAAATCTATGAAATTAACTGAAAATAAAAAGGTGTCTAATAATTTAGATTACCATTTAAAAAATAAAATATCTTTAAATGAGAATATTTTCAGACCAAATTCTAATAAATTCTTTGAATTAATTAATGAGGTTAGGGAACTATATAATGAAAATGTAATAAGGTTAAATGAAAAGGACTTAAATATAGTCGAAAGTGATTTAGGTAAGAAGGTTAAATTGACGAACGGAGAAGAAATCCATTTGGAGGTCCCGATGATAAATGAGTCCAAGTATCAAGGTAAAGATGTTAGTTTAAATAAACCTAAAACAGGGGGACCTAAAAAGTGGTATGTTTATGTTAAGAACCCATCAACAGGTAAAATTAAAAAAGTTTCTTACGGTTCACCCGATATGAGTGCTAATTGGAACGATACCGGAGCTAGAAAGTCATTTGCGGCTAGACATAGGTGTGATAAGAAAAAAGATAAAACCAAGGCCGGATATTGGGCTTGTAGAGCACATAAAGATTTTGGGAAGAATGTCCCGGGTAGATTTTGGTAATGGAAGATATAGGAATTTTAAAGAAGATTATTAATCGACAACTAGATAAAATGGATATTGAATCTGTTGATAATATGGAAATCGTAGATATTGAAATCAGAAAGGGTTATAGACCAAATAGAATTATGGTGGGTGTGTCACCAACGTTAAAATACGCCGAACGTAGAGTGGTTTGGCCTCAAGTATATCGTATGGTTAGTGATACTGTAGATTCAATTGGTTTAAGTAGTGACGATTGGGACGTATTACCGGTTGCGATTGAGAGTATAACCGATGAACACCCATTTGAAGAATCTATAGTTGGCGAGAGTAGAATTAGAACATTTAATAAAGACGTATTAACCGAAGAACTTGTTTGGCATAGAGATAAAGAAGACCGTTTAGTTGAAATTATAGAAGGTAATGGGTGGGAACTCCAATTGGATAATGAACTACCCGTTAAAATGAATGATGGTGATAGTTTTATAATACCTGAAGGTGTTTACCATAGAGTTAAACGTGGTAATGATAAATTAGTGATTAAAATAACCAAGTTATAAAGACGATATTATTTCAAAAGAAAAGGCCTAGATTTCTCTAAGCCTTCGGTCCATGGAGACTATCCATGGAGGGGTTAATTCGATGATACTCAAATTATTAATTTTTAACTATTGATTAGGTTTAAATCTGTTAAGTATTTTAGATAGGATATCTCTAATTACTATAGATGAAACTGTTATAACACCAAAAGAAGATATTCTAATCGCCATTTCTTTAATTTCCGACGAATTAAAACCAGCTTGCTCAATTTTATATAACATAGGTAAAATTGGTACTAAGAATGCGTAAGCTAACATATTTGAAACTTTACTAAAAGTTATATTCAAAGACTCCAAAAACTTTGTAAAGGTATATTTAATTTCTTCAGTTTTTTTTAACCCCTTTAAAAAAATATCATATAAATTATTATCGTTAAGTTTATTCATTAACAATTTTAAGTTTTCTTTATTTTCCAAATATAAAGTAGCCACTATACTAGTTAATATTAAGGATAAATCCATATCGGAAATTTCTAAATGGTTTGTTTTTAAAAAATCACTAATAGGTTTCATAAAACCACCAATACTAGCCCCCCACGTTAACATAAATTCTAAATTAACTCCGGTAGTTTTAAAAGTCTCTTTAAATATTTTACTTGTGAATTCATAATTTTTTTTAATTATGTCCTCAACTTTAGATTTAATTGATTCTTTTATTAGTACTTTTTTTTGTTCTTCTGTTATTATAATATTAACATTCATAACTTATTATTTATATTTGGAGTATTTATAAGTAAATATCGTACTATGTCAAAAAATAAAATAAATCCGGAATTAAAGTCAGGTGATAGGGTATCATTAATTCTTATGTCAGATGAGACATCGTTATCGTTAGGTGATGTTGGTACGGTTACATCTAAACAAAAAGTTTTTGGAATACCTCAATACGGTATAAAGTGGGATAATGGGTCAAGTTTATCACTCTTATCAGATACTGACTATTGGATGTTGGAAGATGATTTTAAAGAGAAAAATGATAAATCTTTAAATGAAACCGATATACATAAAGACGCAATAAATAGGGTTGATTCATTCAAAATGTTTAATATGAAGTTTTTTGTGGATTATTTAGTTACGATTAGAGACAGCGGTATAGTTAATATGTACGGAGCATCTGATTTATTGTGGTTAGGTAAAAATAGAATAGAACATGAATTTAAATATAAACATATACCTGACGAAGAAAAATTTGATGAATTACTTGAAATGGCTGATACATCACAAATGTATATGATAAATGGGGTTATTAGTATACTAGAAAAAGAAGGGAAGGAATTGACCGATAGAAATATAAATAACTACCTAAAAAGGTACTCATTACAAATATTACAAAATTATATTTACATTCTATCATAAATCACATATTTATAAACAAAACAAACAATTATGAACGCATATTTTTTCAATATAACTAAAGACGAAAGAGAAAACATATTAGATAAACATAAAGAAATTTATGACGGGTATGTGACAGAATACGCAAAACCGGAAGAACAACCTTTATATGTTCAAGATTTTGCTAACGATAAAAAGGGTATTACCGTTAATAATAACGGTGATGTAACTGAATATAAGAATGTTGGTATTAATGAGATGAAACATGATGGAAAATCGACTGGCCTGTTTTCGGATGAAGAACCTATTGATGAACAATTAGATATGATTGGTGACGGTCCGGATGATTTAGAACATGGGACAAGTGATGAAGATGTTGACATAGATATGGACGACTACTTTGAAGATAGTGAAGAAGGTGACCCATACGATTATATGAATTATGGTGGTTTTTTTGACGACGATGAATTAGAAGATGAAGAAGATAAAGAAGTGGTTATCTTAAGCATTAAAGAATCATTAGATATGTTTAAACGTTTTAGT
>JACKZZ010020846.1_pt1 | contig 28472 bp, 12 predicted proteins | sample 8027871 | NCBI WGS metagenome assembly JACKZZ01 (sample SAMN15724774, study PRJNA655200) | protist metagenome | isolation source: fluorescence activated cell sorting (FACS) single amplified genomes of... | place: USA: West Boothbay Harbor, Gulf of Maine | collected 2000-07-19
CGCACATTGTCAACCGAATTGCGCGTATCGCTATTTGGTGTAGAAATTGAAGATTTATTACGATCAAAAACTGCTTCCAACGATACTAAATATTTATTAAAGTCCTTCGCTGGTACTTCTGAAAACCAATCATCGGATAGCAAATTACTTACTGTTACTTTGGTTTCACAAATGCGTGTACCGGACAGCCCTATTGTCGATACAAGTACTACGGTCATTAATAGCAGCGGCAAAAATGGTAGTAGTAACAATAATAAACGGGGTAAGAGTAAGAAAAATCGGCGAAATAAGCGAAAAGGTGGGACACAGGGTCATAGTGTACAAAAAGATGGACAAAATCTGGTTGCAAAGGCAGAAGAACATGGAAGTACGTCGGCTAATGTTTCTTTAGTTTTAAACACTTTCAGCATACGCTGCCAACAACGAACAGTTGCAGCCTTAGTGTCTATATTCATGTCTGCTACTGCAACCCCATCATCCCCCAAAAGTAAAATTAGCCCGGGGATAAGAGTGAAACTCCGCAAAAAGTTGGTTTCTTTGAAAAAGAAAAAAAGACGACGTAGTATATTTATGAGTCCCTCTTTACAGGGAAGATCGAGCAGTAGTAGAAGCATGTTGGACGGGCGCGCTGCTACTTATAACAGCGGTGTAGAGTCATCGCCTGGTGGAGGGCATACTTCGTCTGCTTCAGCTTTTAATTATGGCAATTCAAGCTCTGGTAATGAAGAAGATATTTTATCGTTCAGGCGTCGGCAAAGACGTATGTTACGAAAAGACGATTCTGTTGATTTTGGATTAAGCAAAGGAAAAGGTTCCTCGCAGCTTAATATTACTTTGACAATGAAAGGTATGGAATTGTATTTTGATGACAACAATCGATGTTTAGGTTGTGTAAGGTTGGGCGAATCCATCGTTGAGGTTGATTCTAAGAGTAACTGGGAAAAAAAAACAATGTTTGTCAAAGGCTCTGTTGGATACGTTTCGTTACTAGATTTGACTCGTGCAAATGGTATTTCTAACGTTGCTGCAGCCATGTCACAAAGTGTAGAAGTGTTCGGTTTGCATGATGATAATGAAACGTCTTTAGCAACATTTGACATTTCGCAAGATACTAACAGTGGAACCGATATTGTCGTGAAAATGACTTCCGTAAAGTTAGTAGTGTTAAGTGTATTTTTAAATGAAATGTATACGTACGCTAGTGATGGTGCATTGGCACGAAGCCTTGTATCTCGTAAAGCCTGTAAGGACACGTTGAAACGTAGACAAAAAAAATATTTTGCTACTGTTACATCAAATTCAAATATCGCTACTTCTGTAGTGGATGAATATAGCATGCATTTGAATGACTCGAATAATAAGCAGAATGGGGATCGTAAACAGCTAAAATTTGACCTACAGTTAGAAAGCCCTGTTATTATTGTACCTAGAGGCGCTTCCTCTCCAGAAATGTTTGTTATTTCCTTAGGTAAAATCGTAGCCAAAAACGCATATCGAGAAAAAGAAATGCCTGTAAATAAAGATACAGATACAATCATAAAGGTTGAAGAACAAGTTATTTTCATAGAGTTTAATGAAGCCAACGTTCGTTGTGGTACAGAGCAAATTATGGATGATCATAATGCCAACATTGAAATTGTGTTGGATAAATATGAAAATATGGCAGTAAATGTCCAATTGTCAAAATTACATTTTGGTTTCAGCCAAGACCATTTGGCTCTAATGGTACGCATATGGTACGAAAATCTTGGGCTTGGTGCAGCCACTTCCAAGCAAAAAGGGCAAACCATGTCAAATCAGTCCCATAGTACAGGTACTGGTGGGCTGGGAAAGATCTCAGAAGAAGTCATGACATCATCGCCCGTTATCACTATACGGCGAAGCAGCGGGGCGAATATCAATAGCCCATTGAATGTGCGAACGCCATCTCGAACAAGTCGCATAAATGGTGATGATGGAAGTGCTCTTCCATTGTTTAAACTGGATGAAACTACAACGGACTCGCCCGAGATGGCTACAACGACATACCAGCTGACAAATCAACAAACTGTTGATTTGTTATTTGAATCTATTGAAATTGAGCTACTAGATTCTAGAAAAACTAACCGCGCTCGAAATTTCTCAGAAGCAAATTTAAGCTCACTTTACAGCAATGCCACTAGAGTACAACATCCAAATGTACCCATTAATAATAATAATACTAATAGTTCCAACAATTCCATTGCAGTATTTTCTATGGATTCCATACATTTACGCAGCGTTGATTTGAATGGCCCGGAGGAAAGCTCTGTTTGTACGACATGTTCGATATCTGCCATCATGATGGTAGACACAGAATCTAATTTTCAGTTGCCATCACATACTGGGCAACAAGGCGATTATGAATCAGATAATTGCTTCAAATTTTTGATTTCGCCGTGTAAATCAAAAAACAACGGCAATATCACAATTGAGTTGTTCGTAAATAAATTGAGCAACACCACAAAGCTATTTGTAGATATACCAACTTTGTATAGATTTGCATTGGTGCCCAGTGCGATAAATTCTATTTCAAATTACATGCAATCTTCCTTGACTGACGCAATGGAGGCATTAACAGAGACTCAGTTAGGAGGTTCTTCAACCAATGTATCATCCAATAATAATGGCTCGACCACATATTATGATAATTATGACAATGTGAATAGTGACATTCCCGGTAATACCAACGGTGCGACTTGGCGTAAGAATGGGGATAATGTACCTACCAAGTTGCCTATAAAAACACCTAAGTATTCGAAATCATCGATCAATGCTGAAGACAATGGCTACCTAGATCCAAGCAATAATCCGATTGATGCGATGGAAGACTCGGCAAATCGGCTCACAATGACTCCTCAAAATTCAGAAGTAGAATGTGCTGAGGTAAAAAAACGAATCCGGGCAAAATTTTACTTCGAATTGAAAGAATTTACCCCTGAAGTTTGGCTATTTGAAAATGCTTCAGTGAAGAAAACAAATGTCGTTGCAACTACATGCATGTTATCCTCAAAGGCTACATTTATTGCATTAAACGGTGATGATACAAGTGCAAATGCGTTACATTCATTATATGTTTCGGCAAATAAGTTCAAAAGTTTGACGTATATAGTTAATGATAATAATGGCAATAGAGATTACACGATCAGTAAACCAATGCACTTAATTGAACCATTTGATATTGCTGTGTCTATTGACAATCGCACCGAGGGTTATTCTGGGCCTAATGATTTAGGTAATAGTAGCATGCCTCTTATACCCAATGAAGATGGTAGTGGTGAAGTTCAGGGAATCACAACCAAAGATGACTCTTTTGAGCTAACTGACGCAGATCTTGATGAGCTCAACGTCAGCATATCCATCACTGGAATCAGTGTGAAACTTGGATACCATGACATTAATTTATTCACGTTTATATTGGCATCATGGGAGCAAGACGCATCAACGGGTGGTAGCAGATTCGGTGCCGGTGGAACATACTACAATGACGATAGGCGCACTGCGACGAATAGTGATACAATTAGTGATAGCGAATTTGATACAAGTTCAAAAACTAGCACTATGTTCAGTAGAAATATGGGAGGAAACCGTGGAGGGAGTGAGTATGCTAGTAGCGTTTACGATGATCGTTCTGTGCGTGGTGGTGGGTCTGAACATTTTTCTAGACCACCGACATTGATTGGGATTCATAATACCGATTCAAATAATTCAATTAACAAGAATAATGCTAAGCCATTTGAATGGCCGTTAGGAAATTTAAGTTTGGATTTAGAGGTATTACAAGTCGCGTTGAACAATGATTTGCAAGGTCAAAATACACCTGTAACGGAAATGAAGCTAAATGCAATTTCATTGATGCTGGCCTCCATAGAGGAAGAGATTCAATTGAAGATAGGATTAGAATTGGACATTGAATATAACAACTTAAAGCTAATGGCATGGGAGCCATTTATTGAACCATGGAGGGTTGAGCTTATCGCAAATATACCGAAGGAAACCCATAATGGTGAAAGTATACCTACTAGCATTGTTGATGGAATCAATAATGCCGCTGGAACAGGGGGAAATATGAACACCGTATTAGAGTATAAGATTGCAGCAAATCTGAATGCCTTAAAGCCATGTAATATTAATATTACCGAGGCTATGTTAGAAAACGTTTACGGTATCGGGGAGGGTTTTCGGTGGCTAACAAGCATCAATCGTTTGGAAGACAGGAGCAACTTAGGCAAACACGCCAGAAAGGAATTTTCATTTTATAAAATCATAAACCATACTGGCATGCCATTATTATATTGGACGGAGGATGGCAGTCGTCATTTGCTACAAGAAAATGGCCAAGCGCCATTACATTTTACCAGTCAACTAAAATACAATAATGAATCAAATGAAATAAGCACTATTACCCGTACGATGATGATCAATGTTTTAGATGAAATTGAAGCGGAGGAGCATATCCAAGAAATTGAAAGTGATAAACATACAAATAGGCGCTACAGTACCCCAAGCAATGCTGATGGCAAAAATACTACCAAATTTGCACCTCAAAGAATTCGCGTTGATGCACTCGGTGTTAAAGTTTATGATTTATTGCTATCTTCGACGACCACATTTGAAACAAAAGTTGAAAATAGAAATCATGATAGTATAAAATTAAGTGATGGACCCAGACCAATCTCATCTCTATCTGTTAATGTAACTTCTCGGGATGGCAGTAAATATATATATTTACAATCAGGAATGATATTGAAAAATTGTACAAACCACATATACAGTGCTGAATACGTAGATGCAAATACAGCTTTAAATAAGGTGGTGATTAACAATCACCAAAACAAAAAGGAACAACATTCTGGTAAACACATTCCATCAAACAAAATAACTTGGAAGGTCATATTATACCCAAATCAAACGTATAGTGTGCCGGTTTATATAAATTTAGATTCTAGCAATCTGATCTTGACCCCACTAAATATTAAAACAAATAGTGCAAATCCAGATTATAGCGATGAATTGCACCAAAGCTATTCGAAAAATACAATATCATTAAAATCAACAGTTGCAAGAGCATATGGTAATGGTGGTCTTTTATCTTGGCCGATAAAATTTAAAGAAGATAAACGTAGCAGTAGATCAACTAGCCCTATTGCAAGATCTGACGCTAGCAAAAAACGTGCATGCCAGTTGGATAGGATTCAAATGTGTGCATGTTTGCGTTTAGATGAAGTTGCAGACAAAACATTGGGTATTGCAAAAATTGATCATAGGACTAGGAAAAAAGGGATGCAGAGGTATGCTAGATTGCTTTCATTGCATCCATCTGTCCAACTACAAAATTGTATCCCAGACGAAATTCAATTTCAATTTTCATTAAATGAAATCAGAATGGAAGGTGTCTTAAGTAGCAGTGATACAACTAGTTGGGGGGGGTGAATTGAGAAGAAGACGCAGCGGTGGAATAGTGGGAGAAAATGTCAATGTTAACAATGATGCTATGTCAAAGGCACGTTTAACAGAAACTATTGCATCGGAATCTTTAATGTGTCGCGTATGTTTACCAGAATGTGATTGGAGTGACTCCATTGAAATTTATAAATTCCTGGAAAAGTTAAAGAAGCAAAAAAATGACGGGGTAATAACTGAAAGTTTTAAATCAATTGATCGTAAAAATCGTATTTTTTACATTCAAGCAGAAATAAAAAGACTAACTGAAGGGACATTGCATGTCTTAATTTATGTACCATATTGGGTCAATAACCTTACTGGCTTGCCACTAATATTTAAACATTGCTCCAGGTCACGTCATGGGGAAGTAGTTGCATGCCAAAGGGATGATCGTGCTGATGAAACACTTGGTGATATTGGAGGGGATGAATCTGAAAGTCAGGCCTTGTTTCTGGGTACTGGCCCAAGAAAGCTAGGTTTAAGAGAATTATTACCTGGCAAAAATGGTGAATTAGTAACAGGTCTAATCGAGGCCAGACGGGTTGGCATGATGGAAACACGTGCTGGGCAAATTCCACACCATCGTAACAATAAAAGTAATTTTGGTGCTGGGGGTAACAAATTAATTTTAATGGACTTTAGCGACCCAAATACCATGACTAGCCGAGTCTCCGTTCGCCTTGCGCGTGGGATGAATTCAACACACGCAACTTCAACTTTTACGACATTGTTACCAACAGAATGGAGTAGAACCTTTGCATTAGATTCTGCTGGCACCACTGGTGAAGTAGAAATACCAGAGGAACAAAGTTTAAGCGAAATGTTTGGTAGCAATGATGTTGCAGCATATTCGCTTGGTGTGTCAATCGGCCTTGGCCATGGTCCATATTTAAATACAAAAATTATCACTATTACTCCTCGTTTTATGTTAATTAATTATACAGGAAGACCATTATTAGTTAAGCAAGAGAATGCAACAGCAAATAGGTATGTAGCAAGTGGAAGTAGCGATCGTGCACTTTTAGTCATGCCAGATGCTCACTGCGCATTTCATTGGGCAGATAGCCGCGCTTCAGAACGCCGAATGACTGTACGATTTGATGAGTATGGCTGGCAATTCTGCAGTGGATTTGATGTTACCCATGTTGGAAGCTTTAGTCTAAATCTGCGGAACACGCACAATAGCAAAAAGTACATCGCGCGAGTAAATATAGAGCAGCAAGGTCCTACACTGGTAGTACAGTTCGATTGCGAGCTACCAACAATGCCGCCATATATTATAGAGAATAAATCGCATCGTACAATACGTTTTTGGCAAAAGAATGTCGAAAAAGCTGCAACGGTTGTTTTGCCCTACAAAGGCGCAAAATATACTTGGGATGATCTCTCTCAAGAAAGAATATTAGTGGTTGAGTGTCAACCGAAAGAAGCTGGTGATTATTATCGCGATAGTAATAGTGGTATTATTTTAGGTGCGTTTAGTGTTGATAAAATTGATGAATATAAGGATTTGCCTGTTGATAAAATAAACGTTGTTGTGTTTCCTGCTGGTCCAACCAAAGTATTGCGAGTAATAGATAAGCGCATTGAAGATCATAACAAAAACAAAGATGAAAGAAACAAAAGCCGCATGCGTTACAGTGGGCGAGTGCTACAAGCAAAACGAAGGAGAGAGCTACAACGAATGCAATATAGAAAGAGCCAACAACATCGAAATCGAAGTAGTAGTAACAGTCGAAGGCGGAGTACGGGCAGTGCTGTGTATGGCAATATTCATGAGATTAGAAATATGAACAAAAGCGATGGTGGAAAAGCAGGAAATAGCGCGGAAAATAAAATGCCAAGCAATGCCTTTTCCCCAACACGCCCGACATTCGGAAATAGATATTCGCCACCAAGAAAACGATATTCACCATCTCGCTATTTTGATAATTATGTCAATAATAGTAGTAATACAAATTACAGCCGCGGCTCAAATAAAGTAAGTAGTAGCGTGTTGATGGGCCAAAACATAGTGAAAACGTATTCATATTCATTTACTGTGAATTTAAATGGATTTGGCATTAGTCTTATTGATAATTTACCACGAGAATTGTTGTATTGCTCCATTGAAAATTTCTTTGTCAGTCTCGATTATGATAAATCTTATATCAGAGTAAATGCAAACGTAGGAGACTTGCAGGTTGACAACCAATTGCATTCAACAAAATATCCTGTCTTTTTATTTACTGGGCGGAAAAATTTGGTTTCGACTGCTAGAAAAGGAAGATTGTCTAGATTGCAGTCCTTGGCTGATAACACAAATGTTACTGTTAGTACTAACGCAGGAAAAAAGAGCCTAGTTGGGAATGCGCTATCATGTAGTCTGGTTTCAAAACGCAATACCGAGATTGCATTTGTAGAAAATTTTAACATTGGTATTACGCCGCTAGACCTTAACATAGACGGCGATGTTTTGATTGGACTTTGGGAAATGATTAGTCGTATCAATAAATTAGACCATTTGGAAACCAATGTGCATACTACAAGTGTGGATATCGAGAAAAAGGATGGCGCAGAATCACACACCAATGTTGACGATGAGAGTCATGACCATACAAATACTTATAATGATTTTTCCGGTGGCAGTAATACTGTAACTACTATACAAAAAGGAATAAAAAATAGTGAAGACAATAACTACACTAGACCTACGATTAGCTACAATGATGTTGGTAAAACCAAAAACTATGACCTAGTGAGCTCGTTAGGCAATATCCACCACCATCATAGTCGGAACGAGAGCCATAGATTGAAGCGTAGCAAAACTCCAAACGTACGTACTTACTTCCAATTTTTCAAAATAGATCAATTAGATTTGCACATTAGTTTCAATAGTGGCCGCGTCGGTGCTGCAAGCTCGATGCTCCGAAGTATGGGTGCAACATTGACGCGGATTGAAAATGCTCCGTTACGTTTGCACGGCATTACATTAAGACACGCATATGAATCATTTGACACTATTGCTCAAAATATTACCGCGCAATATAGTTTTGATGCGCTAAGACAGGCTTACGTAATTCTTGGAAGCTCAGAATTATTGGGAAACCCAATTACTTTATTTAAACATTTAGGCACTGGTGTTCGGGATTTCTTTTACGAACCTGCTGTTGGTTTGATTCAATCTCCAACGATTTTTTTAAGAGGTATTCGGCGTGGCACATATTCCTTATTTCAAAATACCTTTGTAGGAATTTCAACATTTGTTGGAACTATATTTGGATCATTTTTACGAGCGGTCATACCATTCACGCCGCGTATATTTGGTTTTAATAGGCTTTTAGAACGTGTGGAAGGTGCTGCTGTAACTTTGGGTGGTTCGTTTGGAGCTTTAGAGAAAGAAAAGGTTCGTATGCGTCGTGTTCGTCCGCCACGCGTGTTTGCAGATTCGTCATTGAAAGTATACAATCGCGAAATCGAAGAAGGGGATGAAATTCTAAGTCGTGTATCGAACGGCATGTATTGGGGTGAAAATTGTGTCTGCCATTTTAAATTAAAAGATTCCTTGATATTGGTCATTACAAGCCAGCGGGTCTTAATTGTTACTCAATTTTATGAAAAGAGTTGGGAGGTGATGTTGAGTGATATCTACCGTGTATATACAAATCGATCCAAGCAAGGAGAGGAAGATGCGAGTGATAGCGAAGATGAAGCGTTCCAAGCGTCAAATGTTGGCAATGATGTTTTGTCATTTATTGTTTTACCGACAGATATGAAAGTGGGATTTAAAATTGAAAAAGTCAATATTGTTTGTGAGATGAATACGATTTATTTGGTTGAGAAAAAGTTACAGGAAATGCTGCGGCTAAAACATTTTTAAATTTTAAGTGTTTACCACACTGTTTAAGTAATTTGTAATCGTGCAATGGCGGTGTATGATTACACTCTATCTCTATAAATTACATTAAAATTTATTTAAAATAAAAAATAATATTAAGTTAATACTCATTGAAGATAATATTAAGTTATTTTTTTAATATATTTTTTTATAATATAATATCAAGTATCTCATATATTTAATACTTAATACTTGGTAGTAAATGCATAATAAAATCACGAAGGTGGCATAAAATATGGTATGGTATTAGTAAGTGGTAACATAATTGTAATACTGTACTGTACTATTTGTTTTGCCGTTGTCAGCGTTGGTTAAAATGGTGAGAAATGACACTTTATTATGACGTTTTATATACTTGGTACTTGGCCCCCCGTATTTATACAAATCAATCTAATTCATTTTCTAATGATGGCAAGTCTGTACCTCGATCAATAAAATAAGTTTCCATTTCACCCTTTCCCTTTATCGATATTTTTCCACGCTCAGTAACTGTTGCATTTTGTAGCAAACTATAAGAGAAAATCTTGGTTGCGCTTGAATCATACGTTTTTGGTGAAGCGTTCATTATTACTTGCGATGATAAAAGCAAGTTAGTATTCTTCTTATCCACTGTGTAATGCTTCATGTTTTCAATAATTGGTTTTGCTAAATCCATTGTTGGTTTACTTATGTGCACTCTATTTTTCACGCCATTAGATTCCATTCTGCTTGCGGTATTCACTGTATCGCCAAATAAACAGTACCGCGGCATCAATTTCCCAACTACGCCAGCCACAACCATACCTGAATGTACACCGGCTCTAATTTCTATGTTTATTTTTTTTCCATCTTTGGCAACTGCATATATACCTTTTGCAGCTTCTATAAATGCCAACCCACAAAATATGGCCATGGCTGCCGTAGCATCGGGGGGTATATTTCTATCTGGTAACCCAGACACAACCATGTAAGCGTCGCCAATCGTCTCAATTTTATATAACAATTTATTAGAACCAATAACAATCTCATCAAAACGCTTATATAGACGGTCAAGCATGTTACATATTTCATCTGGTGAACATTCTGATGATATAATAGTAAAACCAACTATATCCGTAAATAAAATAGATGTCATTTCATACACTTGTGGTTTTACTTTATTGTGTAACTGTAACTCGAGTGCTACTCTTGGTGGTAACATTGAATGGACCAATTGATCCCTCGTAAACTTACTAACACAACTTCCTACCTGATTTGAAATTGCATGGAGTAATTGTTGTTCCTCAAGTAAAAACACAACATCTTGCGTTGCGCCTACTACATAGCCAACTTCTAACGAACCAATGTATATTTTTTCTGTTGATTTTCTTCTACTCCGTTTAAATTCAGAGGAACCACGTCTTTTCGGACTTTTGACCAACTCTTCCATTTTATTATTAACAACTGTTACTCTCCACCTACCAGTTTTACCATTGTCAATGTTGTTATGATTTTTTGATGTTTTCCTATTTCCCTCGTTACTACTTGGTGCAGGTGTTGTTGATAATGATTGTGGCAGTGGGACTGGGCTTTTCATACTAGTTAACAACTCGTAATCTTTATAATTTTGATTAGAATAGTAAAGATATTCGTCTGTTGCGTCATTGCCGCTACTACCACCAGAAAGTTTGATTTTCAATTGAACTGCACATTGGTTCGGGAATTGAAAGCTGTTAGGGACAATATCATTTACTATTTCATTACAGAAAAAATTTATTGTTAAATCATTTTGCAACATTAAATGGGATATTTTGTAAAGACAATTTAGTTCTTTGCAACGCTCTTTCATCTCTAAACGAGTATTACGCATCGATAGAAAATCATTTATTATTGTGCACATACCATCTAACAAGTGCCTTTCCTCACGCAAGAATGGGCCTTCGTTGCTATTGGCTTCATCTGGCATCTCTTTTAAATAACCTACTGTAATCGTTAAATCATTTTTATGGCTCAATTGTTGCCACGGAGTTGATTTATAATTTGAAGAATGAACCGTATTTTCTTTATATTTAATTTTTGCACATGTGAATTCTGGGTATTGCCAGCTAACGATAATAGTATTAATAATGTCACTCATAGCAGAGTTTAAATTTAATTCTAATTTTTGTTGCTTTTCGCAAATGGAATATATACAATTTAGTTCTTTTTTTCGTTCTTGCAGTTGATGTTCATATTTTGATGCCGCATTACCATCTGTTGGTTCCCTAGGTATAATACGTCTATTTATCTCACGCGGCACACCATTACAAATACCCATACCAATATGTAATATTATATTAATCCACAATATATGTATGTATGTATGTATGTATATAATCAATCAATCCGCAATGTGTGTATATAATAAATCTACTCCCAATGATGCACTGAAACAATCAACTCACGATATGCATATATAGTTGTTAATTAATCAATCTGCAGTATGTATATATAATCAATGTTAATAAATCCGATATATATATATAACCAATCTATCTGCAATATGTGTATACAATGAATTCGCACGCGCTTTATGTTTGAAAGGGTGTAGATGGCATAGTAAATGTGTCGTATTGCGTATCATGCATTCGCGCATGTGTGCATATTCTCTCAATTGCCATATATATATCATATCATCATATAAATAATATTATATAAGTAACGGTAATACACAACTTTAATAGTGTGTATCGTTAATTATTTTACCACCGGCCACCGGGTGTTAGATCCGGGTGAATATATAAAACCTTAAATTTCGAGAAATTGATGCCATGGACACAGTACCAGGTATTGGGTATATTGCATAGACGACACAGCCAGACAGCATAGTAATAGAGAGATTATAATAGTATTTCAAAAGATAATATTTTAATTTATTATTTTAAAACAAAATGATGTATTATTCCATTTGTAAGACAAAAAGTAGGAAGTATATAATTAATTCTTACTCATAAGTTAAATGAAATTTTTATGTTTGTGAAAATGTGAAATATATATTGTTTTGAATTAAATTTACGCACAACTCACACATATGACCCTAATAAACGAATTCAATTTTCAAATTTAAAATTTAAAACAAAAACCAACCAAACTCATTGCTTAAGCTATTCGTGATAAGCTTAGTAGAGTGCCAGGGGTGGACTTTTTTCCTCTTTTTTTTTACAGTTTTAAAAATATCTTAGCGCTGTAAGTTATATTTCTTTTTACGTTACACTGCATCGTAACCGGAGCTTGTTCGGCTGTCCATTCCCCTGTGAGATGCCAAATTCATTGATACTGTCATGTTTGCCCGTTTTTCTAATAAATTTTCATAATCTTCTTGCTCTTTAACACGCTTATTGGTCTCCTCGCGTTTTGCATCCTCCAATGCCTTTAAACGTTTTTGATCTTTTTTAGCCTGTTCTTTTGATACGCCACCGGCTAGTAGCGTTTTTTTTCCAAGCGGCCGGAGTTCTTTGCGCACCCATTCCAACGTAGCTTTTCTACTTGCTGCCGTTGCGTGCATAACTAATTTTTCCTCGTTTAATTCATTACCGTTATAGGCAAAGCCTTCGGCAAGTAACTCGTCCCGAATACGTTTTATTTCATCTTCAGGGTCCTCTTCATCCTCCTCATCGCTTGATGATTCTTCCTGTTTTAATTCTATTTCTTTTTGCCTTTCTGCAAGAGTCTGTTTCTTACTTTTTCCAAATGGTAAGCTAATCAACCATGTACTTTTTTTCATTGGAGAGCTCTTTTTACGTTTTGCTTGTTCTTTCTTTTGCGCTATTATTTTCTTCTCTTCATCTTCCACGGTTGTTTGGCCGAAGATATGGCCGTATCTACCTAGCGGGCAAACGCCGTAGCAAGCATCCAAAAAAGCAATTTGGCCTGTGGTATTACCGTAGCGTCCATTCACACATGTATTTGGGCAAGCAGAGTACAAATTGTCTTGCGCGCTAATGTTGCCATATCTTCCAGCTATACATACTTCAGAGCATGATTCAACTTCGGATTGAATGCCTGTTTTTAATCCATATTTACCAGGTGCACAATCTATACAACCAGCATCTTCGCTGGTAGTCGCAGAAATGTTTCCATACTTTCCAGCCGGACATCTGTACGGGCATGCGTCACGTTCATAGCTTTTTCCTACCAACGATGGTGCAGAAAATGTACCACCTTTGCATTTGTTTACACAACTTTCTTGCTCCGTTGTTTTACCGAGCAATAACGGGCTAGAAAATTTTCCACCGGGACAATGTCCAGGGCAACCGATATCTAGTGTTGTTGCTCCTTGTATGCTGCCAAATCTACCTGAAGGGCACTTATTGCTACATGCTAGCGTTTCATTTATTGAACCTATAACTGTCCCCCATTTTCCTGCCCCACACAAATTTGGGCATGCGTCTGCCATAGTTGTTTTGCCAAATATACTTGCATTGCCATACCGACCTTGAGAACATCGCCCAATACATGCAAATTCTTCATTTGCTTGCCTGGTTACATTTCCAAATTTCCCCCCAGGGCAAAAATGCGGACATGCAGTTTCCAACGTCGATTGGCCATAGATATTACCAAATCTACCTGCATGGCATTGAAATGCACATGCCGCTGTTCTATTTATGCTACCCACAATAGTTCCCCACGTAGACGGGCTGCATTGATATGGACATGCATCTTGCATGTTAATTTTCCCAGTCCTGTTGTGTTCTCCATAGCGACCTGCTGGGCATTGTTGTGGGCAAGCATCTTCTAGGTTTGTTTTCCCTACAATGTTTTCATCGCCACTATAGCGACCTGGGGTGCATGTTTCGTGACAAGCAAAGGAGCTGTTTGTTTGGTTGGGTTTATTGCCATATTTACCAGAGCTACAAGGGATAATAGTGCCATTGCCAGGGCAGTAATGCCCTGGTAAACATGGTGTGCAATTTAATGGGATAGATATATTTGCAACTGGTGGTCCAAAATATCCAACATTATAGTGATATGAATATGTCTCATTTACATATGTGAAATTCTCTATGTATGTGCCATTTTCATCTACATAGGACACATTGATGCGTACATTGTAACGATGGCCTACAAGAATTTGTTCTTTTGGCTGACAATATGTTGTAACATTATGAAAATGTGAATGAACAACGTTGAAAATGTGTGGTGTTACGCAGATGAGTATGGCAGCATAAGTAATCGCAATGGAATACATGTTCTATTCTAAAGTCTATCAACGTCCTGCGTCAAAGGCGTGAGTACCTTTCGCATGAGAGCTCATGATGTACGAGCCGCGTTCACATGAGTGGTAATTTAGCGATTTGGCGATATATGGCTATATTATTAAAATATATAATAATAATATTATTTTATTATTATTATTATTGTTAATTGTGGAATTTCAAATTTTTTGTAGTATATAGTGTATTAACAATGAATTTTATTGTTGGTTCGAATAATAACGGCAATACTACTTGACCTAATAGTGATGCGTGTTAAATTGTATTTGAAAAAATCAATGTCAATACTGAACAATGTAAAATAGACACCTTAATTGAAGCATCTAGGCCGTCACAGCGTTGGTATGAATAGATGCACATCCTTGTATACGCTAAACGATACTAAATGGAACTATATTGTTCCTATTAAAATACCGCTCTTCGTTAAGGAATATTTCTTTTTATATATTCTATTGTGTACTTATATTACTCTATCTTACTATGTGAATAGTGAATACTATTCTCATATCAACCTTCCGTGATCTACTTAAAAAAGAAGTAATGACAATCACAACATTTAGTATATGTTAAGGCTTAAGTATATTATTAATAGTATATACACGTTTATACTTATATAGATAAATTGCTGTCTAGCATATTACTGATACAAATGCTATTTATATTGTAATAATATAGTAGTCTACTTAAAAAAGAAAGTAAGAAAAAAGAGGAGATAATGCGTAAATAATTTATTAAATAAAATGGGGGAATTGATGGCTGGACCTACTTCGCGTGGCGGGCTTCGACCTACTTGCACTCCGCTATATATACATACATTCATATACATGCCCCGTGCCAGAAGATTGCGGTTATGATGAAATTGATTAATATAGCATTGATAGTTTTAATAGTAGTGAACGTTGGTTCTAGCCAACGCACTAATATTGAGGCGCCAGGTGGAAGAGCGAAAGTACCATTACGGAATTATGCTCCTTTAGTAGGTGAGGAAATATATGGGAAACAACAGCTAATTGCTGCAACCGGTGCGACTGGTGCTAGTAATGATAACAGTGGTGATGAAGGAAATAGATGCTGCACCCCGCGTTGTGAGTGCCAAGGTGTTGTTGCATGCTGTGCGCAAAAAATTAAATTAATTAAAGCACAAGTTGTTAAACGTGGTACATTAGACCCAAAAGACTTTGTATTGCAACCAAATAATCGTGATACAAAAACTGTTAGCTCTATTGGTCCTTGCCCACATCCAGGTTGTCCAGATGACGCTAAAAAAATAGGAACCAGTGCAAATAGTCCCATGTACCCAAAAGATAATGATGCGCCAGAAGAGGTGGTTATAACAAAATCTACTCTGCCAACCTTATCAAGCAGCAGAAAAGACACTGTGCACCTTTGCCCATGTTGTTTCAAGGCAACTACGGATCCATCCATCAAATGTAACTGTTGCGGTTCAATTGGCAATTAAATGTTTATATTGTGTTTAATACCCACCCAAAGAATTGAAAATCGCAAACATGGTACATATTAAAATAAAAATAAAAACTATTGTAAAAATGTATATTGTTTTCTGAAAATCCTAATCTACCGATTGTTTTATATAAAATAGATCTCCACCGTATGTCATATTCTAGCCAAAAGAAGTGTAACATCTCGCATACATGTGGAGGTGATCTCAAAGTCACGCAAATAATAATAAGGTATTTTCTTGATGTTAACCATTAAGGTATTTTGTGATGTCTCTTTTCTTTCTTAATAAATTTATTATATAATAAATCATTATTATAAAATTACCATTATTATACCGTTTCTTTATATCAAGTTTTACTATTATTACTAATAATAATGCACACCACAACAACAACAACAGTGTTTTTTTTTTATATATTTATACCTATTGGCTTACACACCTAGAGGTTGCTCGTTAAGGGTGCGTGTGTCTTGACTGTGTGTAGCTTTTTTGTTTGTGTTTAAACTATGTTGAATCCATCGAAGCAAAAACCGACCGATGATGCATGGGAGGAAACATTAGAATTTCATGATGGGGCAAAGGGAAATAGTATTCGTTTATTTGATCGTTTTCGCCCTCCATCACTAATGGGTGTTGGGGGGATAATGCATAGGTTTGGCACGAAACCACCAAAAAACAAAACGTTTGGACGCCAAGACATATTCAACAAAGGTGATATTGTGATGTTTAAAAGCGTGTTGTTTGAGAAGACTGTTGTCGGGGAGATTGCAGAAGATTCAGCTTTAGTTAGGCGATGTAATGGAAAAGCGTTTTACAAGATAGCAATTTATAAACGATCGAAAAATAATCCAGAAGTAAGAAGCTCCAAACCACCTATACTAGAGACTATGGATGCAAGTTTGATTGAGTTTAAAGAGGTTTGGGAATTACGTGTTGCTAGAAATACATTCAATAAATTATTTATGTATAATAAAGCAATGGGACTAGCTAAATGGATATATTTTGTTCACTGCCAATGGTACAAAGAGTGGCGACATCGCTGTGCTATAAAGATACAAACAAAATGGAGAAACTATAAAAATAATATATTTGCAGTGATGCAACAAGCTATGATAGCAGAGGCCAGGAGAAAAAAAAAAGCAGAAGAAGAAAGGCTGCGAAAAGAAGCGGAAGATTTAAAGAAGCGTATTGCATTTGAAGCGTATGTACGTGAAGTAGGAGTAACGCCAGATGGCATTCATTATTTTTTAACACGCAGGGAAATGAACGCATTTTTGAAAAAACAGGAAAGAGCTATAGAACGCTGCAAACGCGCATTTAATAAAATTTGGGTAGAAGATAGAAGAAAAAATATACGTAAACGATGGAGTAAATGGAAAGAGGTGGTGGCATATTTCCGAGGACACAAACGCTACGATCCAACAGAGGCTTACACCTTAGCGCACATACCAGAAATTCGTAGAAAATTATTGCGTGACCATGTTAGACATCCAGCGTATGGAACCAAAATACGCCCAATGCCATCAACTGGAACGAAACAGCGTAAAGATGGGTCATTTAGAATTATTAGTTTAGAGCAATTTAAAAAGTTTCAAAAATCAATGTGTGGGCCAATTGATAAAAGCGCGTGGTTAATCAAAGGAAAGTTGTTATGTGGCGGGTTGCCGTTTGGAATGGCGCGTAGGAATAGAGAAGGTGTGGGTGGAAAAGGTACTTGTGCAGCTGCATTGATGGGTTGGAAAATAGGGGTTTATTTTTCTTTATGTACGAAAGAAGAGTTGAAACAATGTGGAGAAAGTGGGTTTGAAAAGGATATTAATCGAAAGGCAAAAGATCAAGCGCGAGTTTTTCGAAACAATTTACGCATGAGAGAAGAACGCATGCCCGTGTTGCAAAAAGATTTAGAAGAAGTACTGTATGCTAAAAAAATGGCTGCTTTAGAGCGAAAACCTGATTTTGATTCTGATATTGAAAATTTACACAAAATGATGGCAAAGGCACAGGAATCGATTGATTCTGCGAAGGCTACGATAAAGTCATGGCCGGAATTTCCGGAATATTACTATTATCCTATAGAAGGTGGTTGTGAAGGAATGCTGTCAGTGGAAGAGACGATAAAAATATGCGAACATGTGGAATTAAAATTACGAGAAGGTAATAATGTATATATATTTAGTGAAGATGGCCATGGGCGCGCCGGTGTACTAGGTGCATGTTTATTAGGACGCTTGTATGGTTACACCCAGGATGAATCGTTGAGGCGTATGCAACGTGTTCATGATTGTCGCCAAGATATGCAAACTCGCATTGGAAAAAGTCAGCGGAATCGTATGGCGCCTATACAGTGCCCGAGGACAAAGCAACAACGCATGTTAGTGAGAGAGCTTTTGTCGAAAAATGATCAAATATATCGTGATATCGCAAGATGTATGTCGCCTCGTGGTGATCAAGCCTCACTGGCGTATAAAAAAAATGTGGAGCAATCAATGCCATTATCAATGGGCTCGATTGGTTGGCCGCCGCCCGTTCCAGTGAAGCATGAAATTTTTACAAAACCAGCAAGCAATTTAAAAGGTTTTATTTATGCAAGTTTACGAAGACTGAAACGTGGATTTGGTATACCAGTTCAAGAAATGGAAACTAGACCTATATGGTGGGAAGTTAGAGATAAAGAATATAACGATGCGCGAAAAGCAAGGTTTCTAGAAATTGAAAAGGCTGCAGCTGGAAATGTTTTGAGCAGTGGCAGTAATATTGGATTGCCACCAATGGCATTGCCGCCAATTGATCGCATTGCGCAACGCAAAGAAGCAGAAAGGCGTAGAAAGGCTAGACAAGCTAGAAAAGGTAAGAAGGGTAAAAAAAGCGATAGCGGTAAAAAAAAGCGTAAGAAACGGAAGAAAAATAAGGAAGAGAAAGATGCCGATGACATGTCCACTGATGAAGATGAAGGTCCAGTTGCTGGTGGTTATTTATTGTAACTAACCATACAACATAAATTTAATAGAAAATCGAAAAACAATTGTATATAAAATTCTAGCCATTTCAAATACGGTATCAAAAGATATTTTTTTTCTAGATATATATATATATGTAAAATATAATATGCTCTTTTACTCATTAAATTATAAATATCATACATAAAATTTTAATAAAACTTATCATACCCTGTGATTGATATTCATATATATATAATTAATTCTTACTCATTTATTTTTAATATAACTTACGAGTCGTACTATTCATATGCACTTACTCAATAATTTAATATATAGAGTAATATTAGCAACGAGCGACGGAGCCTGTTGGACTTTGTGGATACGCGTGTACTTCTAAAAATATATACATATATTTTATACTCTTGGTGTAATAATATTTAATATCTCATTACCCTTGGTATAATATTTGAAACTTTACTTAATATGTGATTTAAATATTTCCTAATCATCAAATAACATATTGGTACATGTTGAGTCGCTATCTGAACCTACCATCTGATTGCATTCATTTAGGTAGTCTTGATCTATCTTGTCATTTGAGGTTAGGTACCAACCTGTCACCGCAAAACGATGAGGCTTTTTCCTTTTTCCACGTTGCGTTTCTTCAAAATGATGCTTTACGTGTGACACTTTATGCCATACATCATGTGGTCGACCATAAAAAAGTGTAACTTGGTTAAATTTAGGTGTTAATGATTTGCACCATTTTTGAGTATTCTGTAAATGGCAAAATTAATGTTAGAACAAATTAATGATATGAAACTTGTTTATTGTGTTGGGATAATGTATGTGCACTTACTAAACAAAAAAAATCTAAATTTCCACCATACGTTGATTTCCAATTTTTTGATAAACTTAGAACTACTGCCAATGATCCACTATTTTCATCGTTGTGAGCAGATAAAAATTGACCTTTTTCATACAAGGTAATAAAAATATCAGTTATTCCAACAATTTTATCAGGACGTTTATTATCCCTGCTATTGTCCATTATATTTTCAATTGCGCGCCTGGTATTTTTATCACTAAGAAATAAGCGTACACGGTTAAGAATTTCTTTGGATGACTTCGATTTTGGTGATAATTCAAATTTTGAATATGAAAATCTACCATTTGCTGCAAGGTTCGTCGCTACGATATGGCGGTCTACAATATGATTATTTGAACGAATTTTTTTATTTCCTCCACCGGTATTTGAAGTGTATACCCAATTTTCATACTCTGCTAGACTTTCTATGCTGTTAAGATGAATAGATGAGGCAGATTTATTTGATAGTAACAGCAAATCACTTTTGTTCGTTTTATTATATTTTTTTTTCAACTGACTATACAATTTATTGGCAAGTTTATTAGGCATAAAATTATTTATCGTAGTAATTTTGATGTGATGATTTCCACCTTTGCCTGTTGGAAACTCAATTCGATTCACTTTCCACCGTTTTGGTATTATCACCATTTGATTTATTTTCTGTACTTCCTGACGATGAACATATACTTTATACAACACAGCAACTATTAGAACAATCAATGTTGAAACATAATAATAATAATAATATTTAGTGTTTTTCATGTGTTGTCAGTATATACCAACAACGGCAAATGGCGGCTTTGTTTGTTTCTTTCTCACCAGCAATGTTTTACGTTTAACGCAGGCACAGGTTGCGTGCTACGCAAATACAAGTAATGTTCTGTGCAGGTACAGGTTACATTCCACACAGCTACAGGTTACGTTCTGTGCAGATTATAATAGTAATTATAATATGCATTTTATAAATGTATTATGTCTTTCTGGTATTATGTAATAATTTAGACTAATAATATTTATGCTTAGTAGATGTATGATATTTTCCTATTGACCTACGTATTAGCAGGTACACAGCCCTGTGATCGATGATAATAAAAAACAACAACAATTTAATTTTTTATCCACCACAAATCCCTCCCGGGACGAACGTGGTGGTTGAAATGAATGGCTTACATTATTGAAATAGATCCTTTGCAACGCGTTCACAATCAGAAGATACATCGTAAACAAACATATTTACAAGCAAGCGAGCAAAAGGGCTGGAGCACCGAATAGTTGTTTTAAGAACAAAGATAAAAACAACAACGGACAAGCTAAAAGGAAGGAATGGGATATTTGTCAACAGGACCGTTGTTTGGTATACATAGTTCATCGATAGTACTATTCCGTCATATTTTAGGTTTTGTTGTATTCTGCCGAGGTTTGCTATTTCTAACTGTCGAAAGTCCATTCATAGCGCAAAATGGGATAATTGATAAAACTACAGCCCTAACAACCTGGTCGGAACTGTATCCAAGATTTAATTTGTTTCTGATGTGCAATTACACAGACTGGTCAGCGTTTTTAGTTTGTTTGTATATGTATTTTGGGTTGCGTTTATTATTATCAGGTAAACGCCCTAACCTACATGTATGTGGTTACTTGTATTTGCTTAATGTCAGCCTGAATGCACATGTGCTTCAGAACTGTATGACCGGTGATATAATTATATCAATGATGTTACTATTCAATGCACTTTTGCCCAAAACATTTGGCGACTCTCACCCGAAGTGGCACAGCAATACGTGCACAGTTGCCATCTACATAGTCGTCGTTGCTATGTACTTTTTTTCTGGGTTGCATAAAGTTTATGACATAAACTGGACAAAAAAAAATGCACTTCAAACAAATTTAATGCGGGGGTTTGGTTCCAAACTTGGGCTGTACGTAGCAGAAAATTATCCCACAATATGTAAGTTGTTACAGCATGGCACATTTTTTATTGAACTATTTGTTCCATTTTTCTTACTATTATCGAAAACCAAATTAATTGCAACGTTAATTTTATTTTCCTTTCATTTTGGCATCTATTTATCCATGGTTCTTGGGCTTTTCCCAATTTGCAGCATATGCTTTTTATCATTATTTCTTCCGCCATCATTTTTTAATAGACTTTGTCAAATGTATCAAACCACAAATGGATGCGGTATGCATGACCTTCTGTCGCTGTTTGTTCCACGATCATTTTTTAATAGACTTTATTTCATGTACCAAGCCATGCATGGGCACGATACTTTGGCTAAGACTATGGGTGTAAAAATTGATCGAGGCGCCAAACATCCGACCGAAACTGCCGGCATGTCACACAAACGTATAGGGTCTGAAGAACCAATACAAATCAAACCAAAATCCGAGCATTTTAATAAGCCTAAATCGTTCTTCGACATTATACCTTTGTTTTATGCATTTATTTTTGTGTTTGCTTCATATGATCATTTCGTAGCTGACAAAATATTACAAATAAACACTCTTGGTATAAGGGAGCAGCTTTACAGCGGTTATCACTCGCAATGGAAAGTTAAATTACGTAGTATGTCTTCGTTGTTAGATACGCCATCGGGTTGGAGCGTATTTACAAATAGTCCCCATGAACAAGATAGTACAGTCACTCGTATGTGGTACAACATTGTTGCAGATGTATGTGCAACAGTTGTGGTTGAAGACGGCGACATCATTGAGGAAGGCAATGTAGCATGTGACTGGGTTGAATTAAAAGATCATCTTGGTAAAGGCGTATTTAGAGAAAAATTGTTTCAATCATTAACATCATGGATTCCATCAATATTAACCACTTACGTAGATGAGCGCACGCTGGATCTAGGATATTATTTTTTTTTCAAAGGCAGTGGTGTGAGCCAGCCTTACAATATGGCGTTACCATATCCTTCATTTCAGGAAGAATATCATGTCAGCAATGGGTATGGATTTCCATCATATATATGGTTTAGTTATGTAACATCTCTTGTTTCCAAGCCAGAGGATGGGGCTCGATTTGGTGCATATATATGTAACAAATGGAATGCAGTTAGTAGCAACAAATATAATTATAAAATGAAAACAATAAAATTTATACACCAGTGGCAGTTTTTAAACTTTGACGAGAGCTACAATTACATAAAACCAAATGCATGCGACGATGTCCATGGCAATATTGTATTTGAATATAATTGCGAAGAGGGGAAAATGCAAGAATCTAAGAACAGTCTTTGGAATGGTGAATGTTACATGAATCTAGAGGTCGACATTGATTTGACCGGGCGTCACTTTATGCCCAAGATATGATAATAATGTTAATGAGCGTATGAAGTATGTGTAATACGCCACCACACGAAAAGAAGAAAAAAAAAAAAAAATAAATAATTTAAATTATTATTATATGCAAGTACAAAATTTTAAATCATGCCTATCAACTTACGACTTTTTTCACACTCAAATAGCATATAAATAGCATCTATTTTAAAAACATAAAAAACTGGACATCTCTGTATATTTGTACTTAATTGGATTATTAGACTACTATATGAACGTTTTTTTTTTGTGTGTGGAAAATATAAAAATATACTACCTGGACTACTGTGTGTATTATAATAATATTATTATTATATGGAGCCAACAACAACAAAATTAAAGCAGGAAAAACACAACACGAAAGCTGGTGTACGCGTTTGCCCATATTGATGCGTTACAAGTATTCTGGTTAACCTTTGGTTTGCTAGCTGATTTAAGTGTGAGAGGGAGTGTTGGGTATACGATTTTATATTGTAGCTGGTTGCATCCTAAAGTCCAGTATATCTTCACTCACACATACATACGTACAACATGGAAAGATATCGCGTTGTCGCCAATTTGTTTGCGTTTTTTATTGTGAGCATTGGTATGCTTGGTGGTGATATTGTTGTATTTGCAATCAACGTTCCATCTGCTCCACGCGAGCCGTTGCCAGGTGCGTTATATGGGAGTGCCGATGCACTGGTTCGTACATACGATGAAGTTTTTTCGGATGAACTGCTGGAACAACTAATACAAGAGGCGCCACAGTTGGATAAAGTAGGGCGAAGTAGGTTATTAAAAAATAATAAACGGCAAACATTTTGGATGCCTATGGGTGTTGGAGCGCCAAAACCACGATTTGCAATTGAACATGCTGTAAATCTATTGTTTGATTTGCTATACGCAAATACGTATGAGTCTGATTCAACTGTAAAAATGCGAAAACGGCGTAAACAAATAGTTGGTGGAAAGTATTGGGTACAATATCGCCCTGAAAATGAAGACGTATCCTTTCATTATGATAAAGATGAAGGGTTGCCTATCAACTTACGACTTTTTTCACACTCAAATAGCATATAAATAGCATCTATTTTAAAAACATAAAAAACTGGACATCTCTGTATATTTGTACTTAATTGGATTATTAGACTACTATATGAACGTTTTTTTTTTGTGTGTGGAAAATATAAAAATATACTACCTGGACTACTGTGTGTATTATAATAATATTATTATTATATGGAGCCAACAACAACAAAATTAAAGCAGGAAAAACACAACACGAAAGCTGGTGTACGCGTTTGCCCATATTGATGCGTTACAAGTATTCTGGTTAACCTTTGGTTTGCTAGCTGATTTAAGTGTGAGAGGGAGTGTTGGGTATACGATTTTATATTGTAGCTGGTTGCATCCTAAAGTCCAGTATATCTTCACTCACACATACATACGTACAACATGGAAAGATATCGCGTTGTCGCCAATTTGTTTGCGTTTTTTATTGTGAGCATTGGTATGCTTGGTGGTGATATTGTTGTATTTGCAATCAACGTTCCATCTGCTCCACGCGAGCCGTTGCCAGGTGCGTTATATGGGAGTGCCGATGCACTGGTTCGTACATACGATGAAGTTTTTTCGGATGAACTGCTGGAACAACTAATACAAGAGGCGCCACAGTTGGATAAAGTAGGGCGAAGTAGGTTATTAAAAAATAATAAACGGCAAACATTTTGGATGCCTATGGGTGTTGGAGCGCCAAAACCACGATTTGCAATTGAACATGCTGTAAATCTATTGTTTGATTTGCTATACGCAAATACGTATGAGTCTGATTCAACTGTAAAAATGCGAAAACGGCGTAAACAAATAGTTGGTGGAAAGTATTGGGTACAATATCGCCCTGAAAATGAAGACGTATCCTTTCATTATGATAAAGATGAAGGGTTGGCATCGGATCATATGATAATGCGGTTTCCACAATTCGCTACTGTTACATATTTATCAAATGCTGGTGCGCCAACAGTTATTTTCAATCAAACGGTGACGCAAAATGGAAACGTTGAAGTGCCACAAACACCAACAAATACATTTATTGTGTATCCAAAAAAAAATAAACATATGATCAATCGTGGTGATTTAAACCACGGCGCATTGCAAAAACTTAGTTCGACTCCATTGAAAGGAAATGAAGTGCGTATAACATTTGTAGTGAGTTGGGAAACGAAAAAACCATTAGAACCAAATTGCCATTATTTAAGTGACGATGAAATTGCAGAATTTACATCTGAGTTATTATTGCCTCGTGATAAGAATAATAATTATGCAATTGATAAAAAATGGACATTATCAAACCATATAAAACGTAATCAAATTTTAAATATCAACGCCAATAAGGATGATCCAGAAGTTTACATTCCAATGGGAAGAGAGCGACACTATTTAAAAGGGCGGTGGCCAGATCCAACCACAAAATTTGAAGTAAAAGACGGGACGTATAATTTGTTATGGAACGATCCCCATGACGTAAGGATGGTTTGAATGGTCTTCTTATGTATTATTATTGCATTATATTATTATTATGAGCAATCTCTATTCGTATTGTTATCAGTGTTATTTTATTATTATAATTATGAGCAATCTCTATTCGTATTGTTATCAGTGTTATTTTATTATTATAATTATGAGCAATCTCTATTCGTATTGTTATCAGTGTTATTATTATTATTATAATTATGAGCAATCTCTATTACTATTGTTATCAGTGTTATTATTATATATTATTATAATTATGAGCAATCTCTATTATACTATTATATTATTATTATTGACAACAACTGGTCAGAGCGGTCGAAACACTCCATTCGACTTCCTTACAAGCAGCCCGTTTGCTGGTGAATTCGTTCGAATATATAGAGGATACAGAACCTCGGGTATTAGTTGTAATTTTCACGTACAGCGAGAATATGATATTGGATAAAACGTTTGGTGCAATTATAATCGTTGTGTCCATTATATGGCATTTATATTATACTATATGGATTTTAGTAACACCGTGGCTAGAAACTTCACAAGATTTAGTACATTATTTGAAGTATTTTCCTGACCGGTATTATGGTATAGCAATACCGGCGCTGTTGTTGGTGTTGATAATAACAAGTGCAACAACGTTTGTTGGTGCTATTTTACAAAATGCTGGTTTGCACCATAGGGCAGTCTACACGTCGTCTAAGTCATCCTCAAAGCACTCCTCAAAGGGGCGTGTTAAAACGTTACATTTCAGTCCTCGGTCTAATGCTAATTCAAACAGTAGCACCAGGAATAGCTCAACAAACAACAATTCTACAATGAATCATAGTCAAGCCAATCGAAACAAAATTCGTCGTAGGCGATTGGTAGAAACATCATGACAATATGAAAAAGAATAAAAGATAAATGCAGTGCGCGTCGTAAATTCCTATATATATATAAATAAATACGGTGTATTTCAGGTTTATATTTTTAAATTTATTATTTTGATATTTTATTATAACTTTAAGTTTAATATATTATTATTATTTATTATTATGAATAATTATTATTATTATAAAAAAAAAAAATCTCCCTGTACAATGATATTCATACGTGTCCATAAACAAAAATATTTATTTTTACACGAGGACGCATTACCAAATTTATTTAAATTAATGAGTAAAAGATATTTATATATAAGCGAGGGAGTACCTCATATACATGTGTGTTACTTATGGACATTTGCTACTACTTCCACCTGCCCATCCCAAAATACACGCACCAAATGCGTCTTCAATCTTGGTAGAAAAATAACCACGGTTGGGGAAATTGCAATATGCAGAATAATGCCAATACGAATGTGATATATTCGCTTGCCTTGCCGCTTCAAATTGGCTGCAATCAGTTTCCGTTGCAAATGTTGGAATATCCCATTTCTTTGAAATGGCACGCATGTTGTTTATATTCGATGGCTCCGTACCATAATGCCATGCATAAAATACATTTGCTTTGCCTGAAAGTATCCAATCAAGCGTATCTTTTGAGATACTAAAGTCAGCAGCAAATTTCGGTAACCATGATGGCAACAAGGAGGCTTCGCCAATATCACAAATGGAAACCGATGCATCTGGTATAACTTGGTGAATGGCGTCTGCGGCAGCTTTCCATGTATCAAAGTATCTTTGACGGTGTATTGACATAGGTTCGTTGTCTAGTTCGAAAAATGATGCAGATGGATGTGACACAACTGCTTCTGCCATTAATTTCCAATATTTAACAAAGGAATCTCTTCCCGCACCTGGACTAATCAAATAATCCATTGTTTTCTGTGCAATTGTAGTATATCCTGTGGCACCTGGATTTCCACTATTAATTGCAACGCAGCATTCGTTCAACATATTGTAATTAGGGTCACCTGCAAACTTTGACCACATTGTTTCATTGTTTCCACAATGATCATACCCGCCTACATTTTTAATTTCTAACAAGGGAACTATATTATATGGGAAACCCGTTTCTAATGGTTTTCCAAGTAACTCTTTGACACCCGGTGCTTTTAATTGAAACCACGCTGGCACACCATTCCCGCAACCAAGTGTGCCCGTCATATCGCCGTGATTGTCTAGCATAACGTGTATGCCATTCCTGTCCGTTAAATTTAGCACTGCGTGCAATTTTTCAACAAACGCTGGATCCAACTGGTCGCCATCTTTTGTCTGCGCACCAGCCCATACAACACCTAAACGTATAAAATTCCAACCTTTTGATTTAATATGATCAACATCAGCTTGGTTGAACGTGGAGCAGGTGCTACAATTACCATGCGTTGAGCAATGTGAGTCCACAATGTCATTGCAAACAGTATCCCCGGACACAAATGGCAAATACGGTGGCCCCTTCACCACAATATTTGGTCCGCCTAAAACAATTGGTTTGTCATACGCGTCGAGAAACTGTTGCCCAGAAATATGAACATTACGTGGAAGACCTGCCACAGTAACGCCAATGTAATTTATAGACAACGCAACATATATAAAGCTTGCATAACACTTCATCTCGTGTGTCTACGTGTAAATCTACAAGTGTCTAAAACAAAGTCAAAATCAATTCGCACCCCAATACACGAGTATAGGAACTAATGCCATGATACCTTCTGCAGAGAGAGTGCGACAGAGAGAGTGAGTCAGACAAACCTTGGACACATACGAGCGTGATTTGATTAAGTACTAAAACTTAATCCATGCCTATCAGATAGCGTCTACTTTACAATCATATTAGCAGGTACATAGTGGGGAATTCGTGAAAGTTACAGTTTTGACTACTCTCTTTCGTTGTACTTAAG
>JACKZZ010001263.1_pt1 | contig 28461 bp, 14 predicted proteins | sample 8027871 | NCBI WGS metagenome assembly JACKZZ01 (sample SAMN15724774, study PRJNA655200) | protist metagenome | isolation source: fluorescence activated cell sorting (FACS) single amplified genomes of... | place: USA: West Boothbay Harbor, Gulf of Maine | collected 2000-07-19
AGATTTTCTTGTTGTATATTATGACCATTAACTGTACACCTTGTAACAATATCTTCCTACATGTGTAATGATATCACAAAACAGGCCTACCAGCCGTACTTGCCTCTGGTTTCTGCTCGCATATTCTTATGGGCAGCCTTCTGCTCCATGGAAGCGATCTGTGTTTCAGCAGCTTGTGCAGCCAGAGCAGATAACTGGTTTTTCTTCTTCTGACTAGCAGATACAGATGGCATACCCTGTGTCGCCATGCCTTGGGCCATAAATTCGCGTCGAATGGCCGCTGTTTCTTCCTTTTTGAGATTGTAAGCGGCACTGTCCCATTCCATACTTTGTGTGACATCCCTGGCTTCTACATCATCGAGTACAGACATGTTTCCCTTCTTCAACTCTTGCTCTATCTCTCGTGCCGATCTCTTGCGTTTGTTTCCCGTTTTTTGAATGATAGGCTGCTCTTCAGCTAATGGTGCTTCGTCATATACAGTGTTATTCGTATTGGTAGTAGAAGCTATAGGAGCGGCGGCACTCGTCATGACAATTGGCGCAAAAGATCGATCTCGGCTATTGGCTTTTCCTGAAGACTGCGGTGCAATATCTGTACTCAATTTCCGGTCTTGTGCAATGATATTGTTCAATTCTTGTCGTGAGTCCTCCCCTTCCTTCTCGCCAGAATCATTTGTTCTAGGTTTGGCCTTTTCTTTCGTTGCCGTCTTCTTCGCAGCAGGTAATGACCATTTAGATGCTGTCACGGCTGGTGCTTCCTTAGTAGAAGTATCTGCTGCCGAAGAAGAGGAGGAGCCGCCGGACCCAGTGAACTTGGGTTCTGGTAAGCGTGTCAGCAAACTCTTGGCACTTCCCGCAGCACCAGTACTGGCGTTCCCGTTTGCAGTACGTGATGCGGACGATTTGCGTTGCATCTCGTGCTCCCAGTCACTGTCACTGTCTCCATCAGCTCCATCAGCGTCCCCTAAGCTGCGATCGAGAGCATCACGAATGTGTTGAGGAATGATGGATAAGTTGATACCACCAGAAGCCTTAATAGGCTCATTTTTAATAGGATTCCGGATGATTGGGGCTGGGTCAGAGTCATCGCTGGAGTAACCAGCAAGGCCTTCCATTTTACCAAATCGAAGTAAGTTGACGAGACTGAGGTGTTTGTCGATATTGAGTTGAGTGATCAGAAGAATGGGGCCGATTCCACGAAAGTGTTTGGTTGCGCACCCGATGACCGGCACTTCCGTAAAAATCCTGTTCTCGTTTTGTCGTTTGTCGTAAATGGTAGTTATCTTAGTGTAAGTACACACACACATCAATAATCAACCTACTATTCTATATCCTATTTCACCAAATACATAAACACATTGCTGGTCCCCATACTCACACGAGCACCTTGTTTACAATATTGCTATACACATTATCTCCATTTATCTCGAGCAGAAAGTGTTTCCCTTACAAGCTTCTACATATCTCCTTCTCCAGATAGGCTCTTAGTTAGCACATCCGTGACACATTCTTCGTTTCCATCCTTATCTTGTATCATTGTGGTTGGCAATGGAGTTGGTTCTTCTTCCTTCTCCATCTTGTACAAGTCGTAGATGTCGTGTAGCTCAGTCAAGTACTGCTTGAAGTCGACTCTCAACTTGGTCGCTTCTCCTGTAGTAGGCTCGTATACAAATGCATGTATGACAGGTGTACTGAATGGAATATCACTGCCAGGTTCTAAAGCATCAAAATGAGTCTGAACTCTTCTCTTCTGTACCACTGCTGTTTTAAAAATGTTAAGACATTGCTCCACAACATTCAACTCTACTAGTCTTCGCTGTCTGCCAGTCAAATCTTTGATGGCATCCAATTCATCCTTATGTAATCTATATGTATCTCGAATGTTCCTCAACCAATTCTCCAAAGGGGATTTGTGATCTACATTTGTGAGTGCTGCTTTGACACCTCCGCAATCGTAGTGACCACATACAATGATGTGTTTTACTTGTAGCACGTCTACTGCATACTGAATAACAGACATACAATTGAAATCAGTCTGCACGACTTGATTAGCAATATTACGATGCACGAACACACTTCCTGGAGGCTCGCCAATCATCTCATTGGCAGGTACGCGCGCATCGCTGCAACCAATCCATAGTATTTTGGGAGCATGGCCTTTTTTATGCTCTTCGAAAAACATAGGGTCGTTCGCTTTCATACGATTCGCCCAGGCCTTGTTGGCCTGCAGTAACGAGTCTAGACATTGATGAAGATTATGTATTGATGAAAGGAGAGAGAAACGAGTTAGTCTTACCATACACAAACCGAGACAATATGTCATCCCTTATCTAGCATTCTTGCGACCTCGCCATCCAATCGAAATGAACCTGAAGACGACACCTACCTAAGTTCCTATCATCCCATGGACCTGGACGGTTCCAGTAGGTAGAGATATCATCGCCCGCAACGGCAGGCTGCGAAACTACAGGCTGCTGTAGCGTAGGAACGTCAGCAGCTTGCACTGGTTCTTCTCCGCCTTTATTGCGGCGAAAGCGACTGAAGAAACCCATACTCAGAGCAGTTGAGGAACCACGCTGTGCCACATGTAATGGGAAGAATTGGAAGCCATGAGCTAATTGTACTATTACTAGCAATAGTACAAATAGTTTGGTGCATTTTGACATGCTGGAAATACACAGAAAGGGTGCAACTCAACGAGGTAATGATGACGCCGGAGAGATGGGGAAGTGACTGCAGCGAGCGAGAGGTCGGACACAAAATAGGTGTTGATTTCCAGAAAGTTTGTTCTGTATTGTGGCATTAATTAGGCTTGTTTGACTGTTCAATTGAACGTGTAGATAGATATGGCTCCTATTCGTAAAGTATGTGTCAAGCTTTTGGATGCGGATACCAAGAGCCGTTTTAGAGGCAAATCTAAAAGCGTACAAAATATGGAGATCAATTTCCTCAAACTGCAGGATCTACGACATTTGAAACGCAATGTGCGCTCCGAGCTGAGATTTGATCCTTCTGATCCCTACCAGTATCTCACGACGTTGCTGTGGCAACGCAGTGACGGCACAGATGTGAAGATCACAGACGAAGTGTTTATGGAAATGAAGCAGCGTGTGTTGTTGGAAGACAGAGATAAACGTGTGGAAGTGCAATATGTCCGATATTCTTTCAAAGCCTACATTTGCAAGAAGCAGGACAAGTTGAAGTCCCGGGAATCTCTTGACGCTGCATCTGAAGGAACGAGAATAGCTAGTACTGCTAACGGCGGAGAGTGTGCAGTAGGAAGTACTAGTGTTGCTGTTGATGCTGATGTTAAAGAGAATGATATGATTGCCAGCTTTAGACGTCGTAGCACAAGTATAAAACAGGAAGGCTCTGCTGATGCCGAATCCATGAGACTGTTTCAGGAGAAATTAAGGATATTAGAGCAAATTGAGTCTGAATTGCAACAAGAGAAACAAGAAAAGGTGCAAAAGGCGGCCAAAAGAAAGTCTTTGTCTACTCAAGAAGCATTACTTGTAGACGCAAAAATTGTCAGTAAATCTCTGGTTAATGAAGCAGTGCTGGAGGAAAAGCGAGAGGACAATGAAGATGTGGCCGTATATGAAGTATCAAACCCAACTGGAGCATCTGTTGGAAAACATGTATATGAGGATGAAGAATGTACAAAAGAGAGCAGGAATGATAATGATAAAGTTTCCATTAACAGTGATATTTATAATCACGCTGAAGCCAAGGAGGAAAGTACAGCAGGATCTGACAGTCATATAGATCAAGCGGAGAGCATTTCTCCAGGTGTGAATGCAACATGGAGAGACAAATTTACTCCTCCCTACAGGTCGTTGGTAGATGATGATACTTCAGCACATACTAATCATCAATCTATGGAAGGAGAGGAAGAAGATGAAGATGAGAACATGATAAGTCCAGGCATTCTTGCCACTTGGATAGACATTTGCACTCCCAATAGTGCCAGTCCGCATAGACAGAAACAGAGACGAAGTCGAAGTAGATCCACTCCCAGACGTGTAGTGAGATTAAGTCTCGATGAGGAGGAGGACAGTACGAAAAGCATGGATATCTGCAAAGACGTGGAGATGGAAGCACATGAAAAGGATGAGAAGGGTGGGAAGAGTAATAAGAGTGATGATGATAACTCCAATCATAACGTCGAAACTTCCTCTCAGACTAGTAGCACTGGTAAAAATCACAAAGGTACTCCCCCTAGAAAAAATACAAAAATAACGGTAACACCTACTGGTTACTGGGAAAAGCGTAAAAGCGCTATTTTTGCGAGTCGCAAGGACTTCCCAGTAGCTAGTCACTTGACCAGGCCACATTCGAATCATGTGAGTAACGTGAAGGAAGAGTCATTGTATCCTCATGGCGGAACTAGTGGAGAGGTCAATAGCAGGACTTTCTCTCGACGTACCACAAGCACTGTGCGCAACCGATCACCAGTCAGAGGCAAAAGTCATACCAAAGCAAAGGCAGAATTTCTCCCTCCCCCTCCAAGTGCCGCAGCTGAAGGTAGTAGCAATGTGAATGAGAAGCGCAGCAATGATCATAATGGCAATAATGATGGTAAATGCAGTAATCGTGCTGCTAGCAGTGTTACTAGTAGTAACAACTACGATAGAGGAGACAATGTGAAAGAATCACCCTCCAGTAAGTCTCGCACCCGCAGCATGTCTCCAGTGCGCTCTCCCAAGATGGCCAGTTCTACAGCAAGCGTCTTCTCCTTCGATGACTTGTCAACCACTAACCCTAACAATAGTCCTTCTGGTACTGCATGTGGAGGTGATGGTATGGGTGCATCTGCTATAGATACTGCAGCCTTGATGGCGAACTACAGCATCAATGGTAAAGATGTAGACATGTCCACGTTATTGATTCAAATGGATTTTATGAAAAAGCAACTAGGTGTGACTAAAGATGAGGAGCTGGACTGGATGATGACCAGTAAAAAGGAAGGCGCGTATGCTTTTGCCAGTACTAAATTGGATCGCACCTTGGACAAATTCTCCAGAATCATGTATGAGAAGAAAGTTGTCCAAGGCAAAAGTGATGCCCTAGTGAATATTCAATCCGTTTTGAAAGCCATTTCATCTTTAGGTTTAGAAAAGGATGAAAGTAGTGCCAAGGTACGATTAGCGAAGTTGTATCGCCATGATTTCAAAGACCTTATCAACAATAAGGACATCCCTAGCAAGTGCAGTGATACCATCTGGAAACTTGTATGTGCTCTCTACAAGGAATCTCATTTGCCAGAATGTGTAAAAAAAGTGATTAGTATTCAGAATCTTATCGTATCGGAATTAAAAAGTATGGATACTCTGATGAAACGATTTAATAATGAGGAAGAGAAAACAATGGAAGACTCGGAGAAGTGGTCTTCTCGTCAAAAGTCTGCTGTGGATTATTCACGGCAGATATCATTGCAGAACGAAGAGTGGTTAGAGAAGGAAAAGGAGAATAATAAAGCAGCATTGCAGCAGATGAGAACATTCCTCAACCCTCTGTTATTGCAGGCATCCACCACTGTGGCATCTTACAGTGACGTCATCAAAGCCAAAGGCTCGTTATTTTCATATGAACTCATACATGAGCTACGTAGTAATCTATTATTGCAGTTGTGCATCACACATACTGATGATATTGCGAAGATGGGCTTCCTATATGGACCCACTAAATTATATTTCACAGATTGCAACCACTTGGATATTGTCGAAACCAGAGCTATCTGTGCTGTTTTGCCTAAGGTGTTTGAGAATGATGCCACTGGTGAGAAGAATGAATGGAAAAACAATTTTATTCAACGTGCAAAAACAATGACAGCGGCGGAAAAGAGAGAACTCATCAAAGGAGCTTATGATCCATTGATAGGAAGAAGAGCCATGGTCGAAGCAGATCCTCTCAAGAGCAAGTTAGTGAGACGAGATGTATACTTTTACAAGAGCTATAGTGCCTGTCAGGGCAAAGTAAAGGAGTATAAAAGGAAAGCAACTCTTTTAGAAAGAAAAGAGCAAGAGTTGTTAGAAGTGAAGAAGGAGAGTGACGAGGCCAGTTCTGAGTTAAAGACCATCATTGAAGAGATGAGAAACCCAAAGTTCGTGGAGTTAAGAGACAAATTGAAAGAGGCCAAATCTTTGGCAGCAGAGCAGATGGAAGTCACAGAGAGTAAAAAAAGGATATTGACTAATGAGATCAAGAGCTTGAAGGATCTCATTGGTAATTATAGTCAGACACAACAGGATTACGAGTCTTTTGTATCAGAACTGACAGATCTCTTGAACAAACGAGGCATCTCTTGGTCAGAGAATAGCGATGTAAAGTATCCTATTGCTGGATGTTTCGATCCTTATATTTCTGTTGAAAAGAGTGTTAAAGCAGTAGTCAAAAGTGTCGACACTCATTCCGAAGTGGAAGCTAGACAGAAAGAAATCCATACCATCGAGAGCAAATCTAGGTCCAAAAGTGTTACTTTTGGTCAAGAGTTAGGAGAAACTTCTACAGAGAAGAATAGTCCTGCTGTAGCACACAAGACTCCTAACAAAATTGCCTCATCATTAGACCCTGCATTATTGCAATCTATCGATAGATGTCTCAGTTCCGCGAAGAGACCTATGCATGGTAATGCCTATAATCACCACATGAAGACTCCTGTGCGTAATTTGAATATTAGACTTAGTGGTGCCTTCAACTCCCCTAACAGTGCCTCTTCCTCGAAACAAACAAAGGAGACTATGGTAGATATTAGTCAACTAAAGAGCAAGTCTCGACTGCTGAACAAACTATTAAGTGAAGAGAAGGGTAAAGCAGAAGAGTGCGACAAGGAGAACAGTGCCAACAAGAAACCACAGAAGCCAGCACTATCTTTCCTAGACGCCATCAAGGCTAGAGGTGCCCAACAGGAAGAGTCTTCAGCGCAAAAAGCGAAACCTGCTCTTTCTTTTCTCGATCAGATTAAAGCCAGAGGAGCCCAGCAGGAAGCTCAAAGGGTATCACCTGAGAAGATAAAAGCACCATTGTCCTTTCTAGACCAAATCAAGGCGCGTGGAAAAGTGGAGTAAATAAAACACATTTGCTTATACTGACACACTTTGCACAGCATTTACACCATTTCACACAGTTTTCGGATACATTCACCACACTCGTCATCAAGCCCTTGCACTGACTTTATAATCAATTCCTAGCTCAATGAACTTTTCTCTATGATTCGCAAAAGCATTCTTGAGTCTGATTCTACTCACCAATTCGCCTAGTTTCATGCCTTGCATTACTGCAGGCCATGGCATCTGTGCATCCTCAATCTCGTTCTCCTCGCTACTCCTCTCTGGTACCTCTTCCTCCAGCGGAATAACGAACCTCTTCTTGATACGGACATGGCCATACCTTCTCTTGTACTCCTCCAATGCTTGTAGGACGACATCTACCTGGTCCCAGACAAACCCCATAGCAGTCAACTCTTCGCGATGTTCGTAGAAAGAGAGACGATTACGCATATTTGCAACAACTTGTCCTAACAATACCCCATGGTAAGGCTTGGGCCAAATGGTATCTGATGGGATAACAAACTCTTTTGGCACTAGAAGATGCCCATGAAGCTTCTTGTAGAGGGTCAATTGATGTCTTCTCATGTTATACTGAGCACGTGAATGTTTCCATTCAAAACACAGGTATTGTAACTCGTCCTTGTACATGGGCTCGACTTCGTGGTCTTTTTTTTGGTATAATTTTCTCATTTCTCTAACCTTTTCCCCAAGAGGATAGCCTGCCACTTCATAATCGTAAGGAATGTGTAGATTCCCATACGTCTTAAAGTAGTCGAGCATTTGCTCATAGGGGACTTCGATCCAAACTATTTCTTTGGCCAAGGGTGTATTCTTCATGACATCTGCCACTGCATTCTTCATCATCTCATCCATCACCCATTGAGCAATCTCTTTGTCCTCTACACGTTTAGCAGCGCGATGGGCTTTCTCCTCTGCACTCAATCGAGGACGACCGCGAGAAGACTTCTCTTTCCTGTCAAACAAACCATCCATGCTGCTCACTTCCACCTTATCGTTCCAACCAGACAAGATCGAAGTCCTGGAAGTGATGTGTTTTGGATGCATGCTGCGATATGAGCTTGAAAGGCTCTGTAACGATTGCACACCGCAGACCAGAGACATAAATAATATGTACGTTACACTAACACGTGTCATCACCAGAGTCCTCTTCTCATCACTCTCGCACTGCACCCAAAAAACGACTCCTTTTGTTGTTGTGGGAGCTCCATCCCCACCCTGTTTATTTTGACACTCCAAGGACTTCCTCTACTTTGCCCAGCCGTATTACAATAGCGCTTACCTGAAAAGAGGTAAAATTGATATCCTCTTTATCTGTAGTGTTTTTTTGTTCGACTAGCCTTACTGGAGGTATTTTTGGTGCAGAAAGAGCAATCGCTGTCTCTCTAGCCTCCCTTGAGATTCTGTGGCAAAGACTCCTTCTACGATGGAGTCTTTGATCAGCAGTATTGTGGCTAGCTACTTGAAAGATTACATCCGCAACTTCAAGAAGGAGCAGATGGGTCTGAATTTCTTGCGTGGGAAGAGCGTGATTCGTGACATCGATGTAAATGTGGATACTCTGAATGATTCTGTCTTTGCGAGTATGCCCTCTCTTCGCTTTGCTCGTATCTTGATAAACACGTTGAGCATCGACGTGCCTTTTATGTCCTTGAAGAGTAAACCCATTGTGGCCTATATTGACGAAGTCTTTGTGGAGGTTGTGGAAGTAAAAGACATTCCTCCCCGTACAGATCAAACTACTGCACCATCTGCATCTAGTTATGGCTTCTTTGCACGAGTCGGCGATAGTTTCAGTTTCGAAGTCAATAAGGCGTATGTTGCTTTGCGTACCTTGGGGAAATATAAAACCAATTCGATTGGCATCTGGACACCTCCTACTATGTTATTAGAAATTCAAGGTCTTCGCTATTGCAACACGAATCATGTAGGTGTAGAATCGTCATTAGAAGAATGTTTTCGTGTGAAAAAAGGACGTAGAGATACATTGTTTGTGTACAAGAAAGTGGCTACACAGAAGGCGTCCTTATATCTGATCAATCCTAATGATTGGTTCGATGTTGCTGATGAAATCACAGAAGGCAATGGATTCAAGGCCATTTTGACCAAACTGACACAAAAATACACTGCCGAAGCAGAGCAATTGTTGTTCAATGGTAATAGTAATAACACGGAAGATAATCTCCCCAAGACAGATTACAGTGCGCGTTTGTTCAGTGGGTACAAATTGCTAGAGAATACTGCAGTGGAAGTGATGTTAACCTATCGTCGTCGCATGGACAATAGCTTCTTGATCGGATTCGATATCAACGTGGCATTGCCCGGTATTATTAGAGCCACTTTGCCGCAAAGGGTGCTCTATGAGGTGATCCATGTCATCATTGGTGTCTATAACGCCTTTTATAGAAGTGATAGAATCAAAACTGTGTTTGGTCCTGATCCTTATAATGAGAAGAGTGGTTCTCTTGTGGACACTGCACCTCCAGTGCGTCCCAAGTCACGGACAAGTAGCGACTTCAGTGATACGCATATTACTAACTTGGTGCTGGGAAGAGATGAGAAGAAGTCATTACAAGCTTTGGAAGCTGATTTGGACAAGAGTGGTATCACTACTACCGTAAATGAAGGTGAAGATGACGACTTTGACGGTTTGGAAGATGTAACTACTCATGGGGGCAAGAATGAAGGGACCAAGGAGTGGCATGACAGCACTCTGGATAGTGATGTAGATCCTCCTCATATGCGCTTTTGCTTGAATGTGCTGATGCACCAACTACAATTGAATTTCCCTTACTCCTCACAGCCCTCTGTCTCACCATCATCGAATACTGCTACAAATAGCAATGTGGGTAGTAATACTGAAAAAGAAGAGGAGGGGAAGAGGGAAGGTAATGTCTTCAATCAGAATGGGAATAACGGTGACACGTTTACACCTCGCACATTCCATGGAGCCCAGCTACAGCTCTTCGGATTTGCCTTCGTGTCTCTCTGGCCAGAGATGGCAGCATTGTATGAAGGCGTGAGTCAATATAGTCTACATTTCTGCTCTCTGAAGAGATATGAAGGTTTGAACAAGTTCTGTTTGTTCAGAACTGTAGATATTCTGCCCATGAACAATGAGGCTCGACGTAGCTATGATTTCATTCGAGGTAACATCGGTGAGAGATCCAATAACGATATTGAACTAGATGGAATGGCTTTGTTGTTCAGACAGAACAGCCACTTTCCTGCCCCTCCTTGTCATCTGGGTCCGGCTAGTTCTACTCAGACTTTGGTTAGCAGTATTGAACTCACTAGTGACATAGATGCATTTGCTCGCTTGACTTCTTTCATTGCCGGGGCTACCGACATACGTTGGACCTCTGGGGATTGGGGACAACATATGTATAGTGAGGAGATGAAATCAGGAGGTGTAAAGAAGATTCCGGGTCGCATTGAGGAGATTATTCCAGCAGGAGTTGTGCATAGTACCATCGGACTGAAAGAAATTAAAGTCATTTTTTCTCCATCCACTTCGGAAGAAAGCGGTAAGAAGAAAAATACCGAAAAGATTTCGAGTAGACGGAGAAGTAGAAGTCGCAGTCGCACTCATTCATCTGGCAATGCGGTTGGTGGGAGTCTGAATGTAACGCACTACAGTCAATTCATCATCCATGTCAAAAACCTGGAAGTCATTTCGAACAGTGCTCTGAAGTTATCCTATGCGTTGCCTGTGACTGGCTGCCATCTGACATTAGCTTCTGATGATGTAAAAGAGATAAATTTGGAAGAGAAAGAAATTCTGAACCTATATCCCTTGCGAGAATCAGATCTGGCGATGCAGTTGTCGGATATCGCACACAGCACTGTCAACGACAACCCGTTCAGTCTCTTTCGCCCGCGCTTTCAGGCCACTATTGGACATATCTCATTGAGTATCGTGTCTGATAATCCTCTGTATACCAAGGAAGGTGACCTCAGTGGCAACGGTGTCAATGATTCGACAAGACGTTCCTCCTTCGACGATATGGATAATACTGCCAAGTCCATTGCCAATAGTGATGTTCGACCATTGATCAAGCCATTCAGCGTCATGTATTGCGACAGCTTCGATCCACATCCTGAACACTTGGAATCATTAGTTGCCGAGTTCGATTACTTGTCTAATCCGAACACAAGTGATTACAATCCTTACAGCCGTCCAGAGGGCTATTGGTCACATTGTCGACGCGATGCTCGGTTCATCAACACAACTCATATTCATGTTGATAGTTTTTTCGCTGAAATGAGTCCAGTTGAAGCTATACGCTTAGTGGACACCATTGAGATCTTTACGGTGAATGTATTGCGTAATCGGCATTTCAAAGAAATCAGATCTTTTTATGAGTCACGACAGGTGAAATCTATGGACACAGATCTCCATAATGATGTGTTGGGGATGGATGCACAGTCAGATACTACGGATAATATCGATTTCGGTGACATAATGGTGAACACGGATCACTTCCTAGCACCCAAGGAAGAGGTCATTGGTGACGCCATAATCGTTTCTGATGCAGAGGTGACCACTTCCAGTAAGACTATCAAGAGTCTCGACGATGATAATAATGGTGATATAGATGAAGTGGGTGCTCATGATGGTGATAACGACGATAGTGATGGCTCTGTAAGCACATCATCGACTCCTACGATCTGCTCTCTGAAGGATATCATGGACGCAGATAATGGCATCACCTCCGAGACCATCGAGATCGATATAGAAGGCTGCGACGATTTGGACGCCTTGAATCGATTGGACGAGAAAATGGAGGATGCTCGAGCTGCTCAAAAGAAGAAACGAAGTGTCAATAGTGAAAATAATGATGATTATAGGGAGAGAAATGAGCCTGTAAATGGTGATGATGGTGATGATGATGATGCCAAAAGAGAAAGAAACAGCTCTGTGACCTTCGGTCTGCTTCCTTTCATTGCCACAGAGGTGAGCTCTTCTGACAAAGACAATGATGATTCATCCCTCGATGGCTCTACTCACGGTAACAATGAGAAGGGAAGCGTTTATATGGAGAGGAGTGAAGGAGGGGAGGTAGAGCACACAGAACCTGAGGTCAGACTACCAGCAGATACGACTGTGAGTATTCAGAACGACACTGATAAAAAGCATGATAAAGATGATAAAAGTAGAAATGGCGACATATGTGATACTTTTGTACCGGTCATTGAGTCTCCCGCCAAGATACTTACAATACACGTGAGCAATAGTCAATTTAGTGTCTGCGCATATGAAAACAAATTCGAAAGTGGTGCTCATATACCCCATAAAAAGGAAGGATCCGGCGACACTGTTACGAACAGTAGATTAGATGAGGATGGAACTGTGATGAATGTTCTTGGCAGAAGCATTGTCGTGGGATTAGAATGGCCCTGCAGGTCTAATCGAAAACATGGTAAGTCATCTGTGGATACCAAAGACAATAGAGAAGGATTGTTTGTGATTAATGAAGACTCGAGAACAGAAGAACAAGGAGAAAACTATGCAGATGTGCAAGACCTGCCTATCATATTTGGTCAGATGCATGGCTTTGCACTCACTGGTGGTGGATGGCCATTATTACTTATTGGTATTAGCGATCTGGAAGCTGCACTGTCGAATACATATAACAGCACGTACTCTCTCCCCGAAGCGAGGAGCGGTAGTAGTGCCAATGGATGGCTGCAAGATGCTCCATGTTTCTCTTTTCGGTTCAATTTGATGGACACAAACAACAAAAGCGACCATAAGAGCGATAAAGGTGCAGTGTTTTTAGATATAATGAAAAATTATGCTCCTGAGGATGGGTATGAGGGAGATGATTCTGATACGAAAATACGTAAAAACCGAAGATCTATTGGTGGAGAAGAGGATGAAGAAGCATACAAGAAAGAACAGCGTCGCAAGTTGCGCCTGCATAATGCATCAAAAGTCAAGTCGATGTTAAGTATGTTGACCACAGAGAACATCAAAATCATCATTTCACCGTCCCCTCTCGAGAACGTCATGCTAAAACTGCTGTCAGAGATTCTATTGTGTCTTGGTCCTGTAGCACAGCATAACCTAGGATGGACTATTGGAGAGAAACTCTCTGCATTGTTTCTGAGAGAGACAACGAAAGAAACAACTGAGGCCAGCAACACCGTCAATCTGACCAACATTATGGACATCTTGATCTCTATTCGCGGCAAAAGCATCGATTTATCGACCATTGTGCTCAACGCTGCAGAAAGCAAGTATGTGGCGGCGATTTCATCATTGAATGACTTCCGTTCGAATGCACAACTAGCTGTATTGCACCGCAAGGATCTAGGGGTGGAGAATGCAGAGGATGTAGGCAGTATTGCCCTGCGAGCCTTTGATTGGATATCTACTCAGAAGATTGGGTTTCACAAGGGAATAGTGCCACATTTATCAATATCTACAGACAACATATACACTCATGTGCCATTGAGCCCTAGCAGTAGCAAGAACAGTCATAGTGGCACTTCTTATACTCTATGTGATGATTTCCCCTTTGAGCTTGAAGTACTGCGATCAGGGGATACCTCTCCTGGATTCTGTAGCAATGTCAACATTCAAGATGTCGTTTCTCATCTGACCAAAGAGAACTTCTCCGAAAGTTCTGCTATCCTTACAGAAGCCTTCTCCAGCTTGATTGCAATCAATAAACTGATTTTTACTTTCCAAGCACTGTTGCGCAATCCAGTGCCATTGTTCTATGCCAGTGATGCAGCAATGCTATTGCAATCAGATTACTCCAGATTGGCAACCCTGAGTTCATCAATTCAGAACTCCCAGTCGCATTCGATCAATGGAATTGGAGGGATGTCCGCTTCTACTTCTGCTTCGTCCATAGTGACCGACTGTCACAGCGCCAATGCTAGCCCCGTGCCTTTTATGACTGATGGCTTCAAGAGTATAGCCAGTAATCATTATAACAACGAGAATAAAGATGAGAACGATAATAGTCTGAAGAACAATGGCTATGACTGTGACATGATAGAGTCCACACCAGCATCTCCAGATGGCATTAGCAATATTGAGGACAATGATAATAATAAAGCGCAAGGATTGATTCATCGAGCGGAGAGCATTCGTTCAGAGCTAATGACCTCCTATAACCAGTTACGAGACACGCTCATTGAGCTCGAGAGAAACGGAGATAGCTTGATGCCTGGTCATGACTTGGCAGAGGAGCTGTGCGACACCATGGACAGAATGATTGTACAACTCAAAACCGTTGCATCTATCAGCAATCGAGGCGTACCTATGTATTGTGGCTGGGTGAGACGTATGCAATCCTTTGAGAAGAAGAAGAAGAAGTTTCTGCCAACCAGGACATGGGCTACCCTTGTTGATGGTCGCATCATGTTTCTAGCCCAACCTTACTCTGCTACAGTTGATTATGTTTTGTCATTACAGTCTCTCACACTCATAGAAATAGACACAGAAGTAACAGACAAGAAGACAGCAAACAAAGGAGAGAAAGCGATTGTTAGCACTTCCTTTGGTCTGAGCAATGCAGATAGCAATACAGTATTCTATGTAGATGCTCTCACGCTTGACGAGAAGGGTAATTGGATCAATGCTGTCAAGAAAATGCTTACTAATGGAATCACTGCTACTAGTAGTAACAGTCACACTGCTTCCCTAGAGAGCAAACCGAAACAGACACGCACACAAGCTATTACCAGTGGTATGACAAGTGGTATGAGTAGCATGAAGAATAGTGTGAAACGAGTGTTTAACTTCGGTCTGGGGAGGTCAACGACACCAATGCAACCAGTATCAGAGACTCCAGAGAAGATGTCTACTGATGAAGACATCAACAATACTAGCAATGCAATACATATGCATACGACACCTCTTAATGAACATAAGAATGACTTCCATACTGATACTGCCGAATCGACTCCGACATCTCCAGAGGACCCAGACAAGGATGGCAAAGACAATGACAATGACAAGCCATACTTGGATCTCGACGAATCCATCGAACGATGTCGTACTTTAGTGAAAGAGATGCGTCTATATACACAGCACAATATATACACACCTCAGAAGCAGTTGCAAATATTACATGACCACTTCGCATCTGTGATCATTGATCTCGTCTCATTGCATGTAGACATTGTAGAACAAAACAAGGACCAACAAACTACACACGCGTATAAGGAAAGAGTTACTAGAGCCCTTACTTCCCAATTGCTTGTACAAAAGAATGCCAATCAATACTTATCGAACCAATACCATTTAGCTAGTCGAACCAATGCTGAGCTGGAGTCTATGTTGAGAATAACTAATATGCACAATGCGCAACAGATGATGGACCACGCAGAACAAGTGCGTACTCTCACATCGGAGCTCAAGGTACTACGAGGAGATGCAGGAGGTGCAGATCTAGTGTCTGTGTTGCAATCAGAGGGTTTGCCTTCTTTGTCTGGAGACGGCGGTGCAATGGGTATCAAGGAGTTTGTACATCATTTGAATTTCAGTATCATTGAATTGAACGAAGAGTTGAAAGAAAGCGAGGAACGACAAGGCATGTTACAGGCAGATGTGGATAGTCACAAGATGAACCAGTTGACTTTGATCATCAGTAATGAATATATGGCTGCAGAAAGAGAAGAGCTGGAAGAGACACATCTAAGCGAAGTGGAGTCATTGAAAAGACAGTTGCAAGAGGAGAGGGAGAAGAGAGAAACTGCAGAGGAGAATGAGAGAAGAGAGAGGCAGAGATATGGGTTATTGAGCAGCAAGATGGAGAGCTTAAAAGAATCCTTCCAATGGAAGGAAGAGCCCACAACCATTGAGAAATAAGAGAGTCTTGGTAACGAAGATGGTGTATTTGTAGACTTGTGTTTTCACATTGATGTATATATTGGACTCAAATATGGCATAATGTTAATCGATTATGATTACACTCTTCGCAGTACTTGCAATATCTCACACGCTACATCTGCACTATTATCATATCTGCAACGATTTACATATTCCCCACTCTCTCATTCATCAACACCTTGTCTCCTCTGGAAGCATCCTCCGACGCTGCCAAGATCAATCTATCATCATTATGAGTACTCTTGTCCCGCATTTGGCTCCCTCTAGACCCACAAGCAGCCCAATCGAAGGCTCCACATGTACAAGCCTTCGCTGGCAACATGGCGCTGTATGTGTTCATACGCTTACTACAATGTTTACACTCAAAGAATCGTTTGACGACTTGTCCAAAAGTTACAGTATGCTTCTTGGTACGACATAGCTGCGGATTTGTTTCACTATAAAGCCTGCAAGTGTTGCAGAAATATGCATTGACGGTCACTTTTTTGACCTCATTGTTCTTCTTCACAGCATACTCTACCTTCTCCAACTTACTCAAGTGTGCTGTGAAGTTAGCCATCCACTCATTTTCCACACTATCGTGATGACTCGACTTGCGATTGAGCAGTTCCTCGATTTCTTTATCTTCAGCGCTCTTGGCTTCCACTTCAGCCTGTTTCTCGTGATGGCTCATCTGAGCCCTCTGCTGTGCTTTACGGTCACGAGAAGCATTCGCACTCAATTTTTTCATATCAACGACCACACCACCTACATTACGATAAGCACCAATGCTTTTATGTTTGTTATTCGTTAGAGTTGCTTTGGAGATACTACGAGCACCAAGACCACCGGATTGCTTTAGAGCGATTTGAGCCTGTAAAGATTTAGTATTGCCATTCACCTTTTTAGACAGAGCAGACAACTGTCTGGAAGCACCTCCAGCGGCTCGAGAGCCTCCTAGAGAAGAGCAGCTACCAGCCATAGACATGATACGTCTACCACCATTGCCATTGCCAACTCCAGGGCCACCTCCTTGAGAACTGGGAGGTTTGAGTACCGCATTCATGCGGGAGGATTGGTGCAAATCTTCTTTGTACTGCTGGTTGATGCGTGAAAACAAGTGCAGGTTTTCTTTGGGCACACTCACATTGCCATCTCTCTTAACAATGTCTGCGTCTATTTTCTGAGTACTATCGTGAAACGCATCGGAGCCATCTTCGTCTTCGAAGCCGATCTGAGAGACATTCGAGAGTGGTACTGTTTTTCGCGCATTCTTGCGTGGTGGCTGTGGCATACCATTCTTTGACATGCTGGTTACTGCTGTACTACCATCCAACAGCTTGCGCTTCCCTTGCACTGCAGTTTTACCATTGTTATAAGTACTATCCCCCTTGGTTGGATCCAGTTGATTGTTTTGGTGGCTCACCTTCTGAGTCTTTTCAGCATCTGCAGCAGCTTGTTTCTTGGTCATGCGTATCATATCATTCTCAAAAGGATCTCTCAAAGGCTGCTTGACAGCACGACCAATAGTTTCACATCGCAACAAAGGCTCCACAGCAATATTACTTCTTTTGAGCATAGTGGCTTGAATCGATGTTTGCGATCCCGCACCTTTGGTGCCATTCAGAGCTGCATCTCGATTGTCCCATTCGTCCGCAACACGAGGGACTGGTCGTGGTTCTCTATATCCGGAATGAGGTTCATGGAAGTAACATCGTTTGAATTTGTCGAAACTTCTATCGACTGCCATACGACATGAACCGCCCTTCTTCGTCTTGGCTCCACAATGTGCGAAACACATCATTTTACCCATTAAGTGCACTTGATTACCACCCTGGCAGCCTACAAACAGATTGCCATCTTTATAGGTCAAGGAATTAGGTCGTTCGATAAGAATCACTGATCCGCTTTCAATATTGTTAAAGACAGGATAATTCTCTTTGTTTTTGATGGTCACCACGCCATTGATACCTTTACAGTCGGTGATGTTATATCGACCAAAACCACCCTCTCTTTTGAAACTATCCATTTTCGAAGAAATCACACACAAAATGCCAGTAGATTGAAAACTAGATAAACTCACACTGCCAAGTGTTTCTAAGCGGGAGGCCTCCAGTTTCAAACCCGATAAGTACGCTTCCAGCTTCGCATCGTTTAAAAAGGACGAGGACACAGCAGTGCCAAGAATCGTGTCCACCGTACCCACCTGAATCAATTCCGCCATTGCGATAGAGACAGCTAGTGAAATAGTTCGCAATCGATTCAAAGTCAAATATTTGGGCAATGCGATATAGACACGAATGTGATACCTCAGATGTTCGGTAGAGCCTGTAACAAAACTATAAGGTCTGGCTCTGACTTTTTAATACACTATTGCGCAATACCGAGCAATCGATTGTGCGAATAGCAACAAAAGTTTGGTCTTAAAATCACCCCCCGATTTCCCGACCCGTTCAGGCGTCAGTCACTTTGCCTGTCTAACACTCATACCGCGCTTTCGACGTCTTACAGTAATCAGAGCTCAACAGAGTGCATTGATACCGTATATTACTACGTCTTATTCCAAGATTTACTTTATTGTGGGAATTTGGTGCAAGAAGACGCATTGATTGCCAATTTTCTAGGGATATCCAGGCCAGCAATAAAGTGCCTGAATCATGGATGTATCTGACGGTGATAGTGACGCGGACAGTGACTACGACCCAAATTTGGATCCTGATGCACTGGCTGCGGAAGAAGGTGCTGCGGTGCGTCCCCTGGAAGGCGAATTGAAGAACCTAAGCACGAAGCGTCGTCGTGAAGTGGATTCCATCTTCGCGAGTTTATTGGAAAAAGAGCGACTTGAATACGAAGACCGCACGAAGAAAGTGGAGCTAATCAAGCAGATGCGTGATGATAGTGTGGCAGTATTGAAGGAATCTATGGACGCCGAATCTTTCAATGAATTGGTTGGTGCAGGTCCTGTGAAAACAACACAGATAGAGGAGAAGAAAGGCAACAACAAGCAGAAGGATACTACTTCTAAAGCTTCTCCCAAGACCAAAGCTAAATCCGCTTCTGAATCAAAAACAAAGGCAGTGAAAGCGAAAAGAGGTGCTAAGAAAGTGGTCGGAAAGAGTAAATCGTCAACTCTCACAGCGAAGAATAACAACAAGAAGAAGGTGGATCAAGCCGCCATTCTGGAACAAGTGTTTGGCAAGACCATGGCGGCCAGCATCTTGTCACCCTTCAATATTGATGATGAGACTGGAACTGGCGCGATGAAAAAGAGGAGTCGAAAGAAACCTTCTAAAGAAGAATCATCTACTTCTAGAGAAAGCACTCTTCCTGTCATTGAAAGAGGCAGTGACAACAAGGCGTTGTCATCCGAAATCAAGAACATTCTCAAGAAATCTGTAGCGGGTATCGCCAAAAAGCGGCGTGTGACTGAAACGAGACGTTTTGCAGGACAAGATGTGACCATTGAAAGGTTGGAGATGGCTCCTGTGAAGGATCAATTTGAAGAAGATGAGAAGAGACGACAGAAGAAGGCTGCCAAAGCCGCTAGCAAAGGCATCGACGACGTGCTGGAAACTATCAAGGGTCCACAGACTATCTCGACAGTGGCCAAGAGCGCCTTTGATTGGGAGTCTCACAAGGCAAAGGAAGGTTTGGATGATGAGTTGCAAAATGCATCGAAGGATGGTTACTTGGGTCGCAAAGATTTCTTGAATAGAGTAGACCATCGCACATATGAAAAGGAAAGAGAAGAGCGTATTATGAAACAGGCATCGGGCAAGAAGTAAACCACAGGTTTCTGTCATTGTTTATATTATATGAATTGACTTATGGTGTAGCCAGTAATAATCGCATTCACAATACATTAAAGTCACAAACTAAACATTTCACGCCTATGTTCTACAGAAAGAAGAGCCTCTTTCCACTTCAGTCTCCGCGATGGATGTCATGATGTATGGATTATGCGACAAGTGTCCTCCATAATTACTTCTCACTCTACCACTATTGTCCGATTCCTCCCCATTTTCGACACTGTACGGCGCTGGCATGGCATACCACAACACACTAAACTGTCTGCGCGCCCATTGGTCCTTTTTGTTCACTCCATCTCCTACATCATGGAATTTAGGCAGACTGATGACACTTTGTAGATGTAGTGATTGTGGATGCATGAGTATATTACTATTATGCGCATTATTCTCAGAACCTTCTTGCTTGCTATCAGATATTGATTCGGAGACGGTCTCTTCTTCTCTTTCTCCATGAGTAAGATACAAGTGCTCCAGAGCATTTTTTATACTCAACCTTTCTTGCTTATCAACAGACATCAATGCATCGATGAATGCACTTTCTCTCGTGTTACTATTACTACTGGATGTTGCCGTGGAATCGAAGGATACAGTTTTTCTCTCATTGCTAGTGTTGCGGCTCTCCAACCACATTTCATGCTGCAACAACACATTTTCTTTATCTCCAAAGAACGCAGGCCGACCATCTAATATGAACATGGCTAGGCAGCCTAATGCCCAACTATCACTGAGTTGATCGGGTCGACTGCCACGATACAACACTTCAGGAGGCAAATACGCCGGAGTGCCTTCCACACGCGTATCTTGTTCTTGCTCTTTGCTATCAGCAGAGAAAGTCCAAGTAAAGACACTACTGTCCTTAGATGCATCCTCACCTTCACCACCACTACTATTGTCATTCTTACGATTGAAAGCACTCTGGCTCTTGGTTTCCTCTGGATCGTGATCTCTCCAGTCCCCATTTCTCAAATCCGCAAGATCTCTCCATTGTTGTTGCAATAGAGACTTCGCTTCTTCATTCACAGGTCTACATGCCCCAAAGTCGGCAATCTTAATGTGTCCCAGTGCAGTGACCAGAATGTTCTCTGGCTTTAAATCATTGTAACTGAAACCAGATTCGTGTATACTGTGTAGAGCTGCCACTACCTCTCCTAATATAAATCGACAATACAATGAAGACACAGCTCCACTTCTCATAATCATAGAATGAAGGTCACCTCTGGAACAATACTCTAGTACCATGTATGCTGCTTCAGTATATTGGAAAGAAGAAATCACTCGACATATTCCTGGGTGGGCAAAGAGACTCAATATCGACATTTCCCGCTCAGCAGCTTTGTGATAATCCAATTCGTGGAGTTTCTCTGCACTTATGATTTTGACAGCATATTCAGGCCATTCTGATTGAGATTTGCCCATCACGATGCGACGCGCATATCTGACTTTGGAAAAGGCACCATCGCCTATGTCTGTACCAAAGACCAAGTCGTGGAAACGCAAAGAAGGCAATAACATAGGTGTCGCCGCTGCTTGTTGTATATGCCACTCTCCATTCTGTCCAGTGCGAGTAACATCGTCTCCGGGTAAGCACTTGGCGATAAACTTCTGCATCACTACTGATCCGCTCCGATCCATCTCTTTCTCTATTTCCTCCTCTTCATCTTCCTTGACAATCCCCACGAAATTGCCCACCCCTTTTATATTAGAAGAAGAATCAGCGGATATATTCTTGTCTTCCGCTTTGTTGCGAGCCCAAGGTGCCACACCAGTGATGGTCATGGAAGTGTAGGCATCCATGCGAGTCGTATTGTGGGCAGCAATTAGTCTCTGTGCCCCTGTTCGCATTGGGATGGCACCTCTGCCAGGCATAGTGGTGGCAGGATTGAAAGGACGACAGATGGGCATACTATGCGGAGGTGGCATAGAGAGACCGCTACTAGAACCACTGTTATTATCATTATCACCATCACTCTTATTATTAATACCAGCAAGTAAAGCCAATCCAGAGGTATCCGAAGAGTCATGACTATTTTTCTTGGAATACTCTTGCTGCTCGTCGTATCTGCATCTCTTCGCCTCACTTGGATGAGATACAACTCTATTATCATTGCTTTTAGCATCATTACCACCGTTTGCGACGAATTGGTCACATATATCGTCAAAGAGAGATGTGTCCAGCGATCGAAGACGCTGCAAAGCCAGCCCGACCATCTTGTTCACAGTAGGGTTCCATGACAGTTCTCCACCTCGATAGATAGCTGGCAACAAGATACGGAAAGATTCATGGGTATTACAAGTGAGAAATGTGATCACCTTTTCGTTCTTGAACATCTGTAGCACTCTTTGGGCTGGTCGAATGTTGTCCAAGTTACTCCCGATACACTTCACCATCTTACTGAGCACATCCTTGAGGACAACTTGTGCTTCGGCAGTATTACATACACTGATCAATGTCTCTAGCTCGTGCACAAATAATACTTCTTTGGGAGTGTTGGAAGTGAAGCCTTCCGGCCATTGAGCAATGAGACCCTGTACTGTCAGGAGAAGCAGTTCAGAAGTACCTCCATTAGCATGGTCTCTCTTGTCATTGTGTTCCGAAGCATCTGCTTTATATTGAGAATGATCACTAATACTCGTCATACACGCTCTTTCTTTCTGTACCAAGCGAACCATACATTTGACCAACACCTCATGATAAGAGCTGATGACCGGTATTTGGTCTCTCCATTCTACCATCTCTACAGGAGTGTGCAGAGGCAAGAACACATGAACCAGCAATTCTCTACCTATAGAAACTATATCTGCACCGATAGCCTCATTACCACTAACACTATTACTGCTGGTCTGAAGACCCGAGAGAATGGTCAACAATACTTCCAGCAATGGCTTGGTATGCATACGACTACTACCTGCATCACGGCTAAGAATAGCACCCGATGTAGTAGAAGCACCCGTGCGATTACTAGAGGGCATGCATATTCCTTTGTCCAATCTGGACATGGTGGTAGTGCCAAGAGCAGAGGCTTTCTCACAGATCTCTTGACGAATGTGTCTACGCAGAGAAACACAAGAATCATACATCCAATGCACCATCCATTGACAAGTCTGGAGACAAAACGCATTTGCTTCTTGCCTTTTGAGATTCGCTTCTGCATTTGCCTGTTCTGCACTATGAAAAGAAGCTGCACTATGTTTTGTATCATCTTTGTCTACCATCGATGTCCTGGTATCTAAAGGTTTCCTCTCAAAACCAGCTACAGCATAAAACACTAGTCTGTCAACGACATGCGTTATGAATGATTCATCCAACAGCAGAGATTCACTTGCCAAGACAGAGTCGAATTCATTCCCACATTCCCATATACTTTTCCAAATACGCCAAATCGTCTCCTCTACAGATCGATCCAATACCAAATTGGCAGATGACACAGATGTGGGATTGCACAATGTTTGAATCAGAGAAAATAAGGGAGTGTACACAGTCTCCAATGTCCAGGGATAGTCACGAATCTCATTGGAAATACAGAGCTCCAATAAACGATGCAACGCAGGAGGAATCGAGGAGCTCAAATGCTGCGGGGAAACACCGCTACCAAACGAGCAAAGGCGAGACACGTCTCTCTGAGCATCGACAAAGAGAGAGGTCAAATCGATACTGCTCTCGTCACCTTCCGCATCCATGATTACACCACACTGTCCAAATCAGGAATTCGTATTGGTGGTGGCCGACCCGGTTAAAATGGCACGCTTTCCTAGCGTTGGTCGGATACGAAAAATTAGAAATAGAGGTCGATTACATACAAGCTATAGAGTAATTGATCGAAAATGCCTGGTATTGATGGCGATTTGGATGCTCTTCGAGCAAGTGGCGCCGAATTGAGTTCTGCTTTGAGCCGTGGTATTGACTTTTTGAAGATGGACGGTGGTGTTGGTGAAACTCGTCAAAGTGAGAGTAAAAGTCGTTTTGTTCAATGGGATGTGTCCGCTCCTGCCCCCAGAGCTGTGGCCTCTACTTGGTCTGAGGCGATTCCTGTATCAAAAGAGCATATGACAACCAAAGATTGGATTAGTGAGATGGAATTAGCCTCCCGTAAAATATGGGATTCATATAATTTAATGAATAGTACTGCTGCAGCAGGGATAGCCCCTCCTGAGAAGAAAAACAATCCTTCCTTCTTTGCTTGGGCATTAGAAGGCCCCGCTGCGACTGAATCTATTGAAGAAGAACAATGGGAAAGACATGGCGACGGTTGGAAAAGCAAGGATGGTGTTTTTTATTCTGATAAAGATCTAATCAATGACGTTTTGCAAGAAATGGACGAAACAGCGCTAGCTAACCTTAATTTTGAAGAGCAAACGACTGAAGTAAGCGCTGAACAAGTATATAGTACTGAGAACGCTTCCAAATATGTATGGCCTAAGGAACAGGTATGTCCAGTTATCCTCATCATTCCGTTTCATATTAATGTTGTTATCATCTTTTCTCACACTATCATACAACTACACTAACAAATATCATACTCGACGTATCTATTTACCAGCCTGAGACCACTAGCTTCAAGCCTAGCAGTGAGTCTGCCGCAGCCAACCTAGGCATCGACACCACAGACAATGGTGAGTTATGGCAATCTGAATATGCTTCCAGCTGTGCTGAAGCTTTGACCTTCGACACCAACGCACCTACTGCCGGTGTCTCTTCTGCATCCACCGGAGGCCCCATCCCTATGGCTTTCAGCTGGAGCCGTATCAAACCAGAGCAACAACCTCGTAGTCCCATGAAAGTTATTATTGGTGCTCCCTATGGAACAACAACAAAAGCTCCCGCCAGTAGCTGGGTTACTGAATATGATGACAAATTCGTTGAGCAAGATACAAACGAGCCTGTAGTTGAGGAAGTAGAGAGTGTAGAGGGCGAGATTCCTTACGGTACCATGGCTAATGAAGTTTGGTCCACTGAGTATGATTCTGCCTATCTGTCTCCTGATGCAGTCGTGGAAGAAGCCGTACAGGAAGAAAAAGTGGAAGAAGTAGTGTTGACGGAAGACACAGATGAAGTAAACCTAGTAGAAGCACCTGTAGAGGAAAGCAGTGGTAATTCTTTGCCAACTTTCAATATCATTTCCAATGAAGTCACTCATGCACCCAAAGCTAAGAAGAGTCTTCGATTCATCACTGAATATGATAGATCCTACAAATGGGACAAAGACACCAAAGGAAGTAGTCCTGTCAAAAAGTGTGCTGTTCCTACCAAGATCCATTACACAAATGAAGAAGCAGCTGAAGGAGTTATGCCAAAGCTTAAAGTATACAACAAGTGTGATGATTGGTACAAGATGACCAGTGTAGAAGGACTAGGCAATGACCCCATAAACAGTGAATACCGCAGCCAATACACACCTAAGGACCCTGAGGATGGACCTGAGCCTACAGAAGGTACAGGATTAGATTGTTGTGACTGTTGTGACTGTTGTGGTAAGGAAGAATGTTGTTGTGATGAAGATGGATGTTGTGATGATGCCAAGGAAGAGTGTTGTATTCCTTCCCCACCCAAGGCTAAAGAGGTACAAAAGAGCAATAGCTATGATTGGTACAGATTCAGTGAAGATATCATCCCTAGCGTGCCTATGATATCTGAAATGAAACTTCAATATACTAAACCAGAAGCTGTAGAAGATGAATCAACTTTGGCTGCAGATGAGCCTATCTATGTCGCTATTGATGACAGTGTGAATGCGGTAGATTCTTTAGGTGAGATCGCTGACATTGCAGAGGAAGAAGCAGCTAAACCACCCGCTTTTATCATCAAAGGCAAAGCATTGACCTCACCAACAACTTATAGACCACCATCAATTTCTCGCAAAGCAAAAGCTAAAAAAGCGACCAATGATGCTTCCAGAGGAGCAAAGAAGAACTCCAAAAAGAGCAAGGGAGGAGTCAACCCGTTGCTGAAGAATGTTAGATATCCACACCAATCAGGAAGTACCAATACCTGGAAATCAGAAAGTGCTTCCCAATTTGTGAGGAAGAGATAAATTTGACTCCCCCCAAAATAGAAAGAGCCCCGCCTGTATTCAAGTGTATAGTAAATTAAGATGATTAAATAATAATACAGTATCAATCTAAGCGCTTAATAGATAGATAGATAGATATTTATGAGTGTCTTCTTATCTGTCTGTCACGGTTTAGGGCACAAAACTGGTTCTCACTAGATCAATGGGAGACACGTCCTCAACAGAGACCATCGTAGCTTCTGACCTGGCTAACCTGATGAGCCTCGCCTTGACTTCATGTGCATAAGGCCTGAAATCTCCATACACTAGCATCTCAGCAGCGAAGAGAAATTCACGCGTGTCGAGACGAAGTGGTTCATTGCTATCGTACGACCTGGCATTTCTATATGCATTATAAATATGATTCATAGCGTCTTTAATTTTTGGATCGCGATTGGTCAACATATATAGAGATCCTGAAGCGGTTCTCACTACCTTACCATAAATTTCCGTAACAACACTTGTATGCTGTTCGCCTTGGTAGACCATACCATCTCTTTTGATATGCCAATTCGGTACCAACCTCACTGTAGCATCGTTTCCATCATTTCCACCATCGTTTCCATCATTTCCACCATTTGGAGCTGAGAAATCTACCGTAACCGAGTTCTCCACAGGTGGACTCTCCCTCTCATAAGATGCATTCGCCAAAGGGGCAGAATATTCCCTCAGCACATCCGCACGAGCACCAGGATAGTTGTGTGTTCTTTGGCCTACACTACCATCCTGCAGACTCCCAGGGTCGACCTCCCTTACTTGCACACGATCATTGAAATGAGCCATGATCCAATTTTTTATTGTTTTCAATCCCTCGAGTCCCAGCAGGAGAAGGACCATAACGGGGTCGAGGGCCTATTACCTTCCTGCCTTTAACCGTCTGCTGCGCCTTTCGAAAACACATTCTGCGGGAGATTCTGTCAGAAAGATGCGTGAATCGCATTATAAAAGCTGCTCTGCTGCTTAGTCGAATCGTGAAATGTCGAGGTATTCGGCGGATTTAAGCTTGATTTAGGCCCATGGCATCGTTTTCATCGTCAGCTCCGGCTGCGGATGGCACGGGAGACACAGACGCTACTGTCGACGGACTGGTCTCCCAAGCACAATCGATGCAGCTGGCAAGTAGTAATGTAGCGATCGAAGAGTGTATTGGCATACCTTCTGCCTTTTCTGGCTTTCAAGGATTCTCATCGACCAACAAAGTGGAGCCATGCACAGATAAGTGTAAATGTACACATCCTTACTTGAATAAATGGGACCGCAGATACCTTTGCATGGACTGTTGGTATAAGTTGAACGATACTCCCGAAGCGATAGAGAAGAATGCCGATAGAATTGCTCTGGAAGCAGAGCTGGAGAAGAACACTCCTGTGGATGTAATAGGTGAAGGTCAATCTGTCGGCAGTATGTCTGCCGCTCGTGGCGTGAAGATTGGCTTTTTGTTGGCATTCACGAAGTACTACGATTGTTATGACTGGAACTCGTGGGAAATCATTCGCAAGATCTTGAAACCAGCCACGGAAGAGCGTAGATGTCGTGTGGTGGAGTTGCCTGAGATTGCTAGCTTTGTAGGTCCTGCCAAGACTTTCATCAGTTATGCGCAAGCCGGCAAATGGGGAGATCTGGTTGCTGCCGTTGCTGATGGTGGTGCTGATTTGGATCGCTGTGTGTGGATCGACTTGTTTGCTATCCGTCAATGGCCCTCCGATAAGCCTGATTTGGACTTCGCCTCTACGATTGAGCATTGTTCGTCTTTCATGGTGGTGTGCTCATATCTGAAGGAAGTCGATGAGATGGATGGCTTTGAAGTTTTTTGGAAGAAGACTTCTATCTATGACCTCGATGTGTCTGTAAAAAGACAGATCTGCTTTGCGCGTGTGTGGTGCTTGGTGGAAGCTCACAAGGCTTGTACGATGGCCGGTACGCCCTTCATTATGAAGATAGGCCAATACGTGTTAAGGGAAGACGGTTCTCTGATATTCAGACCTGCTCCTGAGAACATGCTATATGTTCTCAGTCTTAGCGTCGACGTGGAGAAGGCAGAAGCCACAGTAGAAAGTGATAGACAGCGAATCATCGATGGTATTGTTGCAGGCGCGGGAGTGGATAAATTGAACTCTACCATAAGAGGTGCTATTATGGCAGCTATGGATATTAAGAATAGTACCATGCAATGTGCTGCATGTGGTGATGAAAATGCCATCCAGACTGTCCTAGCTGATCCTAAGAGTATATTGGACATTAGCTCTGGGGGCTTTGAGAACCTATTGAAGGATTTGCTGGACAGTGCCGTCAGCACAGACATCGACATGAAGAATGATGAGGGCAATACAGCTCTAATGGTTGCTTCTGTGACTGGTCATGAGTCCTGTGTACGAGCGCTATTAGAAGCTGGTGCTGATAAGGAGGCCAAGAATAATGAGGGCGGGACAGCTCTTATATATGCTTCTCAGAATGGTCACGAGTCCTGTGTACGAGCGCTGTTAGAGGCTGATGCCGATAAGGAGGCCAAGAATAATAAAGGTTATACAGCTCTTATGGTTGCTTCTATGAATGGTCATGAGTCCTGTGCACGAGCGCTGTTAGAAGCTGATGCCGATAAGGATGCCAAGGATAATGAGGGCAATACAGCTCTAATGGTTGCTTCTGTGACTGGTCAAGAGACCTGTGTACGAGCGCTATTAGAAGCTGGCGCCGATAAGGATGCC
>JACKZZ010003107.1_pt1 | contig 28438 bp, 22 predicted proteins | sample 8027871 | NCBI WGS metagenome assembly JACKZZ01 (sample SAMN15724774, study PRJNA655200) | protist metagenome | isolation source: fluorescence activated cell sorting (FACS) single amplified genomes of... | place: USA: West Boothbay Harbor, Gulf of Maine | collected 2000-07-19
TCCATTAACAGGTAAATGTATGTCTCATTATGATTATCAAGTATGGTTGAATCGTGAAAGAAGAAAATGACTTACAATAGACGACAAATATTACAATAATTTAACATACTATTTTTATTAAGTTTTAATAACATTTTGAATACAATTATCATTAGTGAACATATTATATATCTTATTTAATTTTTCATAATCAACATTATATTTTATATAGTATTTCAACCAATCGTAAAATGTCATATTACGATATTTTACATTTTTTTGGAATCTATTGTATAGTTTTAATGCTGTATATAAAGTAATAGTTTGTGGAATATTATTTTCAGATTTAATAACAATATTATTATTTATGTTAGAGTTATAATCTGTTCCTGATATTATGCAAATACGTTTAAAGTTTTCGTATGTTATATTAAGTTCGCATAAGATATCATTTAAGTTATATAATACAGCTGTTTCATTGAAAATATTTAAATCTCTAATAATAAATCTACAACCATATACAAACATATCCATATCATCACTTATACAACCCCAAAAGTTTTTTTGCGATACAAGCAATGCACATACTTGATCTGCCTCTTGTACTGCATTAATATAGTGAACATTATTATCATTAAATAATTCTTTTATACTTTTTACCTTTTCCCGTGTAATGCAAACAGAGGTTCTTTTTAATTTATTGTATTCAATTAATAATTTTTCTTTGTCTGATTCATTTAAATTTTCTGTTTGCAATTGGTTTGATATTTGTGAGCATATTAGTGCAGCATCTTCTCTTTGTTGTTTTCTATAAAGAATGATATCATTTTTTTCTATTGGAGGTTTTCCATCAAATACAAATACAGCATTAATATTATATAATTTAAATAAATCAATCATTTTTTTCATGTTTTCAATAAGTTTTCCTTCCATTTCAAAGTGATACATATATATACTAACATCAACAACCAAACATTTATAGGATAAATCTTTTAAATGTATCGTGTTAATTGATTTTTTGCAATTATTTTTTAGGAAGTTGTTTAGATACCTTATTCCCATGAAGGAGTGTAGTTGTTATGATAGTAAAATATAATATATAGCGTCAGAATCAATTTTAGTTTATCTGACGCTATATATTCAAATAATAAAGATAACGTTTATTTAAACTCGCAAACTGACATTCTCATTGTTTCTGGAATCCAACTGGATGTATCTTTGTAATTTTTGATATTGTAAAAACATTTATCTGAACCAGTTTTTTTAATCATTTTATTGGTTGTATCGTTATTATACAGTTCTTTAATTAGATTAGCAAATGCAATGATATTTTGTTTTTTTTTATCGAAAGAAATAGTGTTCATATTATGAACATTACACCATTTAAAAAATATTGGATAATTTGATAAAAGAACTGCAGTGATAATATAATAAGCAAGAATATTTGTATTTTCACGATACAAATTATTTCTTAATACCGTGGATTTAGTTGATTTATCATGAAGATCTTTATATCTTAATCCCATAAATCTTAATATTTTTTGCATTTGAAACATTTTCCAGGCAATTTCAAACCCTAATAATAGTTCGGTGTAATCTATAAAGAGATCTTTATCCAGAGGACGGTCTTCAATACAAAAATAACTACAAAAACAAACATTTATTACAATAGCCCATGTTTCAGTATAAGATTCATATATTTTAAATGAACTTTGTACTGGAAATATCTCACCAATAATTTGTTTTGCATAATCAATATACATTCCAGAAAAGTCCAACCCGAGCATATGAAATGTTTCGTGTATAAATACTTTGAACCATTCTTCTCTCCTAAAAATAATAATTTCTGATAGATTAGATGGACACGAGTGTGTGAATGCTGTATTTGCATGATGAATACCTATAACGTCTGTGTTTTTTGTTGGAAGAGTTTTAACAATTGGAGTTGGATAAATATGTATAGAAATATCTTTTCCACATTTTGAAGAAGAATATTCGAATGCAATAGATAACCAAATTAACATTTTTTCAAAGTATTTCGTATACATACTAATATGAGATGATGGGTCTTTATTGTCAATTATAAACTTAACTTGTATCTTTCTCTCTCCTAATTGAGAACGAAAGGTTATTAAACTGGAACTTTCATTTTCTATATGTTCTCTTACATTTTTAGGTATGGTTGATAATCCAAGTGTAATTGGAACTGGGATATCTTTTTTATCTTGAATAATAAAAGTTTCAATAGATATAAAGTTTGTTCCCTTGCTTTTTTTAAGTTTTTTTATTTTTTTATATGCATTTGATATATCTACGAATATATCAGAGAGTATTTTTTTTGAAAGTTCTACTCTTTTAACAGGAGGCAAGCAATTGATGGTAGAATCATCCGATAATAATGAAATAATTGATTCTGTATCTTCGCTAAATGGAGTTGTTTTCATATTGTATACTGTGTATATAATATGAAATATTTTATATTTAAGTTAATATTCAAATGGAGTTGTATTTATCGGTTTTTACACAACATCTTGATATATAATAAAAAAACTTATTCCAGTACATCCAACTTCGGCGTTCTTTACGTTTTTCAGGACTATCAAGTAAATCATCCAATGATGATACCATTTGATTTTGTCCGTAGGACCACATTTATATTATATTAATTAAAACCAATATAAAGAAAATATAACCCATCCTTAAAATTATTTTTTCATATTTGAAAGTAAATCTTTACGAACTAATATCATCATTTTGTCAACAGATGCTTTGGTTCCTGGAGTATATTTATTAATTGTTGCATTTTTGGTAGCTAATAATATTCCTTTAAAATCGCTTACCTGAGAGAACTTGGCATTCATTGCTTGATATGTTGCTAACTCTTCTTGTTTTCCACCAAACTCTGGGTCAACTTCTATATTTGTTGGACGCACTTGTGTTTCTTCTTTCTTACCAGATTTCGAACCAGCCGCAGTAGCAAGAGATAAATCCTTTGAAATATCAGTATTGCTTTCTACTGCAAATTGTCTATAAAAATCAGGAAAGTTTCTTTTAAACTTTGATGCTTGTATATAATGTTCGACACTATTCCAATTATAATTATCAATTTCAAATGGCTTATCGGGATGAACCCATTTATTATCAAGTTTTCTTCTCCAATTTGGATATTCTCCTTTTGGCGAAAGTTTTGCAAACTCAAGTTTTCTCTCAATTGGTTCTATTTTTTCCCCTGTACCTTTTCCCGCTGACTTATCCATAGATTTATCGTAATATTGAAAGATAATATTCGGATCGATTTCTGTTAATATATCCAAATCGATTGGTTCATCTATCCCACTTAGTGAATCACCATCTCTAACTTCAGTAAGTTTTCGAAATTCAGGAATAAGAATGAAAGGTCCGCTGTTTCTCTCTACACATTTAGTTATAATCATGTTTTTAATGTCATAAGGTATTTCTTTGTATTTAAATATTTGTTTTTCACGGTAAGATATTATACGGTAATGTTGTCCTGTATGCTCTGTCATAATATAGAACTCAGGTTCAAATATACCTCTTGATTCAATAATATTATCAATGTTCATTCCACATTGCATCATATTATTAACATCCTTTTTAGCATACTCACTAGAGAGAATAATAAACTTAATATTAAGTATACGTTCGAGTGTTGATATTGCCCATGTATCTGCCCAATAATCAGGTGTTTGTATTTTCTTTTGAAGTTCATCCAGAGATTTGACTCCTTTCATAAACTTAAACTCGGAATATAATTCTTGCGCTAATTTCTTATTTGCAACTGATTCTTGATATTGAATGGCAATATGCTTAGCATTGTTTACATATTCTTGCTGTTCTGTAGAAGATATTGTCATTGTTACCTTTTCTTCATATTTTTTGTATTCATTTTGTAAGATTTTTATTTTTTTCGATTCTTCAAGTAAGACTTTTGACGATAATTCATAATGGTTGGCATAATTATTAAACAACTCTTCACTTGCTTCAAGAGAGAGTTTTTGTCTTAATTTTTCTACAGTAGTCATTTGTCCTAAACTTGCAAATGCATCCCTAATAACTGAAAATAGACAATCCCCTCCTCCTTCATTTTCTATAGTATCATAATGGTTATTTTTCATAACTGTTTGCAACCAATATGCATTATGAGTTTTTTTGGGCGCTTCAAAATCACTATTTATTTTTTGAGATTGTGCCTTTGTTTCTTCAGATAGTAGTTGAGGAACACTAACGTTAGAATCTAAAACAAATATATCCGCTCTATATCTAGGGATTGATAGTGGCGGAGCATCTTTAAAATTAACAGTTTCTTCATTGTTATTTGGTGTGTCTATCTCTGGTTCTTGTGTATTATTATCACTTTTATCTTCATTTGTGTCTTCATCACTTGATAATACAAGGCGATTATCTAATATAAACTTTTTAGTTGCAAAAACATAAATAAGAGGATTATCAAGTTTATCTAAATCTAATTCACCGTTTTCATCTGTTATAGTAAGAAGGTTAGAGGATTGTATTTCATATAATCCAATTTGAACTGCCTTGTTATTATTCTTAATCATGTAAATAGGATAGTAAATTATGTTCTTTTTTGTGTAAGTATTTATACTACTCCCAATAGCAATAACAACATTTATATCCTTAATAACTATGGAATAAAGTTCAACTTTAAGTTCTTTATCTTGTGCCATTACAATTCTTGATTCTGGATAACTAATTGAATTATCAATTTTCGACACGACCATTTCTAAATTATATAAATACTAATATATTTATATCATTTGTATTGTTGAAACAACCATTTATAATATATGCGTATTCCAGTTATATTCTACTGTATTATATTTCCATCCAACAACAAATCTGGAAAGAGTCTTGTCTTTAGATAATAATTCCATTGCTTTCCAATGTTTCATACGCAGTTCAACTCGTTCCTTATTTTGCATTTGTGATTCAAACCAAATAATTTGTTCAATTACAAGAGATTTTTTTAATTTACTTTTTTGAACAATTTTTAATATATCATAATATTCGCATATTAAATAAAGTTGTTTCATTGTGCAAGCATTATACTGTATTATTTTATCTGAACAAGAAGATTCATAATCAGTATATGATATAGAATCATCATAATTAACTATATTATTCATATATTTATTACTATTATTATCTGATATAGAATAATATTCATCCCTTGAATATTTATTTTCTAAATAATTACTACTATGAAAGTCTTCAACTTCATTCATTTCTAAAAATACACTTTGAGAATCGGATGACATTAAGTTAGTATATAGAAATGTATTATGATTTTAATTTATAATCAATAAATATAAATTAATATCTAATATAAAATTATTTATTTGCGTGCATATCAACTAAGTCTTTTATTTTAAAAAGTGATTTAGTTCCAAGACCTGAATACTGTTTTGATTTTGTGTTAGAAAGACTTATGATATAATCATACACACTTACATCATTCTCTAATTGTATATCCTTACAACATTCAAATAAATCATTTTTTATAGATAGCATAATAAATAAGTTTTCTATAACTTCATCTACAATATGACAATTATCAGTATTAATATTATTACATAATAACTCCATAATTTCAGAAATATTGTTTAAAATATCTTCTTTCTTTATTTTATTTCTACCTAATAAATTAATGTAAAAAGTAGTATGTGATTTTCTTAAATCATTCTTTTTATTAACTTCACAGAATAGGTCATAATCTGTATTTGGGTTTGCAATTTGTATATTTGAATATATAGTTATATAATTTGAATATTGTTGGTTCAATCCTTCAGAAAAACATTCATATTTGTCTATTAGAACACAATATAATGAACTGTATATGTCAGAGTAGAAAACATTTGCAGATAAAATATTAAGTACGTTAATTACAAGTTTCATTACATCTTCACCAGTAACATCAGTATCAAGTAAAGTATCAATTAATGTGCACAGGTCGTTTGTTATAGATTCATTACTTTTACCTCCGCCTAATTTGTTTATTAAAGATCTAATTTCTTGAATATATTTATCAATACCTTCCTTTTTAGAGATAACTGCAGGTTTAAAAACAATATTATTACTATCTGAATTTCCAGAACTTTGTTTGCAATTCCAACCTTCAGAGTTTTCGGTATATCTATGTCTTGCTCTTCTTCGTTTTTTCTCTGTATCAACTGATACTTCTTTTTTTGTAAACACAGGAGTTTTTATATAATTTGGCGATCCAACTTGTTTCGATAGTTCATTTATCAAAGCAATAGTAGTATCAGGAAGTATTACGTTAAATCCTTTAATAGATATATCTCTAAAATCTGAAAGCATATAATAAACCATTGTTCCTGAGTATATTATATAAATTTATTTATATGATTTATCTTAATATATAATTTAATTATCATGTAAGATTATTAACAAATTAAAAATACATTTAAAAGGTATTATATATTATAGTATAGTATGTCGAGTTCAAATAATATGTTTAAACCAAGCATGAGGCGTGAGCAAGTCTCAAATCTAAATCCAGAGGATGAAAAAAAAGAAACTGAAGGAAACGAGGAAGAAATTGTTCCCATTGAATCATGGGATAAAATGAGTCTTCCTGAAGATATATTAAGGGGTATATATAGTTATGGTTATGAAGTTCCAAGTCCAATTCAAAAGAAAGCAATTGTTCCTATGATGGGTAAAAGGGATTTAATTGCACAAGCTCAATCAGGAACAGGTAAAACTGCTACATTTACTATTGGTTCTTTATCTAAAGTAGATTTATCTTTAAATCAAGTCCAAGTTTTATGTATGGCACCTACACGAGAACTTAGTATGCAGATTTCAACTGTATTTAAAGGAATTGGTTGTTTCTTAAAAGATTTAAAAATTATTGATTTAGTAGGAGGAATATCTGTTGATAGTAATATTAGTGATTTGAAAAATAATACTCCTCACGTAGCAATTGGAACACCTGGAAGGGTGTTTGATATGATTCGTCGTAGAGCATTAAACACAAGTAATATAAAAGTCTTTATATTAGATGAAGCAGACGAAATGTTGTCTCATGGATTTAAAGAACAAGTACAAAATATATTCGAACAAATGCCTACAAAAATTCAAGTATGTATATTTAGTGCAACTTTACCTAAATATGTATTTGAAATTACAGATAAGTTTATGATAGACCCTATTAAAATCATTGTAAAAGCAGAACAATTAACATTGGAAGGTATTTCACAACATTATGTAGCAGTTATGGATGATGTTCAGAAATATGAAGCACTTGTTGACTTATATTCTAGTTTTTCAGTTAGTCATTGTATTATTTATGCTAATAGTGTAGCACGAGTTCATGATTTACATCAAGCAATGATTTCGGATGGATATCCAGTATGTTCTATTCATTCAAACATGTCAAAGACGGAAAGAGAACATGCATTAGGTGATTTTAGATCAGGAAAGAATCGTGTTCTAATCTCATCAAATGTAACTGCTCGCGGTATTGATATTCAACAAGTTAGTTGTGTTGTGAACTTTGATATTCCTCGTGATATTGCAACATATCTCCATCGTATTGGTAGAAGTGGAAGATGGGGGAGAAAAGGAATGGGTATAAACTTAATTACTGAAAGAGATGTTCAGAAAATGAAAGACATTGAAACTTATTACTCTACACAAATTACAGAACTACCTGCTCAGGTTTAAGAACACAATAAATAATCATACAAATTAAACTAAATGAAAATATTTATATATATTCGTTTAGTCTTTAATACTATTATATGTTATTTGTGTAGATGGCTACATTAACAACTAAAGATTTGGAAGATGATATTAGTAATACATTCAAACTTCCAATTACATTAATAGATAAATGTAGAGAAGTTGATGATGATATTATAAAAGATTTAGAATTAATTGAAACAGTAGATGACGAAAATAAACCTATATTGGATCACGTATTTTTAAATAATAAAGATGACCCAAATGAAATATGTGCAATATTAATGCGCCGTAATATGTGTAAATATTATACAGATAACAAGTTATTTATTAATGATACGAAATCATTATTATCAAAAATGGATGTAAAATCAAATGACAATGAAGATGATTTGAAATGCACAAAATGTGATGCATCCAATATGTTTAATTTATGGAATGAAATTCGATATGATAGAGGGTTTAAGGAGAAATATAATTACATGGATTGGGAATCTTTATTATTTTTAAATGATAATAAATCATTTTTACAAATTATGAGTGTATATAACCTTATTTCTCCTGTTCTTGCATTACTTGTACCTTGTGTAATATGTATTGTTCCTTTCATGATAATTATTACTCATAAACAAGAAATGACATTTGAAAATTATATTGATATTTTGAAGACTGTTGCAAAAAATCACGCAATTACCAAAGTATTTGCTGGATTCAGTAATATGGATTGGCAACAAACTATATATACATTGTTTTCAGTAGGGTTTTATATATTGTCTCTCTACCAAAATACCCAAGTATGTATAAAGTTTTATAATAACATGTTCAAAATACATGATAAATTATTCGAAATTAAACGATTTGTGCAGTTTATGATTCAACGAATGGATATGTTTTTTGAAATGACATCTTCTTTGTCTTCTTATAGTTTATTTAATGAACAAATGCAAAATCATAAAATAGTTCTTATGAAAATAAAGGATGCTATTGAAAATATTGGACCTTGTTCTATATCAATGTCAAAATTCGGAGATATGGGTACAGTTCTTAAATGGTTTTATAATATGCATACTAATGACGAGTTTAATGACGCAATGTTATTTTCGTTTGGGTTTCTGGGTTATATTCAAAATATGGGTGGAGTTAAACAAAATCTACAAACATCAGTTATGAATTATGGTGTTTTACATGATAAAACACAAATCAAATTAGAAACCACAAAGAAATCGTCTAAACAAAAACAAAAATCATCTTCTACAAAAATGCAAATTAAAGGTGTGTACCACCCATCATTAATGAATGAAAAACACGTTAAAAACAATGTGGTATTCAAAAAAGATTGTATTATAACTGGACCTAATGCATCTGGTAAAACTACAATGTTAAAATGTATATTTTTAAGTATTTTATTCACACAACAATATGGGTGTGGATTTTATAGTTCCTTCTCATTTATACCATATTCACATTTACATTGTTATTTAAATATTCCTGATACTTCAGGAAGAGATAGTTTATTTCAATCTGAAAGTAGAAAATGTAAAGAAATTTTAGATAAGATTCAAAATGAAGATATTAAATCAAGACATTTTTGTTTATTTGATGAATTATATTCAGGAACAAATCCTAAAGAAGCAGTAAAATGTGGATATGCTTACCTACAACATCTTAGTAATACAAAGAATATACATTATATTCTTACCACACATTACAATGAATTATGCCATAAACTACAGAAGAAGCAAGGATTAATTACATATAAAATGATGGTAAATGTTAACAATGAAAACGATGAAAACGATGAAAACGATGAAAACGATGAAAACTCATTATCAAATATAGAATACTTATATAAGATTTCTCCAGGTATTAATGATATAGACGGTGGTGTTCAAGTATTACGACAAATGCAATACCCAAAAGAAATCATAAAAGAAATAAGTAGTAGTTAATAATTAAATAAAATTCTATTCTTGAAAGTAATTGTAATATATGTTTCCAATTTTGTTCAATAGTTTATATAAACGTTCGATAATATTAGATTCTTTATATTTTGAAAATTTTTCAATCAAAATCTTTTCCATCGAGTTCACAAATACACCTGCCATGCCTTTTCTGTTGCAGTTAGAGCATAATGGATGAGATGACTCTATTTCAAACGTATCCTTTTCATTGAATGGCCATTGCCATATATATCCAATACCAGGTATAATCTCGTCTTGAGTGTTAGTTATTGTAGTATTATACGATACTACTATTTGAAATAATTGAGGAGGCATTCCTTTAAAACATGAAAACCTATTTGTAGTTATATCTAACCATTTATTATATTCATCATTATTCAAATCTTGTGTTAGTAAATATTCTAACTGAGAATCATCACAAGCAAACACTTCAAATAATTTATCTTCCGGAAATAATAAATCATATACTTGGACAATAGAACGGAACATGGATCCTGAGGTGTGTTGAGATTTAGTTTTGTGGTAAAGGTCATTAGATAAATTATATATATCTTCCATTAACTTTGTAATGCATAATGTATCATTGGTATCACTGAATGCTTTAACAGTATCAACTTCTGGTTTTACATATTGATAAACATTATAAACTACCAAGTCAGGAAGTAAACTATCAATATTTTTAAGAGATTCGCACATTGTATATTTACAAACAAATATAATAATAATTATTATTCAATTTTTATTAATAGAATTATTTAACAGAATCTATTAATGTTCGTATAGATTTAGATATTAAAATGTAAGTAATGAATAATGAGTATAAGTGATATTTTTAATGCTTCTTTTATACTTACTTTAGGTATTACATGTGCTTTAGTTATTGCTGTAGGAGTTATATTATACAATAAAATACAACAACAAGGAGAAAAGGTTGCTGCTGTAATGGAATTATCTACTGTATTAGCACAAGAGGTGCAGTCCCATGATAGAATGTTAAAAGTTTTATCAATGAGGTTTGATTCTTATACAAGACAGAATGAGGACAACAAAACTTATCCACCTGGAAATGTTCATACAGTAAATATGAATACGAATCTAAGTAATCCTTTAGGAGAGAATGGTAAAGTTGAATTAATAGATGTATCAGATGGTGAAGAACCTCACGATATAAAGACTGTAAGAAATAAACAACTAAATAATATTATTATGAATCCAATGTACTCAAATATAGAAGATATTGATGAAAACAGTGACAGTAATGATAGTGATATTAGTAGTGATAATGATAATAATGAAATAGAAAGAAGAGAGGAAGATGAAGAAGACAGTAGTAGCGATGATGAAGAAAGTGATGAGGAGGATGAGGAGGATGAGGAGGATGAGGATGAGGATGAGGATGATGATGATGAGGATGATAATGATAATGAACAAATAGAAATAGAAGATATTAATTCAATTATGACATCACAAGCAATTGTTCTGAATGAAAATATCAGTGATATAGAAGAGTTGCCAGATGTAAGCAATGATACTGAAAATAATAAACGAATTATTAACCTTGATATTGATTCTATAACAGAACTCGGCGATATTTCTGCTAATGGTGATCATTTAGAGGAACATGAAAGTAAAATAATAACTATAAATGAAGGAGAGACTATTATTGATTATAAAAAACTTACAGTAAATGAACTGAGAAAGTTAGCCCTTGATAAGGGGTTGATTCAACATTCACATAAAATTAAGAAAGAAAAGTTGATAGATATACTTGTTTCTAATTAATTTGTAATAAATTTATATAGACTTATACTAATACATAATGGGACCTGCACCACTTCATTCAAATGATTTGTATAAAGGACAAAATAACTATCACGAAAACTTACCTGCCCTTATGTCTGATGGACGTGAACAAAGTAGTTGGCATTCTGCAGCACTTGTAAATGATAATATTAAACAGAGTGCAAATATAAAAAGTAATTGGGAATATAGACAATATTTAACCAATAATGCCAAAAGTTTAATGGGAATTAACGGAATAAATGCTGTTATGCAAAATCCTATTGAAACCCCTAATAGTAATGTTAGTAATAGTACACCTTATAATTTTAAAGGAATTAATGATATGACCCAAGTTCAATCAAATACCTTTTCAAGTGATCTTAAAATGGCATATTTAACACGTGAGCAACTTGAAGCAAAGCGTGCTGCACCTAGTATAAATTAATATTCATGTAAAATATAGTAATTTACTTTATATGAATAATTTTTAATCCTCATCTTCATGAGGTGATCGGAATGGTTGTATTGTAAGAGGGTTTCTTTCCGAAGCCAAACGTCGTAGAGAATAACTGTGAAGTGGTCTGTCATAATGAGATAATTCCAACGTTCGACAAAATTGTCTAATTGAAATAACAAATAACCATATAATTAACATTGCTACGCCAAACCCACACATTAGTCCTATCAGTATTAGCCATTGTGTTATATCATATGACATTTATTATATCGATTACAATAATTACTTATCATATATGTGTGTATTTATATACTATACATATATACTTTATCCTTGAATACATATAAATATATTCATCTAATGTCTATACACAAAACAATCTAACCAAACTATATGAGAATTGTAAGTATTGATGTTGGAATAAAAAACTTAGCAATATGTGTGTTTTCTATAAAATATGAAATTGAAGGTGCAAAGATAGATTTATTACTTATAGATAAATGGGATGTTATCAACTTAGCACAAAAAGAAACAACAAAATGTTCAGGATTTGATTCAAAAGGAAATGAATGCACAAATCAAGTTCAGTATACCAAAAATGGTATTTGTTATTGTTTAAAACATTCTAAGAAAGAAATATATTATAAACCCGCAAAAGAATTCGAACTTAAATATTTAAAAAAACAGAAGGTTCAACAGTTATATGATATAACTGAAAAACATTGTATTGAATATGATAGTCCAGTTAAAAAGGCAGATTTAATAAATATTATACATACTTTTGGACAAGAGAAATGTTTTGAACCTATTGATAAAATAGATGCAAATAAACTTGATATTGTAACGATTGGTAGAAATATCCAACATAAATTAAATATTTTATTTGATAATTTTTTTGAAGATATTAGTTTAGTCCTCATTGAAAACCAAATAAGTCCTATTGCTAACAGAATGAAAACAATTCAAGGAATGTTATCACAATATTTTCTTATGAAAAATGATACATTAGATGTTGAGTTTATATCATCAATTAACAAACTTAAGGATGATAATTTATTAAATAGTTCTTATTCACAACGAAAAAAAGCAGGAATATCAAAATGTTTAGGGATAATTAGTGAAGATTTTATTTCTTGGGTTGAGTTTTTTAATAAGCACAAAAAAAAAGACGATTTAGCTGATTGTTTTTTACAAGGAATGTGGTATATTAATAATAAATTATAATTGGCTATAATTCTATTAATATATTATGTATGCGTATGATTTAAAACTAATTACTCTTATTATGTAATAATGGAACCCGAAATTATTGATATTTCAACACTTGACATACCATCTTCATCAACGGATTCTAACTTTGGAAGTGGAATTGAATTACTAATGAACGAAAAGAAAGCCCCGTCTGGTTCTTCAGGAAACAATAGTGAAAATATTGAAATGGATGACCTAGAAAAGTTAGAAACAGAACTAAACGATATGGCTAATATAGGAGCAAGTAAATCCAGTATATTTACTGATACTATTAATGAACCTATTAATCTTAATAGACCATCTGTTAGTTTCAATGATAGTAATATTGGCGAAGATACTGCAAGTAATGCAAATCCTTCTACTTCTACGTGGGATGGTTTCAATAAGTTTAATGAAATACCCGTTAATCCGGAACGTTCTTCTGTTCCTCTACAACCACAATCTAAAGAAGAATTACTCCGCGAAAAGTTTCAATTATTAAGAAAGTTAGAATCGCTTGAATCAAAAGGTGTTCAACTGTCTAAAAAATATTCAATGGACTCACCTATTTTAGAAATGAAAGGTGAATATGAAACTATTATGGATGAAAAAGCAAAGCAAAACTCTATAAAGTTTCAAGGTAATATGTTAATGACATGCATTAATGGATTAGAATATTTAAATGGTAGATTTGATCCATTTGATATAAAACTTGATGGTTGGAGTGAACAAGTAGGTGAGAACATAGACGATTACGATGAAGTGTTTGCTGAATTATATGATAAATATAAAAGTAAGGCTACAATGGCACCTGAAATTCGACTTTTATTTCAATTAGGCGGAAGTGCTGCAATGTTGCATATGACAAACTCCATGTTCAAATCTGCTATGCCAGGTATGGATGATGTCCTTCGCCAGAATCCTGACCTTGCACAACAGTTTCAAAAAGCTGCAATGAATAGTATGGGAAATAGCAATCCCGGTTTTTCAGGTTTCATGAATAGTATGTCAGAATCTGATACGATGAGAAGTCCTGGTGGAATGGCTCCTCCTCCACCTATGGCTACACAAGGACCAGGGTCTGCACCACCTCCACAATCCAGACCTGGAAACAATAATAGTTTTTCAACCCGTCCTGACCTTACATCATCATTTGGACAGAGTTCCGATGGAATAGATATATCTGAAAAGTTTTCAAGTGCTACTGCACCTGAGCGTAGTATGAGACCTAATGTACAGCCACCCATCAATACTCCATCATCTCAACCTGTTAGAGCAGAAATGAAAGGACCAAGTGATATTGACTCATTATTATCTGGATTAAAAACAAAAAAAATAAATATGTCAAATGAATCAAACATTTCTCCCGTAGTCGAAGAATCATATATGAGTCCTACATCAAGACCAGTTAGTATGTCAATTCCTCCTTTAGAGATGAATAATGAAAGCAGCACTATTAGTATATCAGATCTAAAAGAATTACAGTCATCGGGGGGAAACGCGCCAAAAAAATCAAGAAGACGTAAAACATCAGAAAAGAATACTGTTAGTTTAGATATCTAAATAAATAAACAATAATTAATAATTAGTAAAATTATTGTTTATTAGTTATATAATATTATATATTATCAGTTAGATAATTATACATTTATATTTATGCTCCCAAACAATAGATTTCACAGTTGCAGACCACCCCTTTTCTTCAGGACAAAATAACCATATTGATATTTTTTGTGGTTCGTCATCTTTCATATTTTTTCTATTTTTATTCATTTCATGTCCATTAATATTAAATATATATGTATCTTTATTTTGAGTTTTTTTATTGTTTGTTTTTCTTCGTTGTCTCATTATAGTGCATGCTTTAATACATTTTCCATCATTTATTTGGTATCTTATATGAACCTTTCCAGTTCCACCTCTGTTTTGATCAAATGCTATAATTTTAAAACAAATATTTGTCAGTACATATTTACTTAAATCAATACCAGGTACGTATTTTTCAGGTTGTATTTCTTGTGATGCTATTTTAATACAAGGATATTCATTCCCGGAATCTGATACACATTTTGGATGATATAAATAATTATTATTTGTGTAAGACAATATATATCCTTTTGATACAATTTGTGTCTCTATATTATCATCTAAACCTTTTTTATTTTCTCGAGATACTCCTGCATTCATCTGAGGTTCTCCTTCTATATATTTCATAATCAGATTGATATTAGTTGGATTACTATATTTTGGTGGTTTAATTGTTTGTATAACATTAAAAGCATCTAATTTATCTTTTACTTCTTGTTGCTGTTGTATATTTTCTTGTGATTGCAATTCATCAATTTCTTGTGTATATTGTGTAATATCTGAATTATTTTTCTCAGCAACTTTCATTTTTCGTTTAGTTTGAAGAAGTTTCATTTGTATTTCAAGTTTTTCTTTCTTTTTCGAAAAAGATGTTTCTTGTAAGTATTCTGTATATTTTTCAAAAAAGGTTTGCGCATAATTAAACTCACTATCTTTTGAAATATTTATTTGATTATTACAAGTTCCGTTTCCTAAAGTAGTGGTTTCATCATCATTATTTTCTTCGTCGTTATTATCATTACTATTATCCGGACAAATATTTTTTCCAAAAATACATAAATATCTATTAAACTTAGAACTACGACCTTTTTGTTTTATTTTAGTTGACGATGCATAATATGTATCATAGTTATCATTATTTTCATCTGATGGTAAATAACTAAACATTACCTCTGGTAAATCATTTAGTTCAGCAATAGATATATGACTATCACTTCTGGTTGTTCCTCTATTATCTATATCATCTACAATCTGAGATATTCCATCTTTAAACGTTTTTTTGATTTTCCATTTATCAATAATGTCGTCTCCAATTTCACTATTTAACAACATGTACAAGTTGTCTTGTAATATGTTGCTTGGTAGTGAACTATCATTAAGTTGATTTTCTCCTGCTAACATCCAAGCTTTTCTAAGAACAGGGTGTCTTATTCTTTGTGCACTGCCAAAAATAGTTCGTTTAAGTTCAACAACTTTTGGTAATAACTCTTCTATATCTTTAAAATGCTTACGAAGTCTGGTTTTTAAGGTTGCTGGTTTTTTAAATCTTATATATAACTTAAATAAAACTGATAACTTATCACAAAACAAATTATTATCATAAAGTTCCCCTAATAAATTAAAAAGTTCTTGAATAGGCGATAACTTAAGTTTAATTGTATCTATTTGTGAAAGTTTTAAATTGTTATACTCAAAGAGTTTATTATAATCACTACTATCTTCTTGACTATTACATATAAATACGTTTGATAACATTTCTAATGCTGTACTTATACGTGTTAACGCTGTCATAAATGGAGGATACTGGTCTGCCATCATTTTTTGTATTTCAACAACATCTTGTGCCTGTTGTTGTATTGTTTTAACAAAACTCGCACATTCAGATACAGTAGATACCACAATATCAGCCATAAGTTTGAACTATATTATATTATGATATAATATCAAAATATACACCTTAAATACATAGTCAAGTAATACATATAAATAAATATTATAGTACTTTATAATAGTTTATAATGAATATAGTCCATTTTAATAATGGAATGAATATGACATTCACTATACATAATAATAATTTAGATTTACGTAGTTTGTTTCATTATGAAATAATTGATATGTTATATGCAGTTAATAAAGAAGATATTATTAATAATTGCAAAATAGAGGTTTCAAAAGAAGCTCGTTATGAAGGAGAAAATGGTAATGCTATAATGAAAATAATATTTCATCATTTGTTTAAAGATTGTGGTGTTCCACAATATCATTTAAACTTGAATTTAGATCTTGAAAATAAAGGACAACTTATGATATATAAATCTTCTTTATGTAATGATAGTATTATTCCATTATCTTTATCAAATGGAAGAACTCCACTGCGACCTAGTAAAGCATTTCCAATTATAAAAATGGATATGGTTATAACATTTATTACCACAAATAGTGCAAGCTTCTTAGTTTCTCTTGAATACGGAGATACAACCTCATCACCAACAAATGAAGAACATCAGCAGAAAATGGTATCCACTGTTTTTAAAAAATTATTTAATAGGTTAAAAGGGTTTATAGAAAAGATGTAATATATAGTATTATGAACCTATTTGTAAACGTTTCAAACTTATTTTTATGTATATCTCTGGTATCTATATATTGTGATATGCAACATATAAATATATCGCACCATATACATACTTTAAATAGCACGATTAATTTTTATTATAGGTTAGTAGGTGTATTCATAAATGCTGTAATGAAATATATATTTTCATCAAAAGATCTCAATACAATATTAATGGATGCGTTAACTGAAATGTCGAAAACTGACGTTCTATTTGTTAAGATTTTACAGGCTATTTCGTTTGATTGTCAGTTTATAAACAATAAATCACATAGTAAAATTACAGAGTTTGCAGATAATGTTCCTTATTCAGAGGAAGATATTGATATTGAGATCCTTAATCGTGTTGAATCGTCTTTACCATTTTATTTCGAATCTAAAAAACCTTTTAGGAGTGGAATGATTTCTTTAGTTTATTTATTAAAGCACAATACGTCAAATCGTAATTACATACTGAAATTAAAACGAAAAAATATAGCAGTCCGTCTTAAAGATTCTATTTCAAATATGAATGGGCTATTATTATTAATATCAATATGTATAAAAATGTTTTATAATATCGATGTAACCGACGTAATATCCAGACATATTAAATTATTAGAAGAACAAGTTGATTTTAAAGAGGAAGTTAAGAATACAATATCTGCGTATAATGCATTTGAAAATATAAATTATATTAAGATTCCGAAAATATATAATACATCTCATTTAGATGACCGTGGTATTATAATGGAATATATAGATGGACACAAAATAACAGATATAACAGAAGAAGCCAGAAAAGAGTACACTGTTATGGTTTCAAAGTATTTTTTTGTTTCCACAATTATTCATAAGAATTTTCATGGAGATCTTCATAGTGGAAACGTATTGTTTATAGATAATGGAGACGATGACTATAATAACGATATACCAAGATATCAAGTTGGAATAATTGATTTTGGAATTGTTGTTCATTTTTCACCAAATGTAATTGATACATTATATTATATTTTTGAAAATCAAAAAAAAACAGAAATGGTACCAACTATAGTTAAAAAATATTTAAACAACTTCATGCATCCTTTAAACTTATTAGATATTCTTGGAAAAAAAATTGCTGACCCAATTGTAGAAGATCTTTCGTGTATTGCAGTAAATGTGTTTACAAATGTTGAACGATTAGACCAAACTCAGTTTTATAAAATATTTAAAAGATTAAATAATCATTTAACACCAGAACTTATTAAGCGTTATGATATTAAGACACACGATAGTTTTATTAAACTTGAGGTTGCAGTTTCTATGGTAAATGCTATTCTTATTTACATAACAAAAGGAGATGTTAATAATTGTTTAAAACAAGCATTTGATAGCCTGTTTCATTCTTCTTTATTTTTGGAGGATGAGGATAGTGAATAATAGGAATACGTTATTATAAATAACTATTTTGTTTAAATACATATTTAATATTATAGCAATATATATTATACATTGCTATATGACAGATAAAAATAAAAATACTCGTAAGTATTTAAGAAATACTGGTAAAAGAAATCGTACGCGTAGAAATAACAAGGTTGGAGGAGTAAGTTTCCCATCTATTTTTACACCAAAAGATCCAGATACACCAACTACGGAAAAAAATAATTTTTTTGGACATACTATATTACCCATTGATGAGTTTTATGAAAAAAATTGTCTTAACAAAACAAGTCCTAAAGATTCAAGAATTACTATAAAAGAGTTATTGGATGTAGAAAAAGACCCAGATGGAGTTATATCTATTGTTAATGAACTGTTTGGTAGAGGCTCAAAACAAGACCAACAATTTTTATATAGATGTGTTAGAACATATATTATGCTTACACTATTTATTCAGGATGATATGGAAACCTACCACAAATATCGTTCAACTTTGGAAAGCATGGAAGCATCTCTTAATGTAAAAGATACAAATGAACCTGGACACAAAGGATTAAATAGGGTATCATTTAAAAGATTTAAAGAATTAATGAAAAAAGTTGCAACGTTAACAATTGCAAGATGGATATTAAATAATGTTTACTTGGAAGGAGTTGAAGAAGGATCGAATATAGTTAGAAGAACAAAGTTTAAATCAGGTGTTTCTATGAGAAAGACTATAATTAATAATATTATTCCAAAATTAAAACCAGAGTTTTATAATTATCTAATTTATGATCCTAATCAACATTTTACAGTTGAAACTCGTAAATACATATATAATGTTATGATTAATCATTCAATATTAGATACTCCTACTAAAATGAGAAATACGATGTTTAACATATATAATTTTGAACAGATAAATAATTCAGCTCCAATTATGATGGCTGACCAAATTTATGATGATTATAAGTTTGAAACAATGGAATCGTATGGTAAAAATCCTTGGAACACACGATTATACATAGGAGTATCTTCATTTGGTAGATATGCCTCCAGACTTAAAGATAGCACTCATAGAGAAAATGACCCAAATAGTCCTGCACTTGACCCAGGATTTACACTTACGGAACAAAGGGATAGACTGGATAAAGGTTATTTACCTATTAGTGCCATTGAAAAAATTTATACCAACATTCGTGGAGAAGTTATAGAGAGAATGGGATACGTGTTTTATTTTTTTGAAGGAAAAGAAGATGGTCCCGGAAAACTGAAATCCTATTTTCATAATCCTGGAGGAGGTTCAACAATAGGTACAGGAAATATGGTATATGATCTTTTTCATGATAACTCAAGAGATTTACTTATGAGAGAAAGACTTCAAAATCTCGTTATGGGAAAAAAAAGAGGTGTGTTTGATTCATTGCCTACTACAACTTCAACATCAACATTACAGCCTGTTATAGAAGAAGGTTCTGATAAAGATATACAAAGGTTAAATACGCAGATTAAAGGTGGAGAAGGAGCCCCTATTTCTCGTTTAGAAGCAATACCAATACCTGCTAATACTATTGATAATCTACCTACTGCCCCTGCTGAAGTAATTGGTGTTAATACTGGTATATCAGATAAACCAAGAATAGAAACAGAAATGTATTATTTATATAAGGATATTATTGAAGAATGCAATGAACTTCATAAAAATGACCCTAATTTTAAACCTGTAGATGTTAATGAAGTAAAAGAATTAATACAAGAGCAACACAAACATATGAAAAATATAGGAATACAAACGGCTATAGTTAAGAATAATATTAAAGATATTGATTCTATAATCAACAACAAAAAAAGAGAGAACGGAGAAGGTGTTAATGTATCAGATGAAGAAAATGAGAAGAAATTATTGAAAGATTCAATAGAACAAATGAAAACACGGTATCAAGAGAATGAACAAAAATTAATCGAAATAAGACAACCTTACATTGAGTTAATGAAAGAAAAATTAACAGAAATAAATAAACTTAGGAGGAATATAAATAACGAACAAGATGATAGTAGTGATAAATTACCAATAACATCAGAAGAACTAAATGATAAATATATATCTTATTTTGCAACACTATTTGTAAAAGGAACCCAGACTGATGCATTTATGTATGCTTGTGTATTTGGAGGTATGTCTCGTACTGATCCAATAGTTGAAAATCAAACACCAATATACGAACAAAATGGATATGGAAATTTATACAAGTTTGTTTCACTTTCTACACTTGAAAATTTACCTAACCCAGAAGGCAAAGTAAACGTATTTCAACCAGAACCATCTATGTTAAATGGCAATCTTCCGTTTTATGATAGAATCACACAACTTCCTGAAAATCCTGATAAGAATATCAAATCAATAACGCGTAAGGAATTAATGGAATATTATATAACACCAATTAATGATGATAATATGGAACAATATGATAAAGTAAGTCCCACTGGAAATAGATTAGGGCAAGCAATGATACATTGGTCAAATCCTCCAGCAGAATATAGAGATATTGATAATATACCAGAAGAGGAACGTGAGGAATACTTTACATATAAAACCGAAAATGAATTAATAGATAAAGGTATTCACGATAAGATTTTTTCAAAATATTTTGGACCACATTCTTTATCATTTAACGATGAAAATAGAAAAGAAATATTTGATTTTTTTAATAATAAAACTAATGGCATGTTAGGAAAAGGAGATGCCCGTAAAAGGATGCCCGAAATAATGAAACACCTTGAATCATTTAATTTTGTACTTTTATTCAATAGAGATGCAGGATATATTTATACTTTAAAGATTGAATTAATGCAGTTTGGACTAACTGCTTCACCTTCCGGTCATTACCCTATTGCATATTATGTTTTATTTGAAGGAATGAGTAATACAGAATTAAAAAATCCGATTGTAGAACGCGATTCTTTATTTATGTGGAATGATGCACACCCATCAGTAAGAACAACCATTGAACTTGCAAATCCAAGAATGTATCATGGATTGTTAAAATATATATGGGATGATATAGATAAAATTAAAAAACAACAGGTAAATAAAGATAGTGAAGAAATACAACCAGCTATAGCAGTTCCAATATCTGATAATATAGAAAAAGAACCTGACGAGGAGACAAAAGTTATTTCTAATAATCAAAATGTGAATAATACAAACATAAACACTACTGAAAATACAAAACCATCTCTTGCTATTCCTGACACAATTGGAGGTTCTGCATTTACAACTATACCCGGCTATCAACATGTAAGAATATCTCCTGAACTATTTGGAGTAAGTTCAAGTACTGAAAAAGTTATACGTATTAATCCTTCTATAAAATTAACAAAATCCGCAATAGAAACATCACCAGACTACCTAAGAAGAAAACAGTTTTTTGATTTAGGGTTATTTTATACACTGTGTAGTAGAGCAGCAACAGAAAGTCCATTTGGAGTATATGAAGTTCCACTTGAAACATCAATTGAATCTCATATTGTCGACCATAATATAAACTTAACATTAAATGAACTTTTTAAACCTGGAACCGTTGTGTACTTAGGTTCTAAACCTTATACCATATATAATGTATCATATGATGATACTGACTGGAAACTTGTTCCTAAGGATATAATAGAACCTGATTTGACTGTTGGAAATATTGCACAAGCACAAGCATTAAATCTTCAAGATCAAGCGGGAATACGTGAGTTAAAAAGAATGGATGATAGTTTGAAAAAAGGACCTGGTAATAAAGACCTACTCCCAACAGAGTTTAAAATGATAAAGGGTCAAGCTATGCTAATGGGAACCAATGTAAATACCCCACCTGAAGAAAATGAAAATGCTAAGAATCAAAAACAAATTTTAAATGGTATAAATAAGGTAGTTAATGTATCTACTGAACAAACAATTGAAAACTCCAGTAAGACGGATGAAATAGTTCCTAGAAAAAAAAATGAATATAAATCATTAGATAATGGTAATATTAAAAAACCAATTAGTGGTAAAGCAGTTGATGTTCCAGATAAAGGAACTTTTACAAATCAACCAAATGTTGGAATGAAGGATATTTCAAAACAAATGAGAAACTTTTTTTATCGTGGTCCTCAAGTATATTATGAAGAAACTATACAAAACTCAGATGGTAAACTTACTAAGAATAAATTATCATATAATGGAACTTCTACAAAAACGGGTCCTTTAATTAAATATAATATATTACAGGAATTAAGAAAATCATATAGTTCTAATTATTTTCAAATGTTATCTCATTTGGAGAACACTGTTCAAAGTATAGGAAAAGGAAGTATTGGGGATGGAACTCATAAAATATTTGACAATATTTTTAAAATTGGAGAAAATGAAATATCGTTTAGTGATAAAAATTATAAGGATAACGTTGTATTTGGTGGAAGAACTTTACAAATAATAGAAATGCCGAGAGATGGAAATTGTTTTTTTAGTTCAGTAGCAGCATCAATAAACCTTCATAATGCATATTGGAAATTAGATAATGATAATAATATATCTCAACAAGATGGTGAAATCATATTTTCTACTATTGATGTCCAATCAGGTGAAAATATAGAACGTAAAGGAACTGAGTTCACATCTAAGTTTTTAAGATGGGCAATTATTAACTATTATCGTGGATATCCTGAAGAATTAGTATTACAAATTATATCATCAATAATATATATAGATGGTTTTGAAGATTCTATTAATTATATCAGAGAAGAATTTAAGGATTATGTTAAAAAATATTATAAGATTGAAGAATTTTTAAATAATTCATCTGTTAAACAAACAAAAGGTGCAAATAAAAATATATTAGATGAATTTAATAATCTTACTAATCCAAGTGAACAAGTAAAACAATCCCTAATATATTCTAATTATCAAATCCATGTTGAATCTACATTATTTTTTGAAATGAATAACGATAAGAAAACTTCAAATCTTAAGCCATTTACTTGCCCAAAAACAATTCAAGAAGCAGAAATAATGTTAATGAAAAGTAGTTTATATGCTCAATTGGAAACAATTAAAATAATTGAAATATTATTTAAAATCAAAACAATTCCACTTGAACTACAAACCCTTAGCGAACCAGGGAAAGAAAAAGCGTCTACCCTAATAAGAAAAGAATCAAGGGTTATTATTCCAGGAGGAGCATCAAAAATGATGGAGGATAATATGGAAAATGTAAACAAAGTTGTATTTTTACACTATGAAGGAGGAAGCCATTATAATCTTATTGTTTTTGATGATAAAAACATTAATCTAAAAAAGAAAGGAGGAAAAAACACCAGAAAAAATAAACTAAATAGAGATAAAAAAATTACAAGAAAAAAACGTTCCTTTATTGGAGGTTCCAATATAACTAATAATAATAGAAAGAAATCAATATTTGCTGTTAATAAATTAAACTTACAAGGACCAAATGCATTTATGGATATATATAATTCAAAACAAAAATTTCTTCAGATGGATAGTTTTGGGAATAATTTGCCTATATACTTATACATGTTGTTATATTACTATTATAATGCTGGATTTGAACGTGTATCCATTGATGAAACATACAAGGAACATCGTAATTTCTTTTTAGAATACTCTATATTAGATTTCATAATAAATAAGATGCCAATAATATCTAATAGAGGCGATGAATTTGAAGATTTTAACAACCACTATGAAGTTGTCTTTGGTGAAAAAGTAAAATGCACTGACGTTTATTTACCAAATGTATGTAAAGAGAAAGTTGTTGAAATACTTGATACGGATAATAGCGATAGTGGGGAAGAATCTCAAGATGAAGATATCAATAAGAATACTTTAGAAACAATCAAAGAGGAGCAGGAAGAGGAGGAACAGGACAATACAAATGAGAACGATAATAAAAATATAGGAAATGAAAATATATTATCAGAAAGTGATGATGAAAAATCTAATTATGCAGATAATGAAGATAACAGTGATGAAGAATCAACTTCGTCTAATGATAAATCCCAATCTGGAGGTATTAGTGGAATACAGTTTGGTCAAAATAAATTAACAAATGCTTTAAATCCTATGCAAGTTGTTAACCCATTTTCAGGATTAACCCGTAATAATATTCAAATAATGAACGATAAAAAATCTAACTTGAGTTTCTATGTAAACGTTCATTTAACTTTATCTCCAGGGGACGCAAAAGTTTCGAACTTAGATAAACCAGGACTTGCTTGTGAATCATCAGGTCAAGAAATTAGACGAAATTGGGCAAAAATTACTGGAAAAACATATTTCCCAACACCCAGAAAAGATGAAGACATAGTTTTTCATATGAAAGATAAAAAAAAGAATGACGATAAAAATAAATAAAATTAGTTTATCGTTTATTGTTTATTTTATATACATATTGTAATGGATAAAAGACCTCGTTTAACAAGTAATGATTATATAGTAGATATGAATGAAACTATATTTGGAAGCAGATCAAATAGTATTGATAGCAAGCCAAATAGTAGGTCAAATAGTATCGGGAATAATTTTATCTTGGATGAAGAATTAAATGAAAATATAAACTTACATGTTTCTGAAATAAATGTAGCATTTAATCTTCAAAAACAATCAAACAAAAAATATGAAATACATAAATATATGGTAAACTATAATGAATCAATTCCTAAAAAAATAACCAAGAGGGTTAGAGACCAACCAATAGAGGGGACTATTTCAAAATCTCCAATACCCGACAAATCAAAATATTTTACATGGTATAATAAATAATTTGTTAATCATATTAAAACTAATGAATAATATAATATACGTATATACATTATATTGTAATGAACTTTATTGAAAATAAATCAGAATCTAACTCAGCAAATGAAGATACACAAACGTATATTATAAAGCCCATCTATAAAAATACATGCTATGAAGAAGAAATATGGAGTAATATGCTTTCTAACAAAAAATGTGTATCCATTGGAGTTATTACTAATTTTAGATGGGGCAAATGTCAAGTTGAACTTACTGAAAACGAAAAACAAAACATTTCTGAAATGGATACAATAAATCTTACAGAGATTGGATTGAGTTGTCCTGAACTGTTTTCTGGTTACCCATATGATATTGAAATAAAAAATAAAGAAACATATAGTAAAGAAGAAATACAAGAAATAAAACGATTAATATATGTTTCGGATAATGAAGAAAGAGATTATGATACAGATAATGATAATTGTATTATTGACGATTTAAATGATAACGGGTGGGATTTAGATGACACTATTTACGAAATAGTAAATGGATGTAATATCAGACATATTGATGAAGAAGGTGAAGGTGAAGATGAAAGTGAAGATGAAAGTGAAGATGAAGAATACGAATCATCAGACGATTGATATTAATATAGATATATATATATATATATATATGAAAAAATCAAAAACCTTTGATTGGATAATTTTATTGATTGTGGTTATTGTTTCAGTGTTTATTTCACTTTATTTTGGAAAAGGTGTAGTTGTTCATGAAGGATTTCTTATTAACTCAAATCTTACTACAGGTGAAAAAATAAATAGAATTAAAAATGGCGGAACAAGACATATAAAAGGGTTTTTACCTGGAACCCTTGGCAACTTATTATAAATAACAATTATTTTAGTACGATAATATATATGGGAAAAAATAAACATACATCAAAATTAAATTGTTCGAATAATCCTCCTTCACCGGGGTGTACTATTACTCCATTAGGAATATTTGGTGGATCTAATAAAACTAACAACGGAAGTACAATAGAATATATTAAGGGATTATTTAACTTAATAAACAGTAATGTATCTAGTTTAAACAATAGTAAATATTTTGCAGGTGTTGTAATGATAATGTTAAACTTAGGTGCAAAAGTAGTGAGTGTAAACTTTAGTAATTCAACACAAGAGTATCTTAAGCGGGGTGCAAGTAAGCAATTATTCATTTTTTCAATGGCATGGATGGGAACACGTGATATATATATATCTATAATATTAACTGCTTCATTTACTATATTATCAGAACACTTATTCAATGAAGAAAGTCGATTTTGTATCGTTCCAAAAAAGTTTCATTTATTAACACAAGAAATTGATACAAACAATGATGGTATTATATCAGAAGAAGAATTACAGTCTGCATTAAAGGTATTACAAAAAGCAAAGGATATATCAAAGAAGAATCCTAACTCTAAAAATGTAGATGTGAATATAAGTTAATTATATTATTACCAATCTGGTTGTTATTATTACGAAAGTAATAACAACTAAAATCATATTGAATTATTTTAAACAATAAAATATTAGCATTTAAGTATTTCTAATAAAATATTATCTTGATTTTTTATAAGAAGAATGTCTTTAGCAATAAATGCCGCACCATTTCATACGGACGAGGCCCCTATACCGTTGAAATCAAATGTTCTCAAAAAGAAAAATAACAATAATAAAACTGTTAAGAATCGAAATGAGAAGATATCAGCAAATAATATAAGTAATGTTTTGATGAATATACATAATAAAGAAGATGACGATGATAATGTAGGCGATTTTATGCCTATTCAACCTCCAACTTCAGCAGGAGTCGAACAGACAAAACTAAGAGATAACTCCGAACAAGGTCCAGAAAACCCACTTCATAATAGTTATTATATGGACAATGGAGATAATTATTCTAATGAACCTGTTTCGGTAAATGCAGATAATATGGGAAAATATCGTCAGTTTATACCTAATTATCAGAAAATGTATGGAAATGATGTTGAAATCGACCAAAACTTAGGCATTGCACATCCTAATGCATTTGAGGGGAGTTCAATGTCTGGTCATTCAACTGGTCATCGAGACCCTATAATAGAAAAATTAAACCATGTAATTAATTTACTTGAAGAACAACAGGATGATAAAACAAGTCATGTAACTGAAGAAATTGTTTTATATTTCCTTTTAGGAGTATTTGTAATTTTTATTGTAGATTCATTTACACGATTAGGTAAGTATACCCGCTAGATTAAATAGTAATATAATGGATAGTTTATAATTATTCATTATATTGATATGATATGTTATCAATAATTTCTCAATTATTATCATTATTTTTATACCTGGATCTAATGTAAGAATACTTATGTTTATTATGGGTTTTACACCTTTTTACATTTCAAACGCCGAATAAAAAAGATATTGGTCTAAAAGATAAACAACCTTACTTTTTAAATTACTTAATTAAGTTACATTTTTGTGTAAAATCCTAAATTAATATTAATATCAATATCAAAACCACTATGTGTTGTAAAATAGCCTTCTTGTACAATGCCTTCAAACTCAGTATCTATTTGTGTTTATATTACATTAGCAAGAGGCTGCACTTTAGCCAGGTAGTGAGTAGGTAGAAATCCACTTCCCATCTACTTCACATTCACACTGTTTCCAAGCATTCACATTTGAAACACGGGCGGGTCTTTCTGACTCAAAGTGAGATACAGCAAACTTATTGAGAGTTAGTATTTTTCCGTTATATACGATCCCATTCTTAGATGAATCGTATGTGCCAATCCACGACTTGTTGATGCCAATTGTATGACGAATACGTTGCCCGTTTGTAAAGCACTTCGACATATCACGACACCCTTT
>JACKZZ010004587.1_pt1 | contig 28430 bp, 20 predicted proteins | sample 8027871 | NCBI WGS metagenome assembly JACKZZ01 (sample SAMN15724774, study PRJNA655200) | protist metagenome | isolation source: fluorescence activated cell sorting (FACS) single amplified genomes of... | place: USA: West Boothbay Harbor, Gulf of Maine | collected 2000-07-19
ACGCATTTCATTTCGTATCATCGTTGCTTTTGTGCGCTCTTTTTTCAATCTAGCGAACGTAAACCGTACATGATGGTTAGCATTTGTGTGTTTCTTACCTTTATAGCTGCGGCAGGTACAGTAAACCTTAGCAGACACTAACAATCAATAATAGTCTTTCTTTGCTGCTGCGCCACTTTTTGCTCATTGAAATCTTTTCTTACGCGACAACAAATTCTATACACCCTCATTTGCTTCTTCCTCTCGCTCGATTTCACAATTAATATAAACAGGGATCCCAAATATGCATCTTGAAACTGAATCTTTCCTTCTCTTCGTTCCTACAACTTCTGTCGCTTATTTGAACTGGGAGTATCAGAAAGCTACGTTTGAAGGAGGAATTCGTTACGTAGTGATGAGCCTCGTCCCCAAGGACGGTGGAGATGTCTTGCGTTATGAAGTACTCTCCGAGATATTAAAAGTCCATAATGAAATTACCCAGAATCTAACAACGAGTGAGAATATGAGAAACTTCACAAACTACTGCAACAGGTTTGATCCTCTCCAGCCTTGTCAGTTCGATAATTTCTTAGCTCCTTTCGGATACGATGAAGATATGTTGGCTGCGGCGAATGATGCTGGTATTATCCGCCCATCAATTCAATCTTTGGAAGCTTACGCACCTCTAGTTTCAGGCTTAGGATCGGTTGAGCTCGATGATTCTGGTGCTCTTGTTTCAGCTAAAGTATTTCGCCTTGCGTATACTCTTGACGAGAAACGTACAGACCTCGGAGATAGGCCCAAGGATTTTGATGGTGTACTGGAATTTGAAAAAGGTATGTGTGTATGCTTCAGCGCACATATACAAATAAGTCAGAAAGAAAAAGCTATATATGGAGCTCTGTCAAAATTCTAAAAACAGGGCTTTTCCTATCTTTATCTTATTTATATGCTGCCATAAATATTCTTTTTTCGCTCACTACTTACTGCTTCTTTCTTTCACCAAAAACCTCGTCGTCGTCGACAACTTCGTGTCTTCCTTTCTTCTCTTTCTCTCTTGCACAGCATTACAAGACCGTTTCCTTGATCAATGGAAAGAAGAAGAACACTTATGTGACATATTCATGTTGACACAACGTTCGGTGAATGATGAAATTGGACGCTTACTAGAAGTTGATTCCATGCTCTTTGCGATTGCGATATTAATGATTGTATCAGTCCTCTCTGTCTTCTTTCACAGGAGCAGCCTTGTTGAGAGCAAAGCTCTATTAGGTTTTGGTGGAGCTATGATCATCATCCTTCAAGCTGTTATGTTCGCCTTTGGAGTTCAGGGACATTTGGGGATTGATGTTAATTCTATTTGTTTTCTCATACCATTTATCGTAGCTGGAGTAGGCGTTGATGATATGATTGTAATTGAAGGTTTTTATCAAACATCAATTGATGATGGGAATGCTGTGGGAGAAAGAATGCAATCTGCGTTAAAGGAAGCAGTAAGTAATACATGTTGATGACACGGATAGCTTTAGCGAATATTCTTTGCCATTTTCTCAGTACCTTGAATCTCTAGTGAACTCACACAGCTTGTATTTCTTTCTCCCTGACCACGCAGGGATTAGCAATCTTCCTCACCTCATCTTCATCAGTTGTGGCTTTCTCTTCTGGTGTTTTTATCGATCTTCCAGGAGTTGTATCGTTCTGTGCAACTGGCGCGTTATGCTTCACTTGGATTTGGTTCCAGTCGTTAACGATCTTCCCTGCACTTCTAGTTATTGCGCAGCGACGCATTGAATCAGGTGGGAACTGTATACTTGCTTGTGACACTCGTGGATATAAAGACAAGGAATACAAATTTAAGACGCAAATTAAAGATGATAGTACTGACGTCGAGGTTTCTTTTTTAGGAACCCACCTAGCTCCTATATTATCTTCCACTGCTGGATCTATTTTAATTGCTGTAATTTTCATTGGTTTCTCAGCGATTAATGCTTCTCTTCTCGGTAACCTCGATGTGGGGCTAGGAGTTACTGATGTAGTTCCTGATGATTCTTACGTCACCGAACTTGTCGGTGTAATGGATTCGCACTGGGCTGGTAACACCCTTAAAACAATCCAATTGGTCATCAAGGGTGATATTTACACCAATGCTGATCAAATCGCTGAAATGCATGGCCTTTGGAGTTGGGTCGAAACGGAAGATTTTAATACAATGACTGTCCAGGGTAGAGTGGGGATGGTCCCCGGAACATGGTATGAGTCCTACATGGTAAGCTTAGAATGAGTTTCCAATAAGAAATGACGCAGAATTGTGGTCCAGGTTTCTTTTTTTTCTTCTTTCTTTTGCATCAATTTTTCTAACACTAGTTTCTGTTACTTCTTTCGCTCATACACACAAGACATACTTGGATAATAATGGTTTAGACCACTACACCGATTTTCACGCAAACATCGGGGAGTGGATTAAAATCCCTAGTAATCTAAGATACATTGGTGATGTCGAATGTGCGAACGGAGATTATGATAACTGTGATTATATTCTTGCAGCTCGGAATTGGATACTAGCTGCATCTCCGACGAAAACCAAATCGCTTTTTGTTGAAGAACAAGCACTGAATAATATGTTTGATACCGTCAGTTTTGAAGGGTTCGCCTTCACACAGGTATATGGTTACGCTGATAGTGATGATCGAATGATGGATTACACTTTTAAGAATTTGATTACTGCGACAAGTGTTGTCTTTATTCTAATGTTGATTTTCATGGATCTCCCTTCTGCTGTTGCAATTCTCATTTGCATTTGCATGATTGATATTGACTTGATGGGAATGATGTATATTTGGAATGTTAACATTAACTCAGTATCATTTGCTGGACTAGTCATGTCGGTTGGATTAAGTATTGACTACAACGTTCATATCGCACACGCCTTCCTTCATAGCAATGCGAAATCAGTTGCAAAAAAGACCGCGGATGCTATGGATTTAATGGGAATGAGTGTACTGAAAGGTGCCGCAACAACACTTTTGGGTTCTTGCGTACTTGGTTTTGCGTCAAGCACAGTCTTTCGCATTTTCTTTAAGGTTTGCTTTGGCACTGTCATCTTTGGAAGTTTACATGGCATACTTTTCTTGCCTGTTATACTTGGATTCTACATGAAAGTGATTGGAGTTGACTTGGAAGAAACAGCTCCACAGAATAAGGACGAAGAGAAGGACGTGGAAGAGGGGGTTCAAAAGTCTTAGTGTCACCCCGATAATTGCGCGATGCATATTGCTCACTATTTAACAGTGCAATACCAAACAGTGTTGGTAATTCACTTATTATAATTTAGCTACTTCCTTGCAAGCAAGTTTTTTAGCAAATTATTAAACAAAAAAAACTATTTATGTATGATTTTCCTAATAAATAATTACTAAAATCAGCAAATTAAATTCTAGAACAATTTATTTTCTCATTCCAGCTCAAATTTAAATATCGGTTAGATCAGCAGCACTTATTTTCTCAGAAAGAAAAACCGCTCTCCAAGCTAAACCAAGGAATTACTACTTTAGCACAATCCGTGCTGCCGTAAGAAGATTTTCGCACCTCGATGCATCGCTTCGAAACAGTGCATCAATTCATTTTTTTCAACGCGTTTGCGATGCTGAAATATTCGATGAAGTGAAAGTGGAACAAAAATCATCGCTCCTCATCTTCTTTCAATAACATCCAGAATAAACATACATCAACTTTTGTTTTAAAAGAACAATATAGACTATAGATTATTTTTAGGTTTCGTGAGACTGGGTATGATCATCAGAATGTTAGGCAGAAGGTGGGTCAAATTCAAGCTGTCCTCGTAAGGAGATATGCTGCTACTAGTATTGGAAAGCTAAGAAAAAAAAGAAAGTTAAAAATAATTACTTTTTCCAGGACTTCCTCCTCCTAGCGTTGCTTCATTAGTTCGTGTTAACTCTTGTTGATAATCCGCTTGAAATCTATTTCCTCCATAAGGATGGGGAGGCATCACTTGGGGAGACATCATCACCATTTGCTGCTGAGGAAGAGGCCATTTTTGTCCTCCTCCTCCTACTGAAATTTCTTGCTCGTGTTCTCGTTGCTGATGTAGCTGTTTCGCCAACGAGTAATTCCCACCGCCAGAGAGAGCTCTCTGAATTCGCAATTCTGTTTCTTTCCTCATTGAGGCATCCTCCTTAATTTGTTTTTAGGTACGTTTTTTCAGCAAAGACGAAGATAAAGAAAAGCAGGTAAATAAATGGGGGTGCAAAAGAGAAGAGAAAAGTGAGATTTAGAGGAAAGAGAGAGAGGGAGAGAGATATGTTTCTTCTTCTCATCAAGGTGTTAAAGATAAGAGAAAAGCTTGCATTTGTTTTTCTTTCTTTAGTTTCTCTCTCCTTACCAAATTATAATTCTCTCCTTCATGGATTGTTCTTGGAACCCAACTCGTTTCCTTGCTAAACTTCTTCCAGCCACGAATCACAGAATAAGCGAGAGAAAAGAACACAATACAAACTACAGCAGCAATTATAATAATAAGTGTTGCTAAGAAAGAAAGAAAGAAAAAAGAAAGTGTCAGAACTGATGGAGTTAGAATTAGAGGGGAAAGATTCTTCAATGCTTCTTACGTGTGAGCGGGCATTCGGAATCACAATATCCTGAAAGGCGATGATGAAGAGGAAGAAGATAAGAAGAAATGTGAGAATAAATTATCAAGTTTGGTGTCTTGTCAGTGTGTATATATACTGTATATATACATTGCATATAGCTCAAGAAGTTTTCATTTCTTTTTAAGGTTGCTAACCTGCTGAACAACTTCCAGAGCCTGCTAGTTTACTGTTGCTGCAGGGGAAATCTCCTCCAATAGCGCAGCAATGTGAGGTGCAGAGGCAGTCGCATGATAAAACTTTTAAGAAAGTAAGTAAGAAAGTAAGAAAGAAATGATGTGAGAAGAAGGAAAGAAAAAACAAAAGATGGAAAGGGGGATGTTTTTGTTTTTTTGTCGCGCGTACGTTGAGTATTATCTGAGACGTTGTAGTATGCCTCAACGCTTTGTTGGCACCATCCTATTTCATCAAGAAAAAAAGTAGGCAGCGAGCGAACTTTTTGTGTTAGAAAGGAAGGAAGGAAGGAAGGAAGGAAGGAAGGAAGGAAGGAAGGAAGGAAGAAAGGAAGAAAGGAGTTACCGTATTCATGCCACGGTGCTTTGCAATATAGATTGGTGCATTGTTGAGCATGGTTGTTGTTGTTTGTGTTGCTGTTATAAAGCAAGCGTTCAAAAGTTGCTAAGCTAGATGACGGCATTGTTTCGTTTGTCAGATCTCTCGTGATTGTTCTCAAAGTGGTAAACAGTCAGTCTGTCAATGTAGAAACTAAAGTAAGAAAGAAACTCTTCCTGTAGCAGAATAATTTGGAAAGAAAGAAAGAACCCTGACGAATCCTGTTGTTAAAACAAAAAAAATTGCTATTTCTTTATCCTGTTAGAAGAATGTACCTGTTGTGGGCGCGCTACCCGATTTTGAATTGGGTGAGGTACCTAGAGGTGACCACACAAATAGTCCACCGGTACTATCTCCCCAAAGATTTACCGGTACTGGTTTTTTTATCTGTGTGGTATCTGTAGCAGTAAATATCTAGACGACGACGAAATGCATTAAAAGAAACCTCTGTAGGACTGTAGGGTTATGATTGTTGCAAGGTTAAGGTTGAAACACGAAGCACAACATAACCCTATAAAAGGTTTCTGAACTATAATGCAACTATTGAAGTCTTGATTCCGTCCGATTTGTAGCATCTGTAAGTTTATCTGTAGAATAAAACACACTATGTAACGCAGTCTTATCAGTGAAGATCCAATGAGTGTGTGCAAAAAGAGATGAGCTACATATTTTTATGTGTTACAATGTAGGCGAGTGCGTGCAACCATCCCCATATTAAGATACATGTTGCTTACTATTGTTGTTCACAAGTTTTTATTAGCATGCACCTCATGTTTCTAGCTATCTATAATTGGCTACTAGGAGCTCCTATATAGAATAGCTGCTACCTGGCTGTCTAGCTAGCTTGGTACTGCTTCTATAATTTTGTGAAGCAATTTCATCTCGCATCCTCGCTCGCATTCACATGGCTGGGCTGGCTGGTTGGGTGTACAAGAAAAAATGTGAGAGACGAAAAGCATCATATGCGTGAGCCGCTAATCTCTTTCTCACGATTACTAGAACTACTCGAATAAGAGGGCTGAAGTTTGTTTTCTTAACCGAAGTTTTCATTCACTCTTTGTTCTTAGCTACTGTTTTTTGTGGACCCAAGAGTGATTGAATGAAGTGAGATATGTTTTGTGACGGGGGCACATCGCTGGCTGTGTCGAATGATTCAAAAAGAAAAGGAAGTGAACTAATAGATTGACATAGTAGGTTCATACAAGAGTGCGAAATAAGATTGTTTTCTTTTGGAAACATCTTTTTCCTACTTTTCATGATGGGCTCACAGCGAGTGAATTGTTGCTATGCTCGAAATAATCGAAAGAAAAATAATGAGTCTTTACTTTTGGCAGGCATCACAATTGCGTTGTTTAACCGATTGTTTTCAATCCAGAATATAGATAAGATCATAACAACTAACAGCAGGAACAGCTTTGCATAAAGTTCAACAGTTAATAAACTCGCTACGGATCTTTTTTCTGAACCCATATAAAAATAATCATTTTTCTGATATTTCGTCCTTCAACTCTTCCTATATACTAACATCTGTGGTTTAATTGAACTGTTTGAAGCCTCCTCGCGTTTCAAGTATTGGCTGATTCATCGTTGACTGTTCCTGAGAAAAGAAAATTATTCATTCAACGGAAGAAAATAAAAAGTAAGCAATCATCATTGGAGGGAGCCAGAGCGATAGAAAACGAAAAGCATTTTGAAGTGGGCTGGAAGGAGAGAGAAGTGTGATTACAAAATAAATTTACCATATTATTTGTTTCCGTTTGAAGTGCACTGCCATAGTCATTCCCGGGTTGCATTGACATCACCATCATCGATTGCTGTAAAGGCGGTATTTGCATCATTTGTTGCCCCCCCAGAGGTTGCATCGCCATCATCGGTTGTTGCTGTCCATCAAAAGGCTGCATCATCATCATTGGTTGCTGCTGCCCCCCTGGAGGTTGCATCATCATCATTGGTTGCTGCTGCCCCCCTGGAGGTAGCATCATCATCATCGGTGGTTGCTGTTGTCCATCAGAGGGCTTCATTTGCATCATTTGAGGTTGGACAGGTTGCATCATTCCAGCTGATTGCTGCTGAATCCCAATTGGTGGTACCATCTGCACATTAGGGAGCATATTTTGGATTGGTGCAGGCACTGCTTTAGGATTCACCTAAGCAAGTTGTGTTAAATAAGAAAAGGAGGACAATAATAGTCAAAGCAAATAACGGTGTATGTGTCAGTGAGAGCCGAGACGAGGAGAGACCGGAAGAATAATGAAATATCAACTGCGGCAAATAAAAGTAGACGGAGGGAATACACACCATTCCTTGTTGAAGCTGATGATTGTTTGAACTATCCGCTACTTTATTTTTCGAAGAGAAAAAGCACTTTCTGAAGATAAAGAAAAAGAAAACGAAAGCAACACCTCCAACAATAGAGCCTATCAATCTGCAAGGAAGCAACGAAACGTAAAGCAAGACAAGACAAAAAGTATGGTGTGAACACAAGCAATAGATAAACTTTAATAGAGAGTGCGAGGGGGGGGGGGAGTTTGATGGAGACATACGGTGTAATTGGACACTCAGCTTCACAGTAGCCTACGCTGCAGCTACCATGATCCAGAAGACTGTCATTGCACTAAATGTTGATCGAATCAAAAATCAAAAGGGTGAGAAGAGACAGAAGAGCGCGTGAAGATAGAGAGAAAGAGAGAAGTCAATATGCTTACAGGATAGTCTCCACCAGCCATACAGCAAAAACTGTCACAAGAACAGTCACATGACAACACTTTGATGAAAGAAACGAGAAGAGGAATATGATTCCTTGTGTTAGGGAGATGGGGAAAGAGAATGAGAAGGGGGGAAGATTAGGTCGAGTACGTACATTGCAAAGTATCTGATACATTGTAGTATGATTCAACGCCCCTGCTGCACCATCCTAACGAAAGAAAGAAAGAAAGAAAGAAAGAAAGAGGTAAACAATTCCAAGTCACTAAAGCGTGAGTTGAAAGATAACAAAAAAAAGAGGGAAAGAATAGGAGGATCGAGGTGATAATATACCATGAGGATGGAAAGGGGCATTGCAAAACTGAGTAGTGCATGAAGATGAAGAAGTTGATGAAGATGAACTTCCTGATCTTTTTAGAAGACGCTCGAAGAGTGCCAAGTCGCTGCTCATTTCATTTCCTTGCTTGCAATAGCTATTTTCTTGCACTATTTATCACTTGGTTTGCTTTGAAGCAAGACAAACACAGAAAAAAGAGACGAACGAGAAGGTGAAAGCAAAGAACATTAATGTATTGTGAGTGAAACAAGTAAGGTTAGTTGCGTAAATTCAGTTTCGGATAGTAACCCAAAGTATGTTCATTTTCGTTTCATCTATGCTTCCATCAGTACGTGATGGGCAACCATCACTATGTGATGGGCAAGTTCTAATCTCTCGTTCCATTGTCGCACCGCTTCATTGTCGCACTATATTTTTCTTTGATTGATGGAGCTCTATTTTTCTTCCATTCAAAATCATCTTCCATCCGCGTCTCTCATAACCCTGATCAAGTAAGAAAGAGTCCTATACTATTATTACTACAGCATACATATTTACTACTCGTAGTTTTCCCTTCTCTCATATAGCTAGGAAAGCAAAATAAGTAGCTTAGTTGTAATGAACAAATGGTTTTGGTATGACAAATACCTTACTGACAAATGTCTTACTGACAAATGTATTATTGACAAATGTATTAATGAACAAATGTATTACTACTGACAAATGTATTAATGAAGAAATAAGAGCCGTTTCATAAAAACACTCGAAAGAAAAAATTACGGAAACTCTGATGATATTCACCGCTTATCTCAAGCAAAAAGAACGCTATGGTGCTTAAAAACTGTAGTTGAGAACATTCCTTCCTACTATACTAGCCAAGTGAATGTTCTTATTCATAGGAAGTAGCCAGTGCTCGAAGGATAATTCTTTTGTGAAGCAAAAAGAAAGCAGATCAATGATACAGTTTGTGCTATGAAAAACATTCGATAGTTAACTAGTTTAGCTACAATTCATTATATTAAGATAGAACATTCAAATAAATCCTTTTACAACTATGCATCTCTCACTCACTTGCTGAACAGACAAAGGAGCAAAGAAAAAGTAAGAAAAAAACCTTCCCCAAGTTTGCTTTACAAAGTTAGAAGCCAGGTACACTAAATCTTCTCTTAATCTTGAAATTGTTAAGCGAAACTTTTATGACACTAAGAAAGGGGGGTTCATTTTGTTTCACTAATCCCTCCGACTCGCTGGTAGCCTCCTATTGGCTTCATAAGTTTGAAGACTTCAATTCTTATAAAATGCGAAATTCTCAGATGGCTCTGGTAGCAGCTTTGACTACTTCTCTTGAAGATTTTGAAGAGAATAACTCTCCCACAACAAGCCAAATAGGCTAACTCTTGGAATACTTTTGCTCGGTTCTCTACCTGAATTACACTGAATGATGATCGATGAGCGTAATTAAAGAGTTCCTAACCAAGCAAATGCCAATAGTTGAGAGCGAGATATACAGAAGCAAAGATAGCGATCAAACAAAATGCCCAAGCTACGCATACGAATGATACTTGAAATTGAAGCTTGATTAATTGTAGTATATTGGTTGGAACTTGCACTTGAATATCAACCGTTGTCAAGTCCATGGCAAGAGGACTGCGAGAAGTGCGAGAAGCTTGACCATGGACAGTCTCACGACGCTGCACTTTCACCTTTGGAGTGCCTCTAAGCTGTTCGCTGTGTCTTTGGTGGTACTTCTTCTCCTTCTGATGAGCCTGCTGCTTCTGTTTCTCCTGGTGACGATACCACTTTTCAAGCTTGCGAGCGTCCTCTGTGCTTCTCATGTTATTCTGCTGCCAAGAGATCTCACTGGTACGTTCATGTTGCGGGTGCGTAGCTTCAACGCTATATGGTAGAGGAGGGGCGGCGGGGGAAGGATAAGAGTGTTCGTAAACATAGTCCTTCCTTGCATCAGGCAAAGGCTGAGCTACATAAGCTGTTGATGCTCGTTTCAGCTTTGCCTCGTAATGCTTTTGACCATGGTAATCCTCTGCAGAAGAAGCAACATTTTCATTAATGGTCGCAAAAGTAGGTCTTTTGTCTTTTTTCTTCCCATGAGCTTCTTGAGCATCTCCTCTTTCTAGAGCATCAGAAATCCTACCAAGCTTCTCTTCGAGCTCTTGATTCTTCTTTTCCAAATTGGCAATTGACTCTCTAGTAAGTTTTTCTTCGTTACCCTTGAAAACATTCTTGATGAAGGCAGCCACCATTATTATTTTATTAGTCCTATTATTATGATGAGTTGATGAGCTTTTGCTACAAAAGTAAGAAGAAGTAAAAAAAAAGAAGAAAATTAGAAAGAAAGAACAAAAGTGGTCGTTCGTGTAAGCAAAATAAAGTAAAAACCCTTCAATGAACGTTGAAGTTGACTTCAATGAACGTGACTTCAATGAACGTTGAAGTTGAGAACAAGTATTTCACTGACACGGACCAGTACTCCAACAACCACTGAAAAAAATGCTTCCGAGCGCGCGATAAATTTCCACGCGGAGACGAAGAACAAGCACAAGCAAGTGGTTGTTTTTTAAAGAACACCAACAAAATGAGTAAAATTGACATGTATTATCAAAGATTAAAAAGCAAGAAAAGTACAGCAGGGTGGTATTGAATTCTAGACATACTATAGACGAAGCTTGAGTAGTTTTCCTTTGGTTTCCTATGGTTTCCCTTCCATTGGAAGTTCGAACACTCCCGGTATGATACAAAAAAATACAAAAAAAGGTGGTGGGATTCCTCCCTTCTCCGTATTTTTTGTTCAAAGATGAAAAACACTTTTCAGTTCTTTAGTAGTAGTTAGTGTGATGGAAACCAACCACTTCTCTTTAAAAACTGCGACAAATCTCTAGGAAATTTTTGCCACGATCATTAGCAAGAACGCTGCATAGTGTATTGCAGTACTTTTTATACAATATTAAACCTTTGATACATGTAAACGCGTAAATGTATCACTATTTGTAAGAAACGAAGTCATTCATACCTTTGGGTTCTTGTGAAACCAACTTGAAGTTAATAATTTTTTTGTGTTTTTTGTGTTTTTTCTGAGTCAAAAGTTGGCATTTCTTTTCTCTGATTTTCTCTGATTTTCTCTGTGAAACTCCACCCCTACCCCATAGAAAAGTGATGACAAAAAAAAAATTTTCTTCTTTTCGAATAAAAAAAACTCTTTTTTGGTTTTTTCTGCACTGCAAATCTTTTCATCTTCTTTTTCTTTCCTTCTCTCAAATTCTCTCTCAAATTCTCATTTTGATATCAAAAAAATTCGGTTGTTTTCAAAGAAAAATTCTCTTGCATTGGGTCATTTTTGCTTTTATTTCATAAAATTACCAGAAAAGTTACCAGAAAAGTTACCAGAAAATCAAATTCTCTTGCGGTTGTCTAAAAGAAATTATTCTTTTTCTCCAAAAGCCTTTTAATAAATCCTCTTCCTCCTTAACTTATTATTCTGTCTTATTGTCTTATATAGCTTCTCTCTTTATATGTCTCAATACCCTCTTAATCCCTTTCCTTTCCCTCCATTTACCTATGAATCCTATCAAAGAATTAAAAAAAATCTTAACTGTCCAACAGACCTCTAAAAAGAAAACGATAGCTTTTTTGATAGTAAATAATAATAAAAATCTCTTCTCTCTTCACATTTTATGTAAACATACTCTAATAGACTTAGTAAGCAGTCAAGATTGCATTCATCTCTAAAGGTTCATAACCTAAGGTTAGCGTAACCATGGTCATAACCTAAGCTTGCCTTGTGATGGTTGTTCCAAGTCCTCACTTAACCACGAAGGATCTCAAGAGAGAATTGCTTACTTATAAAGAGACAAGTAATAGTAAATAATAAAAATCTCTTCCATACACAGATTATGTAAAGACTCTAATAGACATAGTAAGCAGTCAAGATTGCATTCATCTCTAAGGGTTCATAACCCGGAGGAATCTCAAAAAAAACTCGGTTTTAAAAAAGACCAAAAGACCAATTAGATTTTTTTCCCTGACGACCCAAGTCTGACCCTATTTACTTCCCCTGGGTGTTTCTCCTGTTGATGAATCTGAACGTAAACAGCCAACTGAAGTGAACTGATCATGTCTGAACTTAAGAAAAACTTTCCAAACTAAAAATCTACCGAACACAAAAAGGAATCCACTTTTTACCGTCGTAGCAATTGGTCGTAGACAAAAGAAAAGCAATATATTTGGAATAAACTGCACAAATTTTCACCACAAGGTATAAGAAGATGAATTAGGCGCTAGATGATTTAATAAAGAAAAGAAGTCTTCGTCGCAAACTGTTTTTTTTTTACGAGGAGAAGAAAGAAAAGTAAAAGGTTTGTTCCCCTCAAGTTATGGGCGCTCATGGGAAAAAAATAATAACCAAAAAATATAAACATAATTTTTTTGCTCTTTATTTGGTAGTTTTTTTCTGTATGCTTAATTCTCTTTTTGGTAGTTATTTTCTGTATGCTTAATATCTTTTTGGTAGTTATTCTCTTTTTGGTAGTTTTTATTTTTTCTTTTTATTTTCTCTCCTTTGGTTTTGAGAAGAAAAAAAAAAGAAAAAAACGCCAACAGCCCGTCGTCATAAAAAAGAAATTGTAACAAACCTTAATTTATATATTGTTGGAGACAGGGCAGCAACACAAGGCTGCTAGCGCGTGAAAAGCAGCTCATTTACTTTATTTCTTTCTTATTGATTTGTGAGTAAACTTATCATTAAAGCAAGAGACGAACATAATAAAATCTTCGATTATTTAATGAGTTTTTTGAGTTTTCTCTCTCTCTCTCTCTCTCTCTTCTTTCTTTCCTCTTTTTGATATCGTCACATGACTCGCTCACTCACACGAAGACGATGTTTTCAATTCCCTCGTTCCCTCCTTGCTTCCTTTACTTCTGCTGGTAAGCAGTATTTTCATCTGATTGTATCCAACGAAGCAAAACAGGAACTGGACTAGGAGATTGAACGAACGAAGCAACGAACTGCTTTCCCTCCTCGCTCTGCAGTGCAGAAGCATTAATGGCACGAGGTATTAGGTATTGCTTTTAATATATTTGTTCAGAGCAGGTAAGAAGTTAACAAATGCACACGTTACAAAATGAAAAAAGGTGACAAAAAGTAATATCAAAAACATCTGTCGGCTAGCTCATTGCCCCAGCTTCATGCTAACACAAAGCTCCAATCACCGTCATTTTATAGGATAACATTATATTATTCATTACTCGTAGCAAGCATGATTCGGCTTACAGAATACCGGGACAATCAAAGAAAGGAGAGAAGTCGTCCTAGAAAGCGTGAATTTCGAGAACGTTCAATGCATTCGTGGAATGAACCTTCAATGTCAACTCCTCGAGTTGTTCCTAAAGATCCACGGCAGCAGCGTCATTCAGATCAGAGTACAGGACATCTTCACAATGAACGTGTGAGCCTAGATAGTGATCAGCGGCTCGTATCTCTTCTCAAAACATTGCATGGAGACTTGGATAGATTTGCTGAGAAGCACGCAAAGTATGATAGCCCTGTACATGACATGATTTTGAAGAGGCACTCTGCTAGCAAGAGTGATCAACAAGGGATAGAAAAAAAAAGAACGCGTACTGTTATGACTGCAATGAGTACCTGCTCGTCAGGTTTCCCAGATACGAGCTCGGTGTTTGGGTTGTCAATCACCCAGGAAGCAGAGAGAAATGCTCTTCAACTACTTGAGGAGACGTCGGATGATAATTTGCCTATTAATATTACTGAAGCAGCTTTCTCCGAAAGACGAAAGAAGCTACAAAGACAGCTAAGTATGAAGTCAAATAACAATAGCGAGCGCGGCTGGTTCAAATCATTACCACATTTACTGCAAAAACCAGCCAAGGCATTCTCTTACTTGTATCGTACCATGACCTGCTCTTCCGCTCGCATTCGGCCTTCTGAATTTGAGCTTCATGCACTTCAAACCCGGCGTTTATCGGATTTCGCTCGGCATTTTGATGAACTAGAAGCAATAAAAGCTGCTCAGCGTCAACCCGCAATGAAATATACTCGCCCTACGACACTATCTTCGCCAACATCAGCGCAATCTGAGACCGAAAAAAGAAATGCATTACTCGAGCGTGTGTCAACCCTCGAAGTGATAAACGCGGAGCTCACCAAATCACAGCGAATGCTACTAGGATTGGCAGAGTGCAGAAAAGAATTGGAATTGGAATTCGATCGAAAATGATCATTACTTTTTTATTCTCCTGCAACTTTAAAAGAGTATGACATGATATCGATGATGTTCCTCTAGGAGTAATTTTAAAATAATTTTGACCTGTAAATAATAATTCTTCTATATGTTTTTTAGATTTTTTCTAATCTTACATATTTTCACTCATTGCCTATGTTTTTACCATTCTCCTAAGAAATCAATAATTCTCTTTTCTCCTTCCATACCTTCTGGACAAAATGGTCCCAACAAAGGAAAAATATGAGGCATGAAATCTCTCTTGTAAAATTCAATATCGTTGCTAGCAGCCTTTAACCTGTTCACGAGTTCTACATTCTCATCAAAGACAATCTCGTGAGTGCTAGTTGTAAGAAGTATAGGCGGAAGACCTTCCATGGACTTGTTAAGAGGAGACATAAGTTTCCCATCGCCACCACCGAGCATATCTTCAGCTTTGTCGAAAGCCCACTCATGGACACTGGTGTTCACAATCAAGTCATGAGCCGGAGCTAAAATTTGTGAAGAACGGACGTTATCAAAGTCGTATTCAACCCACGGTCCAATTAGCACCCCACCAGCAGCTTGCTTACTCGGGTCCTTCGCCTGAATGTACTGCATTGTATTAAGAGCAAGCCCACCACCGCTACTAATTCCAAGAAACTTAATATCTTTCCCCTGTACTTCTCTATCAAAAACAAGCCATTCATATGCTTCATTTATATCAGTCTGCGCATCTTTCAGAGTGTACTCAGGGCAGAGTCTATATTCAGGAATAAAAGCATCACAATTTGACGGACCGCAGAACTTCTCAGCCAAACCAATGTTCGCATCGACGCTTCCGGCAAGGAAAGCTCCACCGAAGCACCAAAAGCAAACTCTCCTAGGTCCACTCTGTTTCTTGTTGCAGTATACATACGTCCCGATATACTTCCCATCTGCGTTATATATCTTCTCCGTGTGTGAGGGACCTTGAGGGTGAATCATCTTAAATTGTGACATCGCAAAGCGCACAATGGCAGTATTCACCGGAATGAATCTCGCACTGTAAAGCAAAGTCGTCAGCGCATGTAATTCATACGAAAGCGAGTGATGCAGTCCTGTACTTTTACCCAAAGTGTATTTATGAAGTGTAGAATACAAATACCATCCATATTTTCTGAAAGGAGATTTGATTGCGATAGGGATGGAATTCAAAAAATAAAACAGCGGGGTCTCTATGGTGTACTCAACAACTTTTTGCGCTAGCGATGTGAGAGTGAAGAGCACCCTATTACGGGGATTGAGTCCCATTCCTAAATTAAGATTCAAGTTTTCTCGAAGGCGAATATGCTCAGGAAAAACATAAGATTTCTTAGCGTTTTTCAAGTCCGAGAAGCGGTAAGTGCGCAAGGGGATGACTGTAGAAGCAAGAGCTGCATCGGTAATGGCTAACCGAGAATACCTATTATTTGAGGAGACACACATGCTTATAAAGTCTACTGTTGATGTATGATGATGATGACAGGAAGTAAGCAAGATGTAGATGAGAGATTAAAGAGAGAAAGGGGAAGGAGCAATGAGCGAAGCAATTTTTATAAGTGAGCGAAAGCGTTGATTATCTTCCTTCTTTCCTTTTTTCTTTCTTATCCCTTTTCATTTATGCCTCGCGTTCGTCTTCCCGCCACCGGGCTCTTGATTCTCACTTGATTATATCCAGCAAAGAATAATAATCAAATACAATACCAAAAAAGTGACAGAACAGCAATCCTTTCTTTCTTAGCCCCTCCAAACAATTTAACATCGACTTTTAAACAAATTGCACCCTTTATACTGCATAGGCCTTCTTCAATTAATTCTCACACAAACCCCTGTTGTATAAACTTATAGAGAAGAGTAAGAAAATAGAGAATACTTCGTTCACTAAAAATCAAGAATTTTAGTCATCAACTTAAGTCCTCAAGTCAACCGACTCTCGGCAACTATTCAATCTCTTAAGGCAACTCACGAGGAGGTAAAAAAACAAAATACAACACCATCCAAGGTTAGAAGAAGACATGCTTGAACGTCTGGTAACATATTTAGGAGTTCTCACTAGCTTCTTCTTGTAGAAAGTGATGTTATAAGAAGCGGTATTTTTTTGTCATCATCAACCTTTTTTTTCTTTGATGCGATTTGTCCTTCACAATCAATCAACCTTTGTCTTCCTTTTTCTTCTGGGTTGTAAAGACCACCGCAAACGAGTTTGTTTTGGGATAAATACCTGTGAAACGAACTCAGTGTTTTCTCCCTTGTTTTTCATTTGTCCAACTTGCTCAACTTTCATTTTTGAACTGAATAAAATTATAACGCACTCGGAGGCCTCACGCACTCCGGTCCCGCACTCCGGCACGATTTTGAGGTTCTTACCACAAAGAATAATTGAAAATAAAATATATATTTACATATTACTTACTGATTGAAGGAAAGACATTTTTCACTTCTTTTTAAAAGTATTCTTTCAGAGAACAACATTGATGTTCGTTTGAATTTTCAGTTTTTTGCAAAATTGCAAAGTTACCTGTACATTCTGTACCTGGAAAGAAGCAGCTGGACGCGTGGATGTCTGACTGTCCTTTGATATATGCTGGTGTTCATTCTTTTAGGTTGTTTGCTGTTTAAGGAAGCGTGAAGGAAGTTCTCGTTTTTGGTAAAGAGAAAGAAAAAGTTCGAGATGGCTCTGCGTGAAATTGATTTAAATGCAGGCGAGTTTCTTGTTTCCAGCACTACCGATAACCCTTCTTTCGTTAGTGGAAATACAAATTGTGATGGAAAGAGAAGTTTAAAGAACACGAGGAAGAAGATAAGGAGGGTTCTTCATTCGAAAGAAGAAAGGGAAAGAAATTCTGCTCGACGCTACCTCCCTCCTCCTGTTCTGAGCGCAACAAAAAAAATGTTTGAGAAGAAGAAGAACAGCAACAATTATGACAGTGATTCTTCTGCCGTTGAGGATGGTTTGCACTTATTGCGCGAGTATCTGGTAAGAAAAAGGAGGGGCATGCCAGAGAAGAAGGATGAGGAGGAAAAAAATAATGAAAGTGAAGAAGAAGTGCAAGGGAAATTATTCCCAAATGATGAGAAGGAAGAAATTGCGATGATGATGAAGGAGGAAGTTGTTGTAGCGAATTGTACTGCAGCTGTAGTAGCTAGTAGAAGCGCTCTTGCTGAAGCTGAAGAAGAATTATTGAAAGAATTTGGTTTGATCAAACTTACTGCTACTCCTGAAATTTCTTCGGCCCCTTCATCAAAGGAGGAGGTAGAAGTGGAGGAGATAAAGATGAAGACTCCCATTTGGTCGTACCCACCGACGCCACCCCCTGGGAAAAAACAGGATGACGGAGGAGGCAATGAAGAGGAAATGAAGATGAAAAAAGAAGAAGTGAAGAGTGATGATTTTATAGTAGTTCGAACACCAGCAGCTATTGTTACAACGACAGAATCAAATGATGATGATAGTGACAATGGGTCACCTCTTCTTGTTGATATATTTACTCCTCTTGTTCATATTAAACATCGAAGAAGAGGAAGAAAGAAAAATCTCTTTGATGATGATGAAGATGACGACGAAGAGGAGGAAGAAGAAAAGATGGAGATCTTAACTCCTTCCCCTCAGCTGCGAATGGTACGACATTCATCATCACAAATAACAATGAACAATGATACCAATAAATATGAACAAGACACGAAAACACTCTTATCATCCTGGGAGTGCATGAGCTGCACATTAACAAATTATTCCATGCATGGCTTAATCTGTGAAGCCTGTGGTACACGACGCCAGCGGTTCATACCAACCAAAACAACTATACAGCAAAGCGATGAAGGAAATGATACTAATTATTCTAACGCTACGACGATAGCAGCTGTCATTTGTCCTGCGTGGGATTGTCTCGTTTGCTCTTTCTTGAACAGTGATATGAACTCGAAAGAATGCGAAATGTGCTGCAGCAAGAGAAGAAGAGAGAAAGATGAAAGCCTTGAAATGATGAGTATTTTGTCATCACCTCCAATAACAGTAGCGAGAAAGAAGATGGAAGAAGAAGAAGAAAGGAGAGGAACTTGTGATGAAGAAGATGATGATGATGATAATTGTTATGAAGATAATGATGATGATGATGATGATGATGATGATGATGATAATAATAGTGATGAAGATGAAGATGAAGATGAAGAAAATGTGAAGAAGAGGAAAATGAATAAGCAGAGTTCTTTTCTCTCGCGTATCGTAAAGCGATTAATTTAGAAAACTCTATTTTCCTTTTTCTTTGCTTGCTTATTATATTACGTGTCTCTTCAATCAATCAACGGTGGTAAATTTTTACTCACTTTTGATTCTACTAATTAAAAACAATCCTTGCTTGAAGAGACAATTTTATAAATAACAAAAGAAAGAGATCGGTAATAAGAGAAAGAAAAATAATGAGTGGTACGAACAAAGGACGAAGAAGGAAAGAGAAACCAATGATTCTTAAGCTTACATATAGTTACAGCCCTCTCGCTTTATTCACGAGCTTTCAGATTAACTATACCTATTAGACTTTTCAAATTATAGTCACTCTTCGCACACTCATCATTCATTCATTCATCGCTCGCTCGCTTGCTCGCAGGAAAGGGCAGAAGCTATGGTGCTGGGAAAAGCGGTTGCAAGGATGGCAAGTCTTCAGTCAGCAAGACGTCGAAGGCAGGTTTAACCTTCCCTGTCGCAAGAGTGACACGATTCCTGAAGAAAGGGCTTTACGCGAAAAGATTCAGTGGAACAGCAGGTGTTTTCTTGGCAGCAGTCCTTGAGTACCTCACCGCTGAGATCCTTGAGCTTGCTGGGAACGCTGCCCGGGACAATAGGAAGACAAGGATCACTCCTCGTCACTTGAGACTAGCGATTAAGAACGATGAAGAGCTGAACAAGCTTCTAATAAGCGTTACAATTGCATCCGGTGGTGTTATTCCCAATATTCATGCCGTTCTCCTACCTAAAAGGAGTGCGCCGAAGAAGACGAAGAAGGACGACGAGAACCAGGCGGGTCCTCCCGAGCCGAGTGAGAAAAAAGGATTACATGATCATGCTGGTGAAGGCGTGGAAGAAGGGGAACGATGAAACAAGAAAGAGGAAAGATTGACCTGACCTATTATCAAAAATCGAGAAGGGAGGAGGAGGAGGGGTACACATATAAACAAGAATGAGCAAGCATGAAGAGCTTCGTAACTTTAATTTCTTCTTTAAAGCGAGTTCTTGTTACTATCGCTCGCTGCCTCTCTGGCTGTACGTTTGGTCGCTCTTCAAACCACCTGAAAAACAAAGAATCTCTATGATAATTCAAATTCTTCTCCTTTACTCTTTCTTTGAACCCAAACATTATTTCCATTGGCTGCCTACTCGCTTGCATTATTGGCTGAGTTCACTTCTTCGCTCACTCTCTGGCTGTTGTCTTCGCTCATCGCAAATAGTGCGTAGTACCAGCCAGCCAGCAAGTCACACTGCATCATGGTGCCAAACCAAACTTGACTAGTTTTCTACAAGTCCCGCGTTATCGTTTACGATCAATGATTTGGTCATTACTCGTGCTGCCATCAACGATTCAAGGGAACAAAACCAAAAACAAATATCTTTTTCTTTCAGAGGAAGCTCGCGCTTGGATAATATTTTTACCCCCTGCCACATTCTCCTCCTTTGTTTCCGCTTCTCTTGTTGTTCTCCTCCCCCTTGTTTCCGTTTCTCCAAAAAAAGAAAAAAGTATAACCCTAACCCTATAACCCTAAACTCTTTTCGTTTCAAAATATTTAGGGCTTAGGGTTTGAAAAAAGGAGTAAACCCTAACCTTAAACTCACTCTTTTGTGGTAGGCAATCGGAACGAGTGGAGGAGCAAATGCAACTCTCCCTTTAACTTCCTTTGTACGATCAATCCTTACCAGCATGATTAATGGATGTTAAGAAGCACTCCTTAAGGACACCTCTACTGGTTTAACAAAGTTTTATTCCATCCATATCTCCTTGTTAGGAGGAGTAAACTTTAGGGTTACTTTCTCTCCATTCATCAAAAAAAACAAAAAAATGAGAGGATTTTTATCGAGAATTTTTTTTCACTTTTTTTTATGGTGAAAGAGAAAGGAGGGTGTAAAAGAGGAGGAAGCGACCAGAGTAACTTTGCAAAGATCCTTACTGCAAGAGTTGAAGTGTTTGGAGATTAATTGAGGAGATTTTGGAAGGATTCTTCCATATACTGAGGGAGAGGGGGATAATATAATGATCCTTCCTTCTTCTTCTCTTTCCTTGAAAAACTTTTTTTTTTTTACTGACAGAGGAAGAAAAAATATCGTTTTGTGTGGATAACCAAGTGGATAACCAAGTGGATAACCAAGTGATTAAGAAGATCAACTAACAAAAATATTTCTTTGCATTTTCCACCTCTTTTTTGTGTGTTCTTTGTTTTTCTATCTCTTTTTTGTTTGTGTGTAGTTAATAGCCGTCAATAGACTTAAAACTGCCGTTCCCCAGAAAAGACAAAATCAAAAATGGACTCTTTCAGTGAATCTCAGAAGCAGAACATGGCGGTCTCCTTTGCCGCCCTCGCTCTTTATGATGGAAGTGTCGAGATCACCTCCGAAAGCATCGCCAAGTTGGTCGCTGCTTGCGGAGTTGAGGTTGAGTCCTTCCTTCCCATGATCTTCGCGTCTTTCTTGACCCCTGAGAAGATCTCTGAGCTTCTCAGCACCCCCGGTGGATCCGGAGGAGGAGGAGCCGCCGCCGGAGCTGGAGGAGAGGCCGGTGAGGAGGCTGCTGTCGAGGAGGAGAAGAAGGAAGAGGAGGAGATGGACTTGTCCGGAGGTATGTCCATGTTCGGAGACGATGAGGGAGGAGGAGATTATTAGATTGATATTTATTAAGATAATAAGCATCATCCCTTGTTGTACCACAATACTTTTCGCTTTTGGCATTATATTACATATTTATTTAAATCGACTCGCAAGCAGCTGCCAACAATTCATCACAAATTCTCTTTTTGATCCGTTTATTTCCTTTTATTTCCTCCGAAGAAATCTTTCATTGTTTTTGCTTTCTTTCTTGGCGTCGAAATTTTTAAAGCAGAGGTAACTTTATGCTCTTCACGATCAAATTGTCTTTGCATTTCAGCCGCTATTCTTGCATCGTTACTGCTGTTGTCCTTGTCAATATCATCACTCTTCGAAATCAAATCATTCTTCTGCAACTGCGATGCTAGTTGCATGCTATTGTCAATTTCTTTCGCTGCCGCAGCCGCTAATTTATCATCCTCTTCGTCAAACTGTCGTTGAATCTCTCGTGCAAGAGCTTCATCGATGCATGTACTAGATTCTTCCTTTTCCCTCCCCACCTTCTCCTTTGTATCTTCTTCTCTTTTCTTGCTACTTTTTTTTCCAAAAAAATCCTTCTTAGAACTCTTCTTCTTCGCAAATGTTGTTGATGATTGAAAAAACCTCCCATTCCCATTGATATTTAGCGCATTACTATTTTTGGCACTACTATTACCTGAAGGAGCAAAGTATGACTCAATGTCCCCTGTTTCCTCAAAGTTACTTGCAGATAACCCAAACCTATTGAAAGGGAAAATATCATCACGCTTCTTAGCAACTATGGTTAATGCCACATTGTAAATATCCATCACTCGGTTCTTACTAGGGAAAGCCGTAGTTAGGCTTCTAAACCCCGAATCACCAGGGATATGTTTTGCATATTGAAACACCAAGTTCTTCGGCCTACGATTATTCATTTCTGTGTCATTCTTCACTCGAGTTTGTACTTCCCGAGCGAAAAGCTTCAACCAACTATGGAAGAAATCATTTTCCTTGTGAACCTCTCTAACTTTATCTACAGGGTCATAATCAGTCTTTACCCCAAAATCCTTTAAAGAAGAGATGCTGTCAACAAGACATCCATCGTTACCGACAACTTCATCATTATCCTCTCCATTCAGCATATCCCGTTGTCGCACAGATAGATTCCCGTCACAGTAGCGTCCAAAAGCACCCATGGTCTTTACAATCCCCTCTGGAATATTCTCTCCCCATTCATCTCCAGTTTTCCCGCCTAGAAAGCGAAGATCTTTAATGAGTGTCTCGTCCATTAAAGCAGGAATCCCACCTTTTGGTTGAATTGTCAGCCCGCGCGGTTTGTTAAAAGAGGCTGAAAATTTTGCAATAACTTTGCTGAAGCTTATTCCAGCACTCAGAGATAGTCCAACTTGAGCGAAGACATGTTGCTGGATTCCATCAGCAATGATAGCAGCTGCGACAAGCTTCCGATCGATACCATCACTTGCATACCCCCCTTTCTCGCTCTTGTATTTACATTTGGCGTGTTTTGGAAGAGCACTTTTACTCAGATCTAGAGTTAGATCTTTTGCTGCAATGTTTGTGTACGGTGTGAGATCGATAAAGACTTCGTCAATGCTTGCCTTTTCTGCAACATAGTTCCCTTTCCCTACTTTTTCGTTAAGGTAGGATCTTATAGCATTCATCATTGCTCTGGATTGGTACCGATACCGTTCGAGAAGTGCTTTGGAAATGTCTCTGTTTGGGACATACCCATCCTCTTTTTCGAGAACTATTCTTTGCTCTTCTTTTGTCATATTGAACTAGAGATACGAATACGCGTTGTGCGTGAGTGTGAGCGTGAGTGGATAAAAAAGAAAAAAGAGAGAAAGAAAGGAAAGGAAAGGAAAGAAAAGGAAAGAAAAGAAAGAAAGGGTCGCACCTGTTTCTCATATTTTTCAGCTAGAGAAATAGTGCTTGTATTCTCATCACCAATTTGCATGGTTTCAACATGTATAACGATTAACTTCTCTCCGTTCCCGTTCTTCGCACACAAAGCACGACATTCTTTTGTTTGCATTCCTCGCTTGATGCCAAACTTTCTTGCAGCGTAAGATACAGCAATGATGCTATGCCACTGAGAGACAACCAGGGGAGTTGAATCTTGCGGTAAGACGGAACGAAATCTATACATTTCTATGGCTGCAAAGCACGCGTCTACATCCATCAATAAAATACCTTTTAAGTCAATCATGGAGCGAGCAAGCAAACAAACACATATCGATGAGAATCGAATAAGCGAACAAATAACAACAAAATGAAAATGAAAAAGTTGAAACATAGTGACAAAAGGAAAGAGAAGTAACTTACATGGTCGTTTTTCATCAATCTCCTCATCCACCGAGGAATCCTCCCCTCCTCCTTCTTCCTCCACTTCTTCACTCTCCTCCTCCTCCTGCTCCTTTAAGAAATCCTTCGATTTCTTCTTTATTTTCTTCCCTTCCATTTTTCTCTCGACTTTTCAAACTTCTTTCTCCCTTTCCTTTACAGAAAAAGAAAAAGAAAATGAGAGAAGGCAACAATAAGGAATTCTTAAGGTGTTGTTTAAAATATAAATTATGCTCTGTTTGAGTTTGTTGAGGTGGCGGTGGGATATTGCTACATTTGATGTTTCCGTTTTGTATTTTTCCCTCTAGAGAAAAAGAAATTTTGAATAATTTTTGGCTCAAAGGCATCAAAGGCATCAAAGGCATCAAAGGCATCAAAGGCATCAAGGTCATCAAAGGCATCAAGGTCAAGGAAACCTTTTTCTCTTCAAAGTTTTGTTTTCACCCTTGAGGAGCTAGTCTCGCCCCTTTTCGTGTATTTGTTATTACCAACTTTTATTGGAACGATTGCATTTTTTAATAAGGTGTGGTTGGCTAGCTTTATTATCATTTTTTTAGTGCTGACTTAAGTTTTTTCTTGCTTTGCCTTCTTGGCTCTCACTGGCTCGGCTCTCACTTCTTCTTGGACTTCTTGGGGTTAAAAGTGTTTTCTCTGTTAATTGATTTCTGGCCCCCTCCTCCCTTTTTCTTTTGCCCTCGCTGAGCTTTTTGAAGTTTGCTCGCTCCTGCTGACGTTATCTTGACATCTCCCAACATGTTGTTAATCCAATCATTCTCATTGATGCTCTTGATGAGGTCTGCTTCACGCGCTTCGTTGCCTTCAGACGTGTTGACCATTTTGAGAAAGTAATCCAAGCATTGCTTGGATGCTTTCCCTTTCTTCATCCCACCAGGAGTGAGCTTCACTCGGTACTTGAACTGACTAAGAACATGGTAAGGTGCGCACACAGGGATGGCGTACATGATAATGTCTTCATCGGTAGGTTTTCCAGTTAGCTTGCTAAGTTCCGTAGTGTCATCAAGTGCTTCCTCCTCCTCTTCAATCTCGTCATCAATATCAATATCCTCCACTGCAGCAACAACAGAAGAAATGGACTGCTTCTTCTCAAGAGTAGCATCACTCTCCTCGTTCGGAACAAGATTATCGTCAAGTGTGTTCACAGGGGCTTCAATTCCACCTTCGGTTGCACTGCTACTTTTTTTTACACCGTACTTCTGTATATTACGAACAACTCCATTAAGGCAGGCAGCATAATTCTCAATGGCTTGTTGGTTGGCTAAAGCTAGCAACCGTTCAGCCGCAGCAATTTTCTCCTCATCATTTTCCAATTTAGCTAGATTCTCCACGCAATCGGCATCAACCTTATTCCATCCAATGTTTCCTTCTTCTCCCCCTAGAGCCTCAACCATGACCTTACGAACTTTTTCGCTGAGGAGTTCCTTAGCGACACTCTCCGGGTCTTTAACGAGAAGAGCCGTAGTTAAGTCATTCGCCTTCGACTGTACTTCGCTAGTCTTGACATTAAATCTCGCTTGGTTCTGATTAGACTTCTTGCCTCCTCTTTTCTTCTTGTCTTTACCCTCTTCCTTATTACCTTGGAGAGCTAGCATTGCAAGTTCACGGTCTTCATCGTCCTGCTTATCAGCGTATTTTTTCATCTTTTTCAACTTTGACTTTTTGCCTCTTGAGCTTACTTCCCTTTCAATGACTTCTGTCGGCCGAACATGTTCCTCCTTTCCCCGCCCTCCACTCTTTTTGTTGTCACCGGAGTTTTGTTTTTGCTGTTGCTGCTTATCTCTTTTCTCGGCTTCGCTGTTTCGTGATGCCGATGATGCATTGCTGCCGTCGACAAGCTTGAGCTGTAGTATATTCTCATCGATCTCAAGATCTCGCCTCTCACCTTTGTGCCTCTCAATACTCTCATCATCTCCGAGACGAAATAAAATACCAATGCCCATTTCTAGACTCGAAGCAGGAAGAAAATTCTTCCTGCCTCGGATCATGAAACTCCCCACAGTTAAGTACTCTCCGGTTGGTGCAGTCTTGCTCACCTGAGAGTCTTCAACCCACCACGCGCTTGTAACGATTCGACTAGCCCATGCGCTACTCCTGCAAGTCGTAAAGCTACCTGCCTCAGTGAGAGCTCTCGAAGATATTGGCTGCACGAATGTTTGATTGCTCTTAACTCCTTCCCCTCTCCGTCGCTTCGCGCGAACTACACACGATGCTGCTCCGTGAATATCAGCATGAAGGTACGCATCCCCAGACCTTAAATACTTTTTAACAATCACTTCATTCTGTTGTGCATCCTTCCCAGCGATGACCAAGTAGTTGTCTGCAGTAATCATCCAGTTGAACTTTTCGAACCAGTTGACTTTTCGTGCTGCTCTCGCATCATCTTTCCTCCGACGAGTGCTAATCTCATCGAGTTGCTTCAAAGAAGCTTCTGTAGCAGCTTTTATGGCTCGTTTTGAGTTAGTAATCGTCTTGAGTCCCTTCTCCTTTGCTGCCTTCAACCGGCTAAACATTTCTCGAGCGTTTGCATACGCGCTAATCTTCAAGTCAACCGTGACGAGGCGTTGCTTTTGTTTCTTTATGTTCTCTATTGTTTCCTCTTTCTCTTCTTCTTCATCCTCTGAATCATTATCTTCGTCGTCGCCGTATTCTTCACGCTCCAGTCGCAATGTAACCGTAAATGCCTCGTAATTAATTTTATTAATCATACAAGCAATTGGGTTACCATTATTTTGCTCAATGGAAACGTATTCATTAAGATCTTCCCAACTCATTCCGCTACCAAGAGCGCTATTAATGACAGTGATGGTAGCGTCAACATTTGCTGCATGTAGCTCGACAAGCTCAGCAGCATCAAAGAGCTCCTCCTGCTCAAAGAGAAGAGTCTGGATCCGCCGCTCTTGATCTTGTTTGACCTTATCAACCTTGTTCAAAGCAGCTACCTCGGCACTACTGTGTTTTTGTTCGAGACGCTGAGCTTCCATTGCGTTGAAATATTCATCGACGGCAGAGGAAAAAGAAGCAAAAGTAATGAAAGTAGTATCAGTATGCTGTACCAACAACTGAGGTTCGAAAGAAATGAATGCATCTCTGGTTATGCTAATATCTTGCACAGACTTTGTCAAAATATAAGATTTCTTTAAAGTCGACGAGAGGAGACGAGGGGGGACTATAGCGAGAGCTGAAAGGAGGGCTGCAATGAGAGGAATGGGCAAAATTGTGTTCGAAGACGCATCGCCTTCAACCAGAAAAGGAATCTTAGCAGTTGGGTCAAGGGGAGGGTAGAGAGAAGAGAGCTCTTCACCTGCTGTCGCTACTGCTACTGAAATAGTATGCCGCAATAACGCAGGCCCATAATGAGACACGCCCGAGGATTTCTTCAATAAAAGAGATAAAAGTGTATGCGACGAAATGGAAGGGTCTGGTGTAGAAGTGTTACTAATACCAACACCTTCTGATGATTTTTTATTCTTCTTTTTCTTCTTTTTGTTGTCACCCTCTTCATTGGGGGGAAGGATTTCTGACAACGAACGAGTTCCAACTTCGTTAGATAGCCAATATCCAGCCTCTGCAGGTGGCATTGAAAGAAGACCACCACTTCCGCCATCCGCAAGAATAGATGTCGCATACGACACTGGATACACTTGCTTCACAGCAACCTTCACAGCTCCTTCCTTATCACCATCTCGATTGCTCTCACCAGGTGCGTTATATTCATGTGATCTAAGCAAAGATAAAATCTCATAGTTAGCATTAGTTAAAATTATATTACCCTTTTGTGATATGATGTGACGGAGATGTGGTTGTGTAGTGAGCAAGGAAAATGAAAACGAAGGCAAAAATGGGGAGGAGGGTGAGAGAATGGACCAAGGGAAATGAGAGACAATATCAAAAGAAATCAAAAGAAAGAAAAGAAATCAAAAGAAAGAAGTAAAGGTAGAAAAGAATAGAGAAGCATTAAATTCATATCGATGCTGCTGTCATATGGGATAGTTTCTTTTACACACCTGCGCGTAGAGCTCAAGGATAACATGATGCGAATTCGCACCCGATCCAAATTTGAAATCAACTACACGATCCAAATTCCCCAACTGTTTTACCCCCTCCAGCCGCAACCCGCGTATATGCTTCCTCATTTTCATTGCAAAGGGAGAAGGCATATTACTACTCCCACCTCCTGATCCTCCCCCTGTATTACTATACTTCGTTATGTGGAACCTTACGCCACTTTCAATAACAATATTCACCTTGGACATCTCTCCCATACCTGTTGCTCCTGCTGCTGCTCCGTCAACTCCATTGCTCTCGCTCACTGTTGCTGCTAGCGTTGGAGTTGCTGCTGCAGCTGTGCTTGCTAACTTGAAGAGGTAACAGGAATCAGAACCTCTGCTTGATCCCCCAATGTCATCATAGATGTTCACGACCTTGTACGAGGCTCCACGGGAAAGAAGAGCGTTTGAGAGCTCGGAGGACATTCGAGCCACGTCAATACCATCAAAACGTGTCTTCATCCTTTTTCCTTCTTCTCTTCTTTCCTTCTTCCTTCCTTTTGTCACTATTAGATTTGCAACTTCTAAGGTTACTTCAAGAAGATCACCAAGAACTAACTGGGTCTACTTCCCCTTCCTAATACAGTTCAGAACACGTGTCAAACCCTATTAGAAAAACACTCACTAAAACCACTTTCTATCTTGTTTTTCTTTCCTTCCTTCTTCCTTCCTTCCTTCCTCTCGCTTCACTTGCTTGCTGTCGTTACTGCAAATTGTAGCGAGTATATC